>Ga0068876_10000431_pt1 | contig 34511 bp, 28 predicted proteins | sample NOAtaG_6_FD_66442 | JGI IMG/M metagenome (GOLD analysis project Ga0068876, IMG submission 66442) | Freshwater lake microbial communities from Lake Erie, under a cyanobacterial bloom - NOAA_Erie_Diel5S_2200h metaG | ecosystem: Environmental > Aquatic > Freshwater > Lake | place: USA: Ohio, Lake...
CGTTAGTTTTGGAATTAAAATAAGCAAATAAATATAGTGCCCTCTGGGGGAATGGTAGACCCAACCGGCTTTGAACCGGTCTTTTCTAGGTTCGAGTCCTAGGGGGGCAGCCACACAAAAACAAACAACATGAAGAATGTACTATTCTGGCCCTATAAATACGACGACATGAAAGTCGATTGGTCAATCCCCGTATGCAATATGGTAAAAGCATTCAATGAGTATGGTTTTAAAGTATTGAGACACTTTAATTTTAAATTCTCTGATGGGCAAAATACAGAAGTATATGACTTCAATAAATATGGCCATGACATTGACATATGTATATACAACCACACAGATATTTCATTAATTATTGGAGATGTAATAAAAAGTAAAAAAAATCTATTCTTTAAGCCAACTGTCCCTGAGCGCGGGTATACTACGTTAGACGAATTAGGGTATGGTCCATATTCTTCAATTACATACGATAAACCATCATTTGAGCACTACACAAAAGAGGAAGTCAATAACTTCTATGAAACTGATGTAAACAAGTGGATACAATCGAGGTCAAATAAATGGTTCAATCAATTCAAACCTCTAGGTACTGAAATAAACGAAGAAGATTATTATTTAATTGTTGGTCAATGTTATGGAGATGAAGTAGTCAAAAGGCATGATTTTGGATCCTACAAAGAAAAGGTTGAGCAGATAATAAATGAAATAAGTAGACTAGATAAAAACAGAAAAATTGTAGTTAAGCTACATCCATATATAAATGGGGAAAACCAACCAATGGTTGGTGGGTTTGGTGAATATATAAGAAATGAGATAGAAAAAATCTCAAGCTCTGTGGTTGTATACACAGGCAACTTAAGTATCCACGATTTTTTACCAAAAGCGAGGTGCGTTTTTATTTCTAATTCAGGAGCTGGGATAGAGGCAATGATGCACAATAAACCAATAGTTTCTTGGGGTAACCCCGAATATCATTGGGCAACATATAGACTCATTCACCTCTCTGACATTATAAGGGCAATTAGAGTAGAAGACTGGTTTGATAGCTTTAAACAACAACAATTTCTATATTGGTATACAAAGCATTATTGTTTCTATGACTATGAAAGCTGCTACAGAAGAGTAGGAGAGGTCATCTAAAGATTTAAGTATTGCGCGGCTCCACCAGCTTGTGGGGGTTTTTGCTGTACCTGAGTTTGTGTTAAGATTCTCCTGGCCTCAGGAAAAGCAACAACAGACTGACTCATCTTTATAGCATTAATGTACTCGTTTTTACCTGTTTTGACGTTCTGCACTGGGAAATATACATTTCCGTCATTACCCTTTTTTGCAACCATTGAAAATCTTTGGTCCACCCCTATGTTTTTAGACTCAGAGCTTCTTATTGGATCTATAACCATTACCTGACTTGGTGAGACATTTCTACTAGAGATAGGTATGGCGTCCGAAGACGTAATCGCTCCCTCTCCAGTTTGAACAACCCTTTTTTGGTAATCATATATTTCCAGTGGGTTAATGCCTGCAATATGGTTACTTAAACTATTTCCAACGATTAACCCCTCAAGTTGAGGAGTAAAATAACCAGGACGCAACCCCCTTAAGGTTCTATTATATGTAGATTTATATAATAAAGTAGAGGCTAATTTACCTGTGTCTTTTGATACTCTCTCTGAGAATAAATCTTCAGGTCCTACAAAATTTTTATTGGCCATACTATCTCTATCGTCCTCGTCCTCTAAACCCTTTTGTATGTTCAATAGTTTTTGACTAGCTCTAAGCATCATCATTGGAGATAGATTTTTCTCATTAGTGCCTAAAGTTCTTTGTCCGACCTCTGGGTCAATTTCTGATTTACCTAATTCACTTAATAAATCTTTTAATTTTGTTTTGTCGTCAGCATCTATCTGGGCTTTTCTACCCATTAATTTATCGTAGAACTTAGAGAAAGACCTTTCATCGTCTTGTCCTTTATTCATGTCCAATATTTCAGGTCCCCAAAACTTCATTATTTGATCGTCATCTATCCCCATACCCTTAAGTACTGGATATAGTTTTATCCTGCTTTTCCCTATCATTACCCTGTATATACCTGTTTCAGGTTCCATGAATATTCTCATCCCCGCACCGGTACCAGCGACAGTATTTACGTGACTTTCAAGTTCTCCATTGTCTTTTCTTCTAGCATATACCCCAGCCTTCAACCTTTGCTGACCAGCAACCAAGCTATATTCACTTCCGCCATTTATAAAGGTACCTCTATGCGTCATCCAAGGGACTCTAGCAAGTACACCATCAAATTGATCTAGTACTTCATTGCTTTTTTTATCTATCAGAGAAATGCTTCCGTGTAGTGGTACAGATAGCCTATCTCCCATTAATAACGCTTTTTTTTCGTCAGATATAGATAAAGGTCTTTTCATGTCATATCTAAGATTTGACGCCTCTATTCTAACTTTGTCGTTCTCAAGTGGAAATCTGCCTTGATAAGCTGAGAGAACTCTATCTAAAATATCCTGACGGAGGGATGACGGATTATCAAATCCCCTAAGCTTTATTCCTTTAGGTTCTTGTATAACCATTTAATTAATATCAAGAATTGAATCCTACTGCAAAGCTTTCGAGTATTCTCTTTTTATATTTCTCAAGTTTTGCAAGAGCATTTGGATCAAGAGCATCTAATTGAACATTCCCAGAATCAGTAGTCATGACCATAGTATTAGGATCTATATTTTGAATATCTTCATTAGATACTATTGGATTTCCTCTTCTACTTTCCCTAGCTTTTTCCTGGGGATCCTGTACATGTTCTCCAGAGTTTCCATCGGGATTAACTACTTTTTCAATTGTGTCTATAATTGATGTCGAAGCCCCTTTAGTTAACAACTCTTGTTCAGCTTCTTGACTAACTGGCTTAGATACTATTTTAACAAATTTTGGAGCGCTTTTCATTTCAGCTGCTTCTTCCTTTTCAATAGCTCTATCTATATTTTTTTGTCTATTGTAATAATAGTTATGAGCACCTATACCAGCCAATAATGCTGCAACACCCGGTAAGCTCGTCAACATAGTACCAAGTGTTTCCCTTCCTGCTCCGTCACCTGGGTTAGCTTTTTTAACTAAATTGTATGCGGCGTTTTTTCTGTAATCTTCTGATTGGGTATTATAAACTTTGTCCGCAATAGACAGAATCAAGCCATCTAGAACTGGGTATTCTGCTGTTTTGGAATCCACAGACATTTGCTGCGACATATAGTCAGAATATTGTTTCTTTAGTGACTCAAGTTCATTATCCAATTGTTTTTGTCTCTGTTTCTTTAATATACTGTTTACAATAGCATATCCAGCTCCACCACCCGCTAATGCAGACCCAACAAAAAGAGGTGCGTCCCAAAAGTATTGTCCAAGTTCGGGTGCGGCTGTTTTAGATGGGACCTCTATAATTACAGTATCTGCATCTTGTTTTTTAGATTCCGCCTCCTCCTGTCTTTTCTTAAGAGCCAGAATATGGGCTAAGCCAGCCAATCCAGCGCCAATTCCTGCTGCTGGAAGTGCATGTCTAGACAAACTATCTTTTAACATATCAAATGTTAATCCTGGGAGTGGATCTGCTTCTTTTTTCATAATTTAAGATACATTCTATATTTAAACTTTACTGATTTCAATAAAGTTATTTCTTTTTAACGACAGTATAACCCGTTCCGTTTTTTTTGTAACACTCTATTGGTTTAGTTGTTTTTATAGTTATTAAAGCTCTGAATCCTTGTGGTGCAGTTTGATCTAGTAAATAGTGCGGCTCTTTAATTGGCTCAACTAATTGAACTCCACTCTCTGGATCAAAAACTGAATCCAGTATTTGTTCATATTTTTCTAAATCTGATTTTTGAGTTATATCTAATAAAAAAATCTGGTTATTTGTGAATTTGACAAATTTCTCAATAGGATCCTTTTTTTTGACAAATTCTTCTTGAGAGCTTTTGCCAGCAAACGCAGCTCCCTTAAAGTTCGGGGCAGCCTGCGGATTTGGCGTAAATTCTTCATCGAATGACTTTGGCCTATTACCAACAATTACTGTTAATGCCTCTCTAATTTCTTCAGGAAAGTCTTTTTCGTCTATTTCGTCTACTGGGTCTTGTGCTTTTTTGTTGTTTGTTGTTTTGCTCATACTCAAATTAAACCACTAGTATCTAGCTCTTCTTTTTGTGTGTTCAAGTTTTTTTCATCTCTAAAGTTTTGTATCATTTTTTTGTATGCGTCAACTTTAGCCTTTGTTGCTCTTATGTCTTGCGTTTCCGTTCCCTTTACAGCCTTTTCCATTTTATCTCTGAGCATGGCTGTACCAACACCTCCTAATGCTCCAGCACCAGTTAGAAAAACAGCATATTGTTTAGCTAAATCAACTGGATCAAGAGCTATCTTAGATAGCATTTTATTTGCCTCTTTTGGAGAAAAACCTTTTTCGCTTAATATTTTACAAAAACCTAATTTAATTGATCTATAGCACTGAGCTTTGTCGTCTTCTTCTATAATTTGTTTAGCAATTTTATTCATATATTTAATAAGTGTAGTAACCTTTTGAGTTAAATTGTGGCCCACCTCTTCTGCCCCCGAATGAGCTTCCTATAGCGCCACCAATTGCGCTAGAAACAATAGATCCCATTCCGCCAAAGCCCATGACCTTTGACATTATGTATCCAGCGAGCATACCTAAACCCATATTCTGCAAAGATCCAACAGAAGCTCTTCCACCAGAAGATTGCATCGCCCTTCTAGCTTGCTGTATTAAAACGTTTCTATCCCCCTGAGTTAAACTTGGGTCTGCACCTAGAATACTTTGAAGAGCTATTAAGTCAACAATCTGATTCCCCGTACCAAAGGCAAGTTTGTTTCTTTCTTGGCTTTTTTGAATTGCGTACTCTTGTTTTATAGCTTTTTGTCTGGTTGGGTGCCTACCTAGAACTTTTTTACCATCTTTTGTATATAGTATGTACTCTCCGTCTTCTTTTTTTATTACAGCAACTTTTTCACCTAAGCACTGTTGAGCTTTTTTAGTGCTGCTCAGTAGTTCAAGATAGTTTGGGTCTTTAAACATTTTCTCTTGAAACACCATTGGTTTATTGACGTCCATATTCTCAGACAACAATTTTTTGTTAACCTTAGTCATTATAGGGCTATTTGGGGAACCAAGTAGTTGGAATAATGCCGAACCCCCGCCTCCTATCGCTGCGCCAGTTAGTAAATCTCTAACCATGGATGGAGATTCTTTGCCAAGAGCTTTCTGTCCCAAATTCTTTAGACCCATGGCTGCAGCTCCTATCCCGGCTGCTACTGGCAATGAACCTATTCCACCAGTAAGTGGATAAGTAAGAGTATCTACACTAGGTAATTTAAACTTGGTAGTTTTTATCTTATCCCAAATAGACGTATCTATATTGTTAGTTAAACCAGTATTTTGATTAACGTTTTTTATTTCCTTTATTATTCTATTTAAGTCGTAAGATGCTGATTTTTTTTGTTTTATTGATTTAGATATATTTTTCTCTAGAATAGCGTTAACAAATGTCTTAATATTAGCGTCAGGATGTTTACGAGGGTGCACAGTCCAACTATCCCCATTTTCGGAAGACTTTGAAAGTTCGAAAGTCATATTGTTCTTTCCAGTTTGGAAAGTTCCTACAACTTTTGAGGGAGAAGACTTGTGTATCTGAGCACGTCCTTTAAATGAGTTTCCACCGACACCAAAGTCATCGGATTCTGTATCTGGCAATCTTGTTGCTGATATTGATCCACCTAATTTCTCGGGCTCTGCTAAGCGGAAATTAACTGCCTTATTGTTGACTAAGAAAGACAATAACCTATTGCCACTGCCATCTTCAGTAATTGAGAAATCCCACATTTTGGACTTATCATGAGATGGGATACCGCTATATACGCTTCTAGAACTTTCTCCAGGAGACAACATAAAAGATCCAAATTCCACTGGAGACAGTAGAGATTTTATTTCTTTGTCGTCTATAACTTGAGCCATATAATATTATATTACTGTCTATTTACTGGAGAGCTTTTGAATGTTTCTGCGATTTGCTTTCTTACCGAATCAAGTGCTGCCCTTCCTGAATTGGTTATAGAATCTCTGTTCTCTGAGACATATCTACCTAATAGGGCTCCACCAGCTGCACCTATTCCAGATGAAATTGCCCCACCACCAAATGCCTTGGGAGCAAAAGCTCCTACTAATCCACCCGCTAACATTGGGGCAACATTATTCAAAAACTCTGGGCTCTTTAAGTAGCCCCAAGCTTTTTCTCCATACTCTTTAGCGCCACCTAAAACTTGTTGTATTTTTTGGTTTGCTACATCATTTATGGAAGACCTCATTTGAGGCTCGACAAATGGCCTCCAAAGCGGCGAGGTTTTATCTACTACGCCCTGTATAAGTCTATCTTTAGCTTTACCGATTCCCTGCATTATGCTTTCTTCAGCGTCCTTCTTTGGCATAACATAATTTTCTGAAAGCCATTCTGCCCCTTTATCACAAAATGATTCTATTATGCCAACTGCCATGTCGCACGAAACATTGGCTTCTTTATGTAAGAAATCTATAAAGCCTCTACATAATTGTATTTGTGAATCATTTGATTCAAAATTTAAATCTGTTTTGGCTAGTTTTCCTAACTTTAAAAAAACTTTATCTGTAAACTCTGGTGTAATACTAAAGGTCATAAGATATATAATGCACTATTTTTAATATTGTTTCTATAAAATTTTATTGTCCTTGCTGGTTTTGTACAATCTGGGGCAAAGCTTGATCCATACCTACTGACCTTGCCTGATTCCTGTATTGGTCCATTTTTTTGAGAACCAAGGCATGAAGCGTGTCATTGTTGTTTCTTATGGAAGTGAGTTGTCTCTTTCTTTCTGTTTCTGGCATCTGTAGTAATTGTTTAGCCATCTCATCTGCTTCTTGGTTTATGTCTCCAGGAGTTGCACCGCCGCCAGAATCTCCAGAAGATGGATCCTCTTCGTTGATAAGACCCATTTGAGCCATTTGCATTTCTTCCTGCATCTTTCTACCTTGCTCTTCTTCCTTCCTTTGCTCCTCAAGAATCTTTTTATGCTCTTCAGCTGGATCAGTAATACCCATTGGTGCCATTGCCGTTTCCTTGCTAAGTAAGTTAGCCGACATAGCTTGTAATCTCCATGCCTTGTTTTCGATATCGTCAATTATTCTTACTGACTCAAGTTCACATTCATAGTCACCACTACCCATATACGAAGAAACCTTCGATACACAGTCTTGAGCAAGAAGATTAAGACCCCTAACTAAGCTAGACCAACCTCTCTCAAATACACGCAAACTAATTGGAGCGGCCTGAAGAGTCATTGTACTTCTATACAATTCTGGTGGTATACCCCTTCCATTTAACATTCTGTCCTCTTCATCTTTAATCAAATCAACTGGAGTAAGCTGTCTTCCCTCTCCTCCGACTGCTTGATACGTAACAGGAAACGGAAAAAAATTCCAATCTGTCCCATCCTGTCTATGTCTGACTACGGCATCCTGCATTTCTGAAACCCAGTTCCTCATTAAGTTATTATAAATGGAGTTACCCTCAGCATAATTGCCTTGAGAAGGGCTAATTATTCTAAGTGGAACGATGTAATCCATCATCAATACCTCGTTGTATCTTCTCAAAACCTGAAGTCTGAAAAAGTTCTTAAACGATGATAATATTGCTGGTAGTCCCCAACCACCAAGCCATAAGCCAGCCAAATATGGCTCCCTCAAATGATGAACATGATTTGACTTAAATTTAAATTGTGACTGGTTTTTAATTGCCTGTAAAAACGGCAATGGAGTACTTTTAAGATAAAACTTATCCTGATTTAATACTCCAGTTTTTATCTCATTAGGGATCTCAGTGTAATACTCGATGTGATGAGTAAGCCTATTAGCTTTTATTGTAATGTGCTTTGGGTTCCATCTGACCAGTTTAATTCCTTTGCTGTCTTTCTTTTTGTAGTCTCTTGCAAAATGTTTTGTGTCAGAAGAACACTTACCGCAAAATGTTGTAAATGAACCATCTTCAGCATTATAAGAAAAATCTACATGATCTATGTTTACCTCTCTCTTGCATTTCTGGCAAACGAGTACGCGAGTGAACGGTAGAGAAATTGTTGCAAATGAATTTCCATAGCACATGAAATCATTTCCAACGGCCTGGAGCGACCCAGATAAATCAAAGTCATTCTTAATTAATTTTTCAAATTTCTTTCTTTCGTCGTCTGCCTGGCCCATAAACTTCAGGTCAGTCAAAAAATAATTAACAATTCTTTCACTTGCCTTTCTGTACGTAGAATCATTTACATACAGAAATTCGCACAGCTCAAGAGCACTAACAATTGTTCTTGGCGCGTAACTAGAGGCCAAATCAATCCACGGGTTCATAAACCCATTGTTTGTTCCACTGATTTTGCCTCCGATAATATCAATATTCATTTGTGTTTATTTTGTGTTGTCTAGAAAGGTGCCAAGCTTAGATTCATTTTCAATAATTTCTTCGGCTTTTTTTATTAATGTGCTTTCACCATTTTCTTTGTTGTCGCACTCAAATACAGTAACTCCATTATCTATCTCTTGTGGAGTTACGTCTTCTCTCACTATTCCTAATTTATCCATATTAATTTACCAGTCCTAATTGATTAGCTTTGTCTATCTTCTCTTCTCTGTTTGGATTTTCTTTAGTAGACATAAGAAAGCTAGTTAAGTTATTACTAAAGGTCTGACTATCTCCATTGCTGTCTAGATTTGCCAAGCTCGGTTTTTCTTTATTCTTGTCGCTGTTCTCTGAAACATTTTCAGCTGTAGAGTAACTGGAATGATTGGATATTTTTTGTTTATGGATTTGCTCAATCAAATCAATTGGAAAAATAGGCTTCATTTTACAAATAGTTTAATTACTTAAATTACTATGGTTCGATGTTTTCGTCCACAATAAAAAATATAGACAAAATTGAGTCTAAATTCTTTATAGGTATGTATAAGCCAGATGAATATATGTCATATTTTGTATCTTCTACTACCACAGATAATTTTGCCCCTCTCTCTGGCCTAACCTTAACTCTGTCATTTGATTTAGTTATTACAGAAAATATATTTTCGTCTATAAAGTACTCAAGACAGTCTATCGTTATTTCTGTGTACGGTGTTATGAACAGTACTTCCTTTAAGTCTATCTTGGGTTCTGGAGAATATTGCTTGATCTCAACTATGTTGTTTTCATTGGATTCATTTAAGTTATTTGAGCTATCTACATTTTGATATTCCTTTGCTTGCCTATTCTTTCTCTTGGGTTTTGCATTAGTTTTGGGTTGATCGTTATCTCCAACAATTAATTCTGTCTTTGACATGTTTTTCATGTCTACAACCTCAAACCTGTCTATAGCCGTGTCATTTCTCTCTGCTAATGTTTGACTAGCTTTCTTCAATACGGTGTAACCTGGTAGTGATGACATATAATATTTTACCAAAAAAAGATTTCTACTGAGTTCATGCTAGTAGCTGGTTTACCTTTGAGTATAGAGTCCATTTCGCTGACTATCTGACTAGACAGTTTTACACAAATTTTTTTATACTTTGTGGTGTACTCTAACTTTATTGTGTTTTGTCCATCTACTACGTTGAACTGGTTTGACGAATAAGATCCAGTAACTTTAACTGATTGGCAAGAACAAAAGAAAAAACAAATAACTAAAAAGGCAAATAAGTTTAGTCTATAAAAATGTTTCTTTTTGATGGCTCTATTTTGTCTTTGCATGTCTTTGTGGTGGGTATTTTTATTTCAGATACATTGGTAAAACATATATCAATAGACATATCATTTATTTTTTTAAGCAAAGACTTTGATGGCAGAAAAATCAAAAAAGTTTTATCCCATTGTATACCATTTAAGTTATCTTGCAGTACGCCGCCTCTTGTTGACCAAATATCCAGACCAACAGGAATAATAGTATGCTCACCTTTTACGCTAATCCACTTAAGTTCTTTGTCTTCGGATTGTCCAGTGGTTTTGCCAGAAAAAATTAACATCCTGGATATATACAGCTCAACCTCATTAAAAAGAGATGCTGACCAATATCTTATTCTTTTTTTTGACTCTGTATGATCTTCTGATGTATTTTCCTTATCTGACTTAAATAAACTTTTCTTATCTTTTGGGATTGACCGTATAAATGTTTGAAATACGTAAGACCTATTTTTTATTAAAATAGATGAATTTTTCTCTTCTTGAATTTTTTGAGAACCCAGTGGTATCGTGTTATCAACTAATGTAACAGTATCTAACCAGTCATTTAATTGCCTACCGGTAAACATATTTGTACTGTTGTGGTTCAAAGAAACAGTATTTATATTACTGCTTAAGATCGAGTAGTCAGGGGATATATAATCTGCTGGCACAGAAACAACATAATTTGGCGAAAGAGTTATGGGAGCTTCATTTAAATAAGAGCTTGTGTATTGTGTATATGCACTAATCGCCGTCTCGGCATAAGAAGTATTTATACTGTCCAGGTAAGTATTAAATTGGTCAACGTCCTGATTGTTGTTTGAATTATTGTTGCTCATATACCTAGATTGAGGGTTCTACCTAATTCTAGAATATTTGTCTATTCTTCATTTCAGTCAATATCGATGCAACCCCGAACTGGTCTTTTGAGGCATTTGGGTCGTATTTTCCATCACTTACATATTTGCCCGAAGTCCAGAATTGAGTACCACTCCATATATAAGGAGAATTATTGTTTTTATACAATCGATAACCCCAGCCATTATATCTTTCAGCTTGAAATAGCATACCCGATATAGACCAATCAAACCATTTATCTATAGATTTCAGAAATAAAGCATCTCTTGCACTTACATCCCATGCATATCCACCAATTGTAGTGGGGGGACTCTTCGGCCTACCAGCTGGTACATTTACTGTTCTGTCCTTAAGAGGATCACCATTATGTAAATGGGTCTTAAAATTAAGTGAAGCTTCTCTGTAATGTATGCATCCTATCCAGTACCAAGGAGCAATGTCTATTTTTTGATAAATTTCTTTGTTCTTAACTATCTTGTCTACCGCCTTCGATACAGCGTCTTTGTCTTTTAGGATTATCTCGGAAAACATTTTTTCATACTCTTCTTTTATTTTAGAGTAATCGTTGCTTTTAGTTGGTGGTGGTATTTTCATTTTTCTTATGTTTTTTTGAGTTGGATTATGACCCTTGGGTGACATACCTAATACCGCAGCTGAATCATATTGATCGTGAATTTTTCTATATCCATTTTCCCATAAAAAATTTGAAAAGAAAACAGCTAAATCGTAAACCTCCTCTTCCGACCAGTCACCAAATAATATATGCAAGGATTCATGTATTAATGTATCAAGATATTCTTTCGGCGATTGAGTTGGATCTATTTTAATTAGACCATCCTCTTTATATGCTAACCCAAAGTATTTTCTACCATTTGTCTTCTCCAGTAAATTAATGTTTTCTACCACTACCTTATTTGGGAAATTTATTTTTCTTTTATGTGTCATTGCTATATTTCAGTTACCGGTCCCCATAAATTTTTTGGACATGATTCCGTAGCTAGTCTTAACTTTGCCTGAGTCGAACATCCACACATTTTGCATCTACCTGTACCGCCCAAAGCATTTGAGTCCCACTCTGGACAGGCCTTACATACCTCAAGTCTTGCGTTAAATATGCTTTGTTCATCTACCGTTTGAAATCCAGATTTAGCCCACCTAACCATACTAGTTCCAAAGCTTTTTGCCATAGTGAACATACCAGGGTATGACGAAGATTGTTGATTGGCTTTCTCAATAGGGGGCTGTATATTTTTTAGTTTTTGTGGTTCTTGATCTTGTTCGGTTAAACTTACTTCACTTGATTGCGTAATTGTTTCTTGTTGGTGGTTATTGGATACCGGCATTAAAAAACTTTTTATACCAGGAAAGTTTCTGGCAGAGGAACTGTCATTCTCAGTCATAGACTTAAAATCCTTTAATCCTCCAAGTTTTATAGGCTCACTATTTTTTATTGCATTATCTATAGAATAATCCTCAAAAATTATCCTAGTTTTTTCTTGCTCTCCTTCAGTGTATTTTTCTGCGTAAGCTAACTTGTTGTCACTTAAGCTACATTTATAGATATCTTTCCCCTCAGACGAGAATATTTCAATAGCACTTAAAAAATCATTTCTCATTAAAAAGGAGTGCCTAAGTCCATCAGAATTCAACCTACATGTAATAATTAAATAGTTAGAGTTGTATACATTGGATACCCTAAAAATTCTTTGAATATTTAATGAACTAAGATCTACTTCAAATTTTTGATTAGAATTATTTTTCTGTATTATTAATTTATCTAAGAAGTAAATAAATTTTTGTCTCTGGACATAAAGTATATCACCGTTTTCTAATACGGTCCCAGAAAATGCATATTTCCATAATTTTATTTTTGATAATTCAGTGAACGTAAAATCAACTGACTCCATACTGCATATAAAATATTGAATCTCAGAATTTCCATTTAAAACTATACCAGCAATAAAGAATAAATTTATCTTCCCATTTCTTACATAAAAATGTGGATTACAACAAATTACTATCTCTGCTTTATTTTCTAGATAATTCTCCTTATTGAATAAAATATTTGAATCGAACCCATGTATATAGCTATCTTTCATTACTGTGTCTGCTGGCAAATACTTAGGGATATTAAGTCTATATTCAATATTTGTATTTAAATTCTTAAAGAATATGTTCCAGTCAACAAACCCATATCGGTTCTCACCAAATAACAAAAACTCATTATCTTTAGTGTTCCTGCAAAAAAGTATACAATCTTCTTCTAGATCGTTCCTGAATAAAAAGGGTTGATGTGATTCAGTCATTTTAGTCTATTTTTAAAAAGGGATTTATGTTAAATATTTTTTCGCAAAAGCCAGGGTTAAGTTCCATGAGGTATTTTAATATTTTTCTTAAATTACCGTCCATGCAGTTGAGGCATATGCGTTTTTTTGCATTAATCAAATGCATATAACCTCCAATATCAACTGGGTCATAAACCTCGCAAAAGTTTGATGTATTTATTTTAGACGAAATATCGTCTGGTATTAATTTTAAAACTTTGTGGTTATTATATTTACAGATAGAATATATTAACATTTCTTGAGCCACAACATTGTGTGTAATGTCAGATATATCTATATCTTTGATTAATTTACTACCTTTTTCACACCATTCTTTAATTAGATCAATATCTAATGCATTTATGTATCCACAATTATACCCTCTATAATCATTTTCGTTAATACATTCTTTAATCTCTGTTGGTAACTCTACTTGGCTTTCGACAAAAAAATCACAAGCATTTTTGTACATAGCCCCCCATTTATTTAAAGTGTCTGTGGACTGAACCACCAACTTTGCATCTCCGATACCACTAGAGACATCTTTAAAAATTTCAGCATGTGGATCAAACAAAAACACATCTGAATCGATCATGCAGAACTCAGAGTCTTGAAGGGACATTACCTTAAATTTTGCTTCGCAAATCTTTGGTGCAATAGATTTCTTAATATTGAAGTCTAAAACACTGATATTGCACAATATATTTAATTTTTCTATCTCCTTTGCTCCTCTTATGTCTGTGTATATACATAAATTACTTGAACCTTTTTTTACTAGCTCAACCGAAAGACATAAATATATTAAATCTCTTAAATCTATTTTATATCCATATGGGTCCGTCCAAAATGTCCAAATATATTTTTTATCCATTTATTTAAGTTTTTTATAAGTTTATTTATTTTTTTCCGCAATCACCGCAATCTGGCTCGGCTCCGCCGTCTACAGCATCTGGGCACGCCCAACTAGATAAATCAATTTTTGGTAGAGCGCATTTAGTTGTCCAGCTACCTAAATTTGAAGTGTTTCCGCAAACTGTTCTATCTAGCTTTACATACCCCTCATAGTCGTAGCAAGGCATATATGTCCATTTGGGCATCCCCTCATAACATCCATTACAATATGTGCCACTACCATAAGTTATTCCTCCTTCATATAGTCTCCATGACCCTTTGCAACACCCCTCAGTACATTTTGAAGTGTTTGCGCAAAAACTGCTGCAAGTTATAATTTTTCCGTCTTTCATCTCTTCCACGGTTGGTTGCTGCCACGTCCCCTTTCTTTCTTCGCATTCGCATTTAGTCAACTGCTCGCAACAACAGTTACAGTCAGGATCAGGTTTACAGCTGCATTTCCACTCTGGATCTATTGGGTTTCCCTCTTCGTCCAATGGAGGACCTGGGCTACAGCAAGCTGAAACATAGCCACATGCAATAAATTTATCCACCTGTGGAGTGATTCCAATGTCGTTGGCATCATCACCCTTTGCAAAACCATTACATGGCTTAATCTCCCCCCTTTTACTGCACGACTTACAGTTATCTTCGTGCCCGTATACACCCATCCAAAATGGTCCATTTTTAATCTCTTCTTTTAAATCCTTTACTTCTTTAATTTTTTTACAATCTATTTCAGAAATTCCGCCCTCACATTTACAATTGTAGCAACAATTTCCAAGGCAATCAGTGCAAGACGTGGTTCCTTCATCTACCGGTCCGTAAATTAAATAGGGCGGTCCCTTACCTGGCCTTGGCCCACCTAATTTTGCTGTACTCCTCCACTGCCCCATGCAACCCGTTGTAGGAAAATCTGATGCAAGTATGTGATTCAAATCATCCCACTCACATGAACAAATTTGTTGCCCAGTTGAAGGCCGATCACATTGGTCGCAGCCACCACCAGTATTTCTTTGTTTTAGTGTTTCTTTGTCCCCTTCTATTGTAACTTGTTGTTTATATACCCATATATTCTTATAATCTTTTGTATGCTGAAATTCGCATTTTTCCTTTTTGCACTGTCTTAATGATCTGTCAGATATCCCACTCAATAGGTTCCATATGTAATTTAAATGAGTTGCCTTTATTGTTTGTGTAACGTCTCCATAAAAACCATTATAAAGATCTATATATTTAATTCTTCTTTTGCAATATCTTATTATGTTTCCGGGGGCGTATAACGTTGGATCAACGTAGTCTGGAGGACAGTCTTTATATGCAGATCCCTGATCAGCTGGGTCCCATTCTTCTGTCCAATGCGCAATTGCATTTACCCCACAGCAATTTTCAACTATTGTTGTATACGGATCGGTCTCAAGAGCGCATTTCCGTTTTGCAGGAAAAAGTGATAAAGCGCTCTGAAAAATTGGCAAACCTTGAGCTCTCCACTCTACTGCCACATTACAAATATTGGGATACCCTGCTAATACCCCCGGAGAACTTGGATTATATAACCATTGCCAATGTCTATTAATTGGACAAGCAGTATTTGGACCCTTTCCATAATAATCCTCTATAACGTCTAAAATAGCTGTCTGGTATACTATGTCTTCTTTTCTAACGTCGCAAACATGACTTAATTGAAAGGCTGTGCACCCATGGCATGGATCCTTTAAGTATGCAGCCCATTGCCCCATACCTCTGTTTGTTCCTGGGTTATACTCATATAATGATTCCTGTCCTTTGCAGCCCCCGCAACTCTGTGACGAGCATGCAGACCCCTGCCTAGATAATCTTGCAAGTATGTCCCCACCGTCAATAACAAATGCAACTGCATCTATGCTTCCAGAGGAATTTAATCTTATACTTATGTAGCCTCTTATGTCAGCAAGACCCTCTATTTCTTCTCTTCTGTTTTTACACCCAGTACCCCATTTGTCTGGATTATTTTTATCTCCACTACTTGACCCCCAACCCCATCTATATTCGCTAGACCTCTCCTCACTCTTCAAAGCTTCCCACACCTTGTTGTACGCAAGTCTAACTGATACTAATTTGGGCCAATCAACACAATCACCTATCTTGGTGAATGTGCCACCATCTGGCCAACTATCGTCATTTTTACATGCCATTGCGGTAACCCCCCCACTTACTTAACTTTTATCAATTTATAACTCCCAGTAATTCTTATCTGTTTTTTTGTACTTGAGTCTATAAATTTTAACGAGTCATTGTTTATATCTACCTTAATAGAACCTTTTTCTGGTATCCATGTTTTAATTTCTTTACCGTGTTCATTTAACTCAACTACGTATGAATAATAATTAATTGAAATTATTTGTTCTGTGAAGTCGTTTGAGCATCCATAAACAGAAATAAATAAAAATAAAATAAATGACAAATATATTATTTTAAAGCGCTGCATAATTGTGCTCCTTGATCGATTAACTTTTCCATGTCACTAAATTTAATAAAAAACCTACCATTTTTTCCAAATGATTGCCCCCAACTATTTATACAAAAAAATGTCTCCCATTGACAATCTACGCCATATATCATCCAGGCGTGTCCTCCTTCGTATGTTGATATTGGTCTACTAAATCCGTTTTGGTCTGGATTAGACATGCCGTGATACCATCTACTACCAACAACTATTGGCCCATTCTCAGATATGAATTTTGCAGCATCTTCAACACTATATCCCCACACATAACTAGATATAAGATCTAATTCCCTTAAAACACTGGCAGCAGCCCTTACACTGGTTCCATAGTATTGTGGCTCTGACCCAGGCCATTCATCAACTTCTTGAGCCTTTTTATATATCTCCTCTGGTAATATTTTAGGTTTTTCTTCGTACGACCATGGTTGAGTCTGAAGAAACTGAGCCCATGAATATCCGACACATTGGCTGGTTGTACCCTGATTCAATATATTACCTATTTTCCAAGAATGCCTTATTGTGTCGTCTATTTTAGGTTTACTAGCAAACATTAAGAATTGTTTATCTTTTTCGTCGTAGCTAAACAATAATCCCTTACCTATTAATGGTTGCTCTGATTTATATGAACTATTTTGGTGTTGTTGCATTTTTAGATTACCTCTGTGTGAGCACATAAGATGCAAATAAAACTAATAACAGTCAAGCTTAAATTGATAGGCGGAGAGGCATGAGCCTCTCCGCCATAACAACAACACAAACAACAAACAAGACGGATAAATCCGCCAAAAACAATAATACTAAAATTTTAATATCAAAGCAACAATTATTTTAATCAAGAAGATATATGATAAATAACTGGATCCAATATAGAGGGGGTATTATGTAAATTGGGTAATGGTGGTTTCCACATCATCATAACCAACCCATTGATATATGGTTGGTGAAAAATATTTGGTTTGTGCTCTATTGTTTCTCCCGCCGAGTAAACTTTTCTTGTTGTCATCTCTTGGACATATCCATCAATGACTTTTATTTTTTCGTAATAAGTGTGATAATGCTTTGGGCTAATTGTATTAGATTGGCAAAGAGCGCGAGTCCAACCGGAATCATCATCAATCAACATCATCTTAACCCCATCAAATAGCTCTATCCACAAGCCCCTAACTAATTTTTTTTCTACTACTTTTTCTTCTCCGTCTTGCTCACTATCTTCAAAAGATGACAATAATCTAGAGTCATCTATAATACTAGAAGCAGCTCTTTGAGAGGCTTCCCTTAACTTATTATGGGCTTCAAGTAATTGTAATTTTGTGGCTTGTTCCAGCATTTTATTGGATATCCTTATTTAACATTTTTTCCAATATAGAACATTGATTATTAATGTGTTCTTTAATTCTGAGTACTGATGACTCTAAATTATTTCTATTGTCATTAGAGCTTACCGTTATTGCTGGAGCTACCGCTTCAACTACCTGAGTAAGGGAATGCATTGTCGCAATATTTTCTTTAGACAAATCAAGAAGTTCTTTTGCGTAATTTCTTTCTTTCTCTTTATAGTCTTTTATCTCCCTTAGTAAAAAATAAATCCATCCGCACATTGCTGCAACACCTAAGCCAAAGGTATTTGCTACTTCTATTAGTGAACTTGGATTTGAGGCTGCGTCTGGAGTCATTCTTTCTTAAAAAATATTGAGTTAAATTTTGTATTTAAATAATACATGAAATATATTCAGCCAACAACAACTGTTTTAAAATTTATTTCACAACTTTTTTAGTTTAAACGTGGTAAATATCGTTTAATTATTGTGATGACTAAATTTATGTATTCCCCCAAATCTATCCATCTCGTCCCACTTATTTTTTTTATCACTTAAGAGATGTACAAACCATCCACCCTGCCACCCAATTAAGCTTTTGCTACGTGGAACCATTGCGTTCCATTGGTGAGGCAAAACATGAACCATAGACTCAGGTAATTGACTGGCCCAATAATTTAAATGGTGCTGTTCTTGTACTCCTGGATACATTGGGGGAACAGCAATTGCGTTTAGTTTTTTAGCTGTACTTTTGTCTATAGCCCAAACTCCAGCGTTTCTGTATATCCAGTTTTCCCTGGGGGCGGGCATTAATTTATGGTCAAAACACCATTTTCTCCATAATGGAGCCCATGCAGTAGAACTGGGGTCAGTGGCTAACCAAAAGCCACGTTGCATTTCTGATGTCAATTTTGGTGCTTCACTCTGAATCCATACATCAGAATCTACCCAAATACACCAATCATTATCGGATTCTATAAATTTACCCCATATAGACGTAGCAATAAATTTTTTTTCTTGTAGTTCTGCAACGTCTTTATCTGTCCATATTTTAAGTTTATACTGGTGTCGTGAACACCAATTTATGATTGTAGGAAGACACTCGTCAATCCACCAATTATTACCATAGCATAGAGTGTGACACTCAATCATACGATATTAATGTATCACACCCAGCTATAGTAATATTATTATCTCATCTTGGGATTAGCTGAGAATGGAGGCGTCTTTCTCTTACTTGAACTATTTTTGCTTTTTGCTTGAGCAAAAGATTTTTGTTTTGAGCTAGTGGCTTGTTGTTTATTTATTAATTCACTAGCGGCCTCGGCAGTTTTAGATAGAGCAAGACCATCAATTTTAAGTGGCTTGCCTGCCATAGCCAGAGATGTTTGGATATTTTGACCGTATCTCTTGATAATGTTTGAAGGCAGGAGATTGATCAAGCTATCAATTACTGTCCATATAATGCCAGTTACTACAGCTACGTCTAAGTGCGCTTCAATACCTGGAACCTTCTGAGACAATAGTGCAACAAGATATGCAGCAAGTAAAGAGACCCCTTTTTGGATAAATGGGCCTGATTTGCTTAATGCAAACTTGACGATATAAGTTTCAATGAATGATGGTAATTTAAGTTTCATATGTGTTTTTTGTTTAGGGCTTGAATATCTACATTTTTATAATCAATGTCAATACTTGTTTTTCTACATTATATAAAACATAATAGTATTTGAATCTTGGGATCTAGATCCGTCTGAATAGACGGCATTAACTGTTACGTCCATTGACCACCCCTGAGTTGAAATATTAATAGTTGGGAAGGTCAATTCTCCAGAGTCAGATAGTGTGCCAGCTCCAATTGGTATCTTTTGTTGTGGCCCATAATATCCAGAAATATAATTAAATTCATATTCGGTTATATTGCTTGATTGAACCTGGGGAATAATCTTAACTGTGACACTCGAATATGTTGTATTAGTTTCCCAGATATACTCACTCCAACCTATTTGGCTAATAGATGACAATAATGGTCTATTCTGGTATGCTGGCAGACTATTTACTATCGGTAAATTAAATGCGTCAGACGTAAACTCAACGTATTGTCCATTAATATTTGTACCTGCTTTAACCTTTATAGTTTTTTGCGTCGACCCTAGTGATAGTGGAAACTGAAACGTCTTAATATTGGGGTCAGGATCATTTTGGGATGCCATAAGCCATTGCCACCAAGAATATGAGCCAGGATATTCTATTAAATAGTTGTAGTCATAATAATAATTTGGAGTTTCCGCAAAGCTAAATTTACCTACGCCAGAAATATTTGGGGTTATTGCAGAGCCAGGGTATCCTCCCATAGGATATGTATATTCATTAACGGACCCAACAGTTACCTCAAGTATTATTGGGTTTGTGGACACTTGAGGAACTGTATCAAATTGAGTTGCATTGGATTCTTGGCTTATTCTCTTTTCGGTGTTTGAGTATATTAATTGTATCTTTATTTTTATTGAAACAGGGTTTACCACGAAAAATGGAAAATCTGGTACAGTTGCTTTATATTTATTTACTCCAGTATTTAATTTTTCTATAGAGGATCCACCGTCGACCCATTCGGATGAGTCATTTACGTTATAGTAAAATTTAGTCCTAGAAAAATTAGGATAAAAATTTCCGTCATAGTCAAAAAATACCCTTAGAGCACCAGATACCTCATTGAATCCTGACCATTCAGCTGAAGTAATAATTGGCGTAGTTGGGCTTGGGAACTCTATATCTCCTGAAATAACAGAAGACGCTGAAATACTGTAATTATTCCATACCGTACCATATCTTGAAACAATGTTTGTTGGTACGGATTGTTGATTAGATACAGATAAATTGATCGACGCTGTGTCACCCTGAATCGAGTATATTGAACCTGAAGACACGTTAGTCCATGAATTAGAACTACCTTCCTCTCCAAAATAATATTGGTAGGATGAAGGTTCCAATGGCCCAAACTGAATCGAATAAGAAACAGCAAGTGGTAGACCATTTGTTATCGGCTGATTTACGTCTGTCGCGAGCGATGCACTTAATATTGTTGGTTGATACAAATCAAATTCAATCAATTCTGAGTTAGAGATAAATGACGGCGTGTTTTCTTGATTCACCGCTCTCATTTTTATAGCAAGAGATGAATCAATCTGACTATTTTCTACTAATAAATAAGTTAAAAATGTATTAGCACTGGATACATCCAAAAACTCATTACTATTGTTTATGGAATATTGATATTTCAAAGTATTTGAGGATTCACTATAAGAATAATTAATTCTAATTCTCTTTACCTTATAGGACGACGGAATTATAGACAAGATGTCTGGAGCCTGCGCAAAATTATCTAAAATTATTACATTAGATACCTGATTCTGTGTGTGTGAAAACTTTAGAGATCTAATCAAAATAAAATTAGTTTTATTATGCTGTATATTTATCAGTGTCCCAAACGAAGCTCCATAAGTTGATATAACTCCATATTGATTATTATTTATCTGCCATCCCGAAAAAAGATCACTAGTTACATTAGTCCAAGTAATTCCATTATCTGAACTTACTTGGATTAAATCATTACTATTGAATGACTCATTAGAAGCACCGTCAAAATAAATAATTGCAGCTGTTTTACCTACTTGAATTATTTGATTTATAAATAATCTACCTATTTGACCGGCAATAGAGGACCAGCTGTTTTTAGCTAATCTAAAACCAAATTTATTATCCCTTGTGGTTTTTAGAGAAGAAAGATTTGTCCTATTGCTTATTGCTAGTCCAGAGTCGGAAGATGTATAGTCACCTCCCCTAAGTAAACTATTTTTAGATATATCTGGCACAAATTCATTTGGGGTGCTTCCTGCGTATGGAGATGAAGGTGTGGTAAAATCCTGGGTATACCTTAACTTTGAGGTAAAGTAAAGTTCATCAAGATAACCGTTAAACGTATGGTATTGCCAATTAGGGCTTGAACATATTCTAAAATATTTTGTTACAGTGGAATCGGTTACATAAATAGGTTTAACTCCAGTAGAGTAATTTACACCATTTAAAAAAACTATATGATTATATGTCTTTGGATTGTATGACCAGGCAAAATGGTACCATTGATTAGTCTGTATTGGAGTGTCTACATTTTTAAGTATAAAATTATCAGGGCCAGATATATTTAAATAAATGTTATTCTCCTCGTTACTTAGGTAAATATTCCACTCACCAAATTTGTAATAAGACGAACTAAAGCGTACTATACTTGATTGCATAGTATACCAAGAAGGTTGCGATGTATCGTACCCCAAGAATTTAAACCAAAAATCTATAGTAAAGCCGTCACAAAAGTTATACCAATTTTTATTCTCAAAATTAATCCCTGAGTTTCTGGAGTAGCTAGACACAAGAGAGTTTCCGTTAAATTTACTGTCCGAACTTGTGATAATAGGACTACTACTAGAAGACGCAGAGTATCCAACTGGTGACCACCCTAACAGACTACTGTCTTTTATTTGCGGAGCAGAAAAGGATGATTCAGTTATTGAGTGATATGATCCAGCGTTTTTATGTATTACAGTCCTTCTATTATATATTGTACCATTATTTTTGCTTGATTGATTTACTATTGTTTGCCTGTTTATATTTGAGGACAGTCTTGCATAAGTTGTGTTATCCCACGTACCAATCCAATTTGAGTCTAAATTTCCATTAAATCCTGTTGAGGTTATACTACTCCAAAAAGCTATACCCTGTTTGTTTGCCCAAGAAGATGTATATTCATAATCAATGGTAATAGAAGTTGCACTATCTAATTCAGACGAAGATATATCTAAATAGAAGCCGCATATGTCATTTGTCCATGGAGAACCTAAATTTCCTCCTCCATTTCTTCCTATACCGTCGTTAGTTATATTTATGTTTTGTGTAAAATTAAAATATTTGATTAAATCCCATCCGTGGTTAATTCCAAAATTTTTCTCAATATTTGATCCATTTAAAACTATTCTACAGTTTCTTATTCTTACGTCTGGTCCGATCTTAAAACCAATATAGCTTGGAAATGTATAAGCAGTGGCCAAAAATTTTGATTCACCTCCTTCAGAATTTTTAGGTTGATAAAGTGTGTATGAATTTGAAGATGAATCATCGTCAAAGTGCAGCAACAATACGGTTGACAAAAAGTCTGGATTTGGCTGAGAGGTTGGGGTTGGCTCTGTAGATGAATAATTATCGAAAGTCCATTCCGATACATTTCCAGACATATCGTAAATCGCTATTTCATTTGGGGCTAGGGTTCCAACATTTTTCTTGGAGCCACCAGAGTTAGACAAATTCCATGAAACAAGGTTTGATGAATTTGATCCACTGTAAATATATGACTTACTAAATGAACCACCTCTTGCTGCATAATCCCACTCTATTTCAAGAGGTAATCTATATCCATTATTCATCCATTTTATTTGTGGTGAAGTAGATTCTCCACTCCTGTACACAGACTCGTCCGAGGTTAAGTATACGGGGGTAAGCCAATTCATTTCGCTCTTTGCATTACAAAATTTCACTACATCAAACCAATTTACATTTGATACAGGTTCATAAACAGAGGAGTACCCATCAGCAACTGGCAGATCATACCCCATTTGTCTATCTAGCGCATAAATCCTTACCTCTTCCCATTCTTTAACTGTTATTTCTTTATTTGAAATAAAAAACGGTAGAATTGACCTGAATCCTAAAAAATTTACATCAGCGAATGTATCTACGTATATAAAATCATTAAGATAATTTATTGGAAAGGCTTTAATTTCTAAATTTAAATCTCTGATATCAGGAGAGAAAGTATATTCTCTGACTGTTATATTTTTATTTGAATTAAGTATACTTGTTGACTGAGATAACAATCCCTGTGGGGACCCAACAAGCACTCCATATTTATTTATTAAGTAAGAAAACAAAAAATATTGTGCACCCTTAGTGTATATTTTTATTGTTATAGCGTCATTTATGTTATTTCCTGTTCTTTCTATGTTATTGACATAGGTATATCCATCTGTAGTGGAATCAATTTTGTACAAAAGGGTTTGACCAGAATTTTTATACATAGAGCTAAATGGAAATTTCCCGTTAGACTCTGTCGGAACAGATATATTATCTTCTTGGCTACGAGCAAAATAATTAACTGTGTTTACCTTAATTTTTTCAAATGGTGTTGCAGCAGACTGAATATTTGAATACTCTCCATATACTTCATTTTTTTTGTGCCTTATCCTGTAATAATAAGTAGTATTTTCTACTATCTTTTTATTTATGTCAGTTATTCCTGTATTATTTACTTGATATCTTCTGTTTGATCCAGAGTCTGGAAATGAGCCAGCAACTGTACCAGTGGAATTTATACCGCTCCTAATTATATTAGAAAAATCTAAATTAGTTGATATATCCATCTCTGCACTTGTTGCTTCAGCTGACCTAGCCCAGTTTGCTTGGAATGACTCGTAAGAGGGATCTGATGTAGATAATCTAATTGGTTTAAATGGCTTAGAGTAATCTAAGGTATTTTCTCCTATATTTAATTTTATGTTACCTATGCATAAATCTTCATGAAAATAAACACCAATATATTTTCCTATATATATATAGTCCTCTATCGTAGCAAAACCAAGCGATCCATCTGGTGGATAGCTTGCTCCATCTTTTATCGTTATTTTTGCTCCCTGCCTTTTAATTTGTCTATATCTAGGAGTTCTTTGATTGTCTCCCGATTGAGTTGACGTCCCACCATAAACTACAAAATTATTGTGAATTTCATAATTATATAGAAAAGCTTTTGAGTATCCGTAATAAGGAGAAGTTCCATTTATTCCAATTACCCCATGAGAACCAGAGGTGTGTTTACCAGCAGTAGAGCTACTTTTATATGTGTTTAAGTAAAAATCAAGATTAGAGGAAAATATCATTGCAGAGCTTATTTCATTTGCTGTCCCAGAGTTAACTGGAAAAAACAAAAATGAAAATTCAAAATCTCTGTAGCCAATCTCAGTATTTGAATCAAATAAAGTTATTGAATTGTTTGAATCATCTATTCCTACTTTAAGTACTCTATTTGATGGCCATGAAATCTGCATATATGCCTCTTCAGAGATAGGAGTAGAAAGAATCAAATTAGTTGAACCCAATACTAATACAGCCCACGTTGAATTGTAGCCAGCCTTGGCTAAAAGCTTGTACGAACTATTAATTTTTATAGATTTTTTAATCCATCTACACGAAGTTGGATATAATTTGTTTAATTCTTCTATCTCTCCAGTCAACAGATTATCCCTATTGTCTTTATATATATATGTATCACCAATTTTTATTTCTTTTATGTTGTTATTATTTAATCTTATATTTTCGGGGATAGCATTAGGTAAATAACTTACTTCTTGAGAATATCTTAAGTTTGGCGATTCTCTATATTCTATATCTCCGAAAATAAATTTATTTATAGAGTGATCTTTAAGTTTGATGTCAAAAGTTTTTATACAAAAAATTCCATATTCAAAAGTAACTATGGTTACTAAATATTCACCAGGAATCTTTGATATATTTTTTCTTCCATTATAATCTAAAAATACTTTTAACCCTAAATATCCGTCAGAAGGAAAATAAGGTAATTCTGGATAAAATCCACCATCTATAAGTATTTTATTAAAATTATCTGGAGTTAATTGCGCTGGTGAGGTTACAAAATTACTGTTGTAAGTACTATTGCTTGTGCTATTTGTAATTACATTAAGGTAGCACTCAAATAATATAAAACTATCTTTATCAGATAAAAAGTTGTTTACATAAACATAAAGTTTGTGTCTGCCAGCTACAAATGTGCTTCCAGTTATAACACCATTATTGTTGCTAAGTAAATTTGGTAATCCTTTTATATTTATAGCACCGTATTGTTGTCCAGGATAAAAGGTTGCCTCAAATATTTTATTATCATCATTATCGTAAACAGAACTATAATAAGTTGAATTATATATACTTAAATTTAAGTCTGGAGACTGGTTTACAACAAATAAAGGTGCATTTGTATCATTTATACTTGATCTACTTATATCTATTTTATTTTTTAGTTTATATTGTATTTCGTAATATCCTATGTAACGAAAATTTTTTAAAAAATTTGGACCAGCTATTTTGGGATACCAAGTATGACTAGAAAAATTAAGGTAATTATTATAATTAGTGGTTGGTATAAAGTTAATTATTCCGTTTTTAGTTAAAACAACAAAATGACATGTAGTAGTGCCATTGGTAAAATAATTTATTCTTGATGTGGAAGAAATTGAGATAACATCTTTAACTTGTAAATTTAATAATTCATTTAAATAATCATAACTCCCAGACAATGGAGACTCACCTGTTGCAAGCTTTAAGGTACCAGATGAATCAATTTGAAACCCATATTGAAGCATCGAAGGTCTACTTGGAACAGACTCAAGTGATGGCCTTTTATTGTTTGTTGAATCAGTACTACTTCCGTGCCATCCAATAGTGCCATTTGTTTTTTTGTATACAGCGCATCCAGCTGTAACTGGGGGGTAATCATAATAATATGATCCGCCATATGGGGGGCTACCAGAAAAATATGAATACATTTCTCCAGCAGTATTACTTGTGAACCTATTTGGACTATATGTAGTATCCCCTACTAGCACAGTACTCAATGATGTTGGAGTAAACGTTTCGTTTTGTAGCTTTTTGGCTCCGAGGGTTAATTTATAATTTCTTATATACCCATTGAATTTGTAAGAAGTCGAATCGCTATCCCATCTTCTTCCTATTTTTATTGAACTAGATACGGGAATTCCCCCTTCTGCACTGTATGTATATGAATTTATCGTAGTGGAAGAACATGATGGGACAAGAATAGAGTGTTCTACAGAAGATTGATGAACTCCATTTAAATAAGCTCTAGTATAGTATTTATATCCTCCAAGAAGAGGTTTTCCTCCATACGCACCTCCAGATGGTACTTGTTCAATCTCTAAAGAAATTAAAACATGGTTCCATTTATTTAGAAATACATTTCCTGCGCTTTGCGTGTACCATTGATATAAACCATAACTCAAATTGCATCCAGTATAAGATCTTTTTCTGTTATAAAATCCAAATCTAAATCCTGAACCAGCTCCTGTGCCTTCATTATTAAACCATGCTAAAACAAAGTTGGTTTGATTATTGGAAAGGACGTCGGCCAACAAAGTCCTTCCAGTTTGATCGCCTACTGGATAGAACCACAATTCAATTGTACACGTTTGTGCTATGCCATCAACCAAAGAGACTGTACTAAAATTAGACAAGTTATTCGAGTTATTCTTATCTAAAAGCAACCCAACGGAAGGTGGAGTATATATAGCATTACTGTCTACATCGCTTGAATCAAAAACCTTAAAATCTTGAACATTAGTATCTACTAATGTATTGTTTGACGTAATGCTTCCACTTGTTCCATAAAAATAAAGATCTCCACCACGTGTTAGTACATAGCTAGTCTGTCCATATGCCTCAACTTTTGGTTGTATTGCGTCTGACTGGTAGTTGGATAATTGATCCCAAGAGCATTGATTGTATGTATTGTCCCCCCACCCAACAATCGAACCGTCATTTTTTATTACCAATGAGTGTTTGTACCCAGCGCAGATAGAATGAACATTATTTAATCCAGCTGGGATATTGCATTGTCCATATGTATTGTCTCCCCAGGCTACAACAGTCCCATCCGACTTAAGAGCTAAACAATGAGAGAACCCCGCAGATATTTTTGTTACATCAGTTAAATTATTTGGGACAGCGTTACTTGCATCACTATATATAACTGTAGATGCATCTAAGTTAGATATTCTCCCCCACGCTATAACTGTCCCATCATTTATTAAGGCTAATGAGTGCTCCCCTTTAGTAGATATATCAACAATAACTTTTCCAGACAATGAAGATGGTGGTATTCCTACTGCATCTCCCCACGACAAAACTAAACCAGACTCCATTAACGCAATGGAGTGTCTATATCCTGCTGCGACCAAAGCTACTGGTTGATTTACATACTCTATTCCAGCTATAGATTCTGGAACATTGCACTGTCCGTGCTCGTTTGATCCCCAAGATATTACTGACTTGTTTCTCTTTTCAACAGCTAGTCCATGTAACTCTCCAATGGCAACATGAACTACTGCACATAAACCAGCTGGGGGTCTGTGCATCTTCCCTGATTCAGTTGAGTAAATATTTCCCCAAGCATTAATAGTTCCGTCCTCCATCAATGCAATATGATGGTCTCTAGATGAGTACACCTTTGAAACTAAATCTGGATCAGAACAAATGCCCTTAGGAACGTCACCAAAGAAATATAATGTAGTATCTTTCTTACCTATTACAAAGGATCCGTTTAATGAACAAGCAATATTCATTTTTTACACAATCAAATAAAGAGTAGTACCACTCCTTTGTTCTAAGAGGCTGTATTCAGCTTTCGATATTTTTACTACAGAGTCTATCCCGACGGCTGATATAGCAAAACCTCCTGTGCCTGTTGCGCCTATTAATCCAGGAACACCCTGTACTCCAGTGGCACCTCTTAATCCTGTAGCTCCAGTTGCTCCAAGTCCAGTTGATCCAATTGGTCCAGTTGGTCCTGTTGATCCAACCGGTCCTATATATCCGGTAGCCCCAACTGGCCCAGTTATCCCTGTTTCCCCTATAAAGCCGCGCGGTCCTGTTGGGCCTGTTGCTCCAGGCCCACCACCTACACCAGTTGCTCCCGTAGAACCTGTTCGTCCTGTTGCTCCCGCACCAGACGCACCAGGAGGACCAGTTGCTCCTACTCTTCCATCTGGTCCAGTTGGTCCAGTTGAGCCAGTAGATCCTTTGTCTCCTTTAGTACCTGGAGATCCAGAAACTCCAGTTGACCCAGTTAATCCGGGAGCTCCATTAGCTCCTGTTGGTCCAACTGGACCTGGGGGACCTATGAGACCTGGTGATCCGGGCGTTCCAGAAACTCCAGTTGCCCCCGTTGAACCCGTTTTGCCCAATCCGGTTGCCCCTGGTGACCCAATCGGACCGGGCCCTCCTACAGGCCCAGTAAAACCAGAAGGTCCAGCAGGCCCTGGAACTCCTGGAATACCTGCATCGCCTTTTGCTCCAGTGGCTCCAGTAGACCCAACTTGACCAGGTGAACCAGACAATCCAGTTGCACCCGTCCTTCCGTCAGCACCAGTAGCTCCTCTCTGTCCAGTTAAACCAGTTGATCCGACTGGCCCCATGAGTCCTGTTGCTCCTGTTGCTCCGTCTACCCCAGAACCACCTGGTGCTCCTGGTATTCCTGGTGTTCCTACCCCAGGGGAACCAGTTAGACCAGTTGCCCCTGTCGCTCCAACCCCAGTTGCACCAGTTAAACCAGTAGCACCAACATTACCTGAAGGGCCAATTGGTCCAGTAGCTCCAGTAGACCCAAAACCAGTTGCTCCGGTGCTACCTATTGAACCAGTTGGACCCGCTGGACCCGCCAATCCGGTTGCTCCAGTTCGTCCATCTGATCCGGTTGCTCCTCTTTGTCCAGTAAGTCCAGTAGAACCAGTTAACCCAGGTGTTCCAGGTACACCAGGTAATCCCGCTACCCCTGGAGTTCCAGGAGTTCCAGGGTTTCCAGATAATCCAGTAGCGCCTGTTGCTCCATCTACTCCAGAGGATCCGGTAGCACCTTTTTGACCGTCCGCACCCTTTTGCCCAGTTGTTCCACTTGATCCTGGTTGACCAGGTGATCCAGCAATTCCAGTAGCGCCAATACTCCCTGGTGGACCTGGTTGACCAGGTGCTCCAATTGGACCAGGTACTCCTATGTTTCCAGTTGCTCCAGTTAAGCCGATAAGGCCAGTAGCACCAGTGGCTCCATTTTGTCCTCCTCCAGATCCACCAGACCCTGATGATCCAGGTGGCCCAGGGGGCCCCATAGGGCCAGTTGCCCCAGTAGCGCCCGAAGAAACAGATGAATTAGATATAGAGTTCCATGCATACCCATTCCACTCAAAAACTTTCTTGTCTGCAGAGAATTTTTGACCAAAGTAAGGGGTTGATGGAAATTTTATCGGCATTTATACTAAAAACGTTTTTTAAATTATATCTTAAAATATAGAATTTAAAAGATAATCATATTTGTGCTTGCTGCAGCGTTTCAATTTGCGCGGCAATAAGTGGCTCAATCTCACTTTCGTCATTTTGCCATGTGAGCCTTTCTACATTCAAGACTCTTTCATAAGTAACTTCAATATCTTCAAAACAATCGTCAGGATTCACTACTTCGTGATCAAGCGCCTCGTATTTTGCACAACTCTCGGATACATCCCATACAATTCTACCTGTAGGTGGAGTAAAAACACTAGGGCTTTGAATCACGGGAATAGACTTTGGTCTTTTTTCTTTTCGAACTGCATTTTTGTGAATGTAGGTAACAACAGTTGAGTTATCTGATTGTTTTTCTCGGCTTGCAATGATATCTTTCATAATTTAATTGTAAAATTGCCCGTATTGAATAGGGTTACCATTTATGTCTTTTAAGTATTCGTTAACCTGAGTTATCTGGCCTCCCCAAGGAGCGCTTATATAAGAAATTATCGGATATCCATAATAGCTCATTTTAACGTATTCTTTTATCGGGTAATTATGCGCTATAAGCGAATTTGAAAAATCAGCGTCTGTGTTGTCGGCAGTAAATATGTTAAACTGCTTCATTATATTCCCCCAAAACTGCCAAGTGGAATTAGAACTACTGACTATTCTTTTTCCGCTATTTATGTGATTATACACCCAATTCGAGCCATCCCCATAATCAACAAGAATAAGAGTATTCCCCTTTAATTCATTTGTTATATTAATGTTTTTACTTCTAGATACGGTATTTAAATAAGCCTGGCCAAAAGATGAATTATCTAAATACTCAAATTTATTGTTTTCCATATAACCAATAGTGGTATTCGCGACAGAGTCAAAAAAATTCCCATAGCCGCCAGCCTTAAAAATATTATTAAAACAATTTGATCCAAGAGTATTTCTTTTAAAATAGGGAGAAAAAAAATTGCCTCCGTTTGTGGGGCCTATCACATTATCCAAAAAAAGAAGAGATATATAATTATTTACAAAAGTATCGCCAAATGTATTTCTTGCTACACTCTGTGCAAAAAAATTATTATATGTAACGTTTCCAAATGTCACATTTTCAAGCCACATACAAGAATTGCTCCTAAAGCTATCTCCCGTAGAACAATTTTTCATCCCCAACAAAATATTTCCCCAAGACTGTGCGCCAATATAAACGTTCTCAAGGTAGCCTACATAGTTGTTAGAGAAATTTGCTCCAGTCTTAACATTCGTAATGCCCCACAATACTGTATTAAACATACACTGCCCAGCAGTCGTAGAGCCCAAAGAAAAATTAGAGCTTGAGCTATATATTACATTTCCATAATGACTTATATAATTTGAGCCACTACCGACAGACGTTTTAAAATGAGAGTCCGTATTATCTGGATTTGCGGCTAATGTCGGCTTATAAGCTATTGAGCTATGATCCCAAAGCGCGGTAAAATTATTTATTGTAGAACCATTGGTATCATAAATATTTATATTAAACTCCATTCTTGGTAATCCCCACCAATATGAATATTTAGGGACACCCCCAGTATTAGACCCCCAATAGTTAATTGCAACTTCATCATTAGGTAGCTGCATCAACATTTTACCAGGAATTACCATGCTAACCCCTGGCCAGTGATTCCAGCTCTGCTGAGTAGAGTAATAAGCGCTTTCGGCAAAAAAAATAGACCAATCAAACGATGTAGATGGATTTCCACTTAAAGATGTTGGGAAGTTAGGGGCATTCAAATTATTGTCACGCAAGCTTTGAAAAATTAATCCTGTTCCCGGCCTCCTAACAAGGTCACTCCTTTTATATGTAGTAGTTGCATCCCATATTGGAATGTGAGATGCATCTATTTTTCTGCACGGCCAAGTGATGTATCTCCAATCATAGGGACAATCCAAACTACCATAGTTATATGCCCCTTGACTTGCTACCTGATCGTCAATTCGATTACCATAACTATCTAAAATATAATTTCCTTGAGAATCTTTTTTAGAGTGACCGACCCAGAGTGTCCCTATTCTGCGAGTGATCCACCCCTTTGCACCAGGAATACCCTGAAAACCATATCCTACTCGGCTCCAACTTTTTGTTTCCCAAAAATCATAGTGAATGATATCTCCAGGAAAAGTTTCAGAGTAAGCTATCGGACCAAACTGCCTCGTACCAGTAGCCAAGACAAAAAGAGGTTCTACTACGCCGGAATAATGAGGATTTCCTAAAACCCTTGGAACAAACTTGCCATGAGTTCCTGTTGTCGCATTGTTCTTAAAATTAGGAGTGGTGCCATTCCACAGAAAGTGCATACCCTCCCAGGGCGGCCTATCGTGTGGGTCTGTTGCCCCAAGAGCCTTCCAGTCAGTATCTCCCGTCTCCATTATAGTCATTCTGGACCATACATCCCTTCCCATCATTTGCGGATTACTAGTAAGTGCAAACTGAGCGTTGGCGTCTTGAACGCTTGTAATAAGTTCAGCAGAAAGTTTTGGACCTACATATGCGTTTTCCGTATATTCCCACCATGCAGTCATATAATCCGAAATACGATAGTATTTTCCTGGGACAAGTTTATTTTGTTCTGCTAACGCTCTTAAATTATAATATGTATCTGATATATATGGGGTAATCTTATCAACAAGATCTTGTTTTAAATCAGTCTGGTCAATGGTATTATCCAGAATAGTATCCGAAGTGACAGAACTTGAAGCTAATGACTTAGTATTGATTTGATCGAATGGCATAGGATTAAATTATTGTATTTATGGCAATATAGGAGTGCTTGATTTCAAAAAGTTGATCATATTGTCGCTATTTGCTGGCCTGTAATTTCTACGGTGCTGCAATTTGCAAGACGCGTAGTATCCAAGGCATCCGTTTTTGTTTTAATTGGAAACAGCGTTACTTCTTGCGTCCCATCCCATAGGATACTGCCAGCCCCGACATTGGCCCCCAAAGCCCGAAAGGCTAATACATAGTTTCCTGCTGCGCCTGTCATATCGCCCATATACACACCGCTTCCGGCTGTGACTTCCGTAAGAGTTATTGCGGGAGATACCGCCGCGCCATTTAAATAACGCTGACAAGTCACAGCTAAGCCAGAATCAGATAATACAATGTTAAGTTCTTTTGCCATAAATTATACAGTGGTGGTGTCTACGACCCAATTTTTACTTGTAGCGATGCTGGCATCGCAGGTTGCCGTGCCGGGGTTTCCTCTGATATAGATAATTGGCTTCGTGGTTTGCGTGCTAGGAATGCTTGCCAGACTATTAAATACTGCGTTCAAGGCTGCAGCACTCAATCTACTATATCTGCAATCCAAGTTTGCTTTTGCACCAGTAATCGGGAGGCTTGTAAGATTGTAGCAACCAAAAAATGCTGACTCGTTTTTTGTAGAAGATGCCAAGTTTAATTGCGGCAATGTTTTCAAGGAATTAGCGTTGTAGGCGAACCCGTCAGCTCTTCCGATTGTGCTGGAAAAAGTCAGATTGCTTAAATCTTGTATTTTCCTCGCTCCGGCAATAAAGTTGTAGGCGCTCGTTAAAGCCTTTGGAAAGGAATAATTCGGCAAAGATGTGAGCGAAAAACAATTAGTGAACGCGCTGGCTACTGTTGTTACTAGCGGCAGATTCATAGCCGGAGCTTCTTTTAGCGACCTGCACTCGTTGAACATCGCAGAGATCGTAGTTACCTTGCTCGTATCGCTGAACGAGACAGCTGTGGTCAAGTTATAGCATCCCGAAAACATGTTTGCGAATGTAGTGCAAAGATTTGAAACAAAGAATGGTTGCACAGACTCCAGCGATCCGCACGCCTGAAACATACCACTCATCGTGGTGACTTTTGCTGTGTTCAGCGTGGGAGCAGACTTAATGCGCGCACAATTATAAAACAAATTGCTCATGCTCGTTACATTCGAGGTATCCATCGCCGGAACCGCCAGCAACGAAATACACTCCTGAAACATACTCGCCATCGAATTGATTTTAGCGGTGCTTGGTAGCGTGACTTCTTGCAGGGCGCGGCAGTTACGAAAGAGGCTTGCCAGACTTGTCACATTCCCAAGGCTATGCACCTTGACTCGCTCAAGCATTCCTTGATATACTGCAGCCCCACCAATGGTAAGCGCCGTTAATGCGGTTGTTCCATTTGTCTCAATATCAAGCCAAGGAGGGGTCGCATAGGGGGCGCCTGTATGCTGTAATAGCTGCAGTTGAGTGAGATTTTGCCCCGTTTTGTTCGTCACCGTGATGATCGCCTGCCGATAACCGCGAGAAGTCAGCGTTTCTGCTCCGTAATCGGCGTAATTGAGAGTTTTATAGTAAGTCGTATTTTCAGCGACTTCCGTGGAAGTGTTGTCTCCCCAATTTATGATAAAAGCCCCCTGACTCCCCGCCGCCACTGACGATCTGGCTTTGATTGCCACTAGCGCCCCCTCGGGCGGAACAGCGCATAACCCAACAAGACCCTGCGCAGGAACCGTTGGCAGCGCCAACCAATCGGCAGGCCGAGTCCAAGTCTCCGCTGTCGGAGCAACTGTTTTTTTTGTAAAAGCTGTGGCAATCATGGGAATAAATTTGCTCTGTTGGTCCATGCGCCAGTCTGCGTCAGCGCGGAAGCCGATCCCGAAGCCGTGGTAGCAATTCGAGTAATAGT
>Ga0068876_10000433_pt1 | contig 34479 bp, 48 predicted proteins | sample NOAtaG_6_FD_66442 | JGI IMG/M metagenome (GOLD analysis project Ga0068876, IMG submission 66442) | Freshwater lake microbial communities from Lake Erie, under a cyanobacterial bloom - NOAA_Erie_Diel5S_2200h metaG | ecosystem: Environmental > Aquatic > Freshwater > Lake | place: USA: Ohio, Lake...
ATATCCGTGAGTTGCGTGATCGCCGCCTCGAAGAATTAGAAAACTACAAAATTCTCACCGGCGAAGTTGCTCCGAATGCGCAAGATTATTTTACGCAGTTTATAATCGAAAAAACGAAAAGTACACAAAACAAAAAACGAAAAGTACAAAAAGAAAGCTCCGTAATTCGGAGCTTTTTTTATCACAAAACAGGCTGATTTTAAGCCTGAAATTTTATCTCAAAACAGGTAGCCCAATTGGTAGTTGTTGAGTTGTTTAATGTGTATGCTGCTCTTAACCGTCCATTGGTAATGATGTCTAAATACAATGTGTCTCGGGTATTGCCTGTAATGTCGTAAAGCATTACAGGTACTATTAAATTACGAGAAGGCACATAGCCAGCCGGAAGAGTAAATATTGTTGTAAGTAAACCAACAGCGCTTGTAGATTGAACAGCACCGCGCACAGTAACTTCACCAAACTCGTTTTTTCTGAACTCCAAAGGGCCGCCAAGTGTTGAGTAATTAGAAAAGCCGAAGCCAAATGCTGGCTGTCCCGCAGAGCCGACTGATCGCCAAGACTCTTGAGCGATCCTTGCAAAAAATCGCAAAGAATCAAGTCTGGAGGCTATTAACCCGTTGAGTCGTGGGGTTGTAAAAGTTGATGAGTCGATGGGTAAATAATCGGAAGGCGCGACACCGGCAACGATTACTGCCCGCCGTGTAAAGTAAACATCGTATGTTGTGCCGTTTTGAAAAACACGAGACCCGGCAGTATCAGCCACTTCGGAAACTGACCAGTAATTTATTTGGCCCGCGCCGGGAGATGGTATTGTGCCTCCAACACAAGGCAGTATTTCGCCTTTGAAATACAACCAGCCATCAGAATAAGTTGATCCAGTAATATTGCAGCCGCTGATAATGAATGAGTCTGCGGCGGTGAATGTAGTGTAATTTGCAAACGCGCCCCTGAAGGATTCATTTATTGATTCAATGATGAATCGAAAGTCGTCAAGACGGATCGGCATGCCGCCATTGATGTCTGTTTTAAACTTGTTCATGTTAATACGTTTGTACTGTAAATAATTTACCAGCAATGCGCTTGCTGTTCACGGTTGCGGTAAGTTGTATTGTTTGTGTAAACGTGGTTCGTACATACACAACAAAAGACGGCATGTACTGAAACTCAAGCAGATTAAACATTGGTTGAAATGTTGATTCCAAAGCCCAGTCGCTTGTAGATGTAGCGGGAGCTGCATTCAGGTTTGCAGTAAGCGACCTGTACACATTGCTGTTAATAATTGACCTATCCAGTATAGCGTAAGAGGTAGATGACAACCATTTGTTGTAAAAAAACACAGGCGGCTGAATCTCAACTTTGTTGTAGACAACAAATGAGTTGTCGTCGGCGACGGTGTTAATGTAAATGTCCCTTAGTGCCGGTGAATAAGTATCGTTTAACAACCGCTCTAAATAAATAGTTTGGCCGGTGTATTGAACTTTGCTTAATACCCCATTTCTAAACATTACAAATGCTGCATGTAAATTAATTACGGGCTTTATCAACACCGTAAGAAATGCAGTATAGATAGGCTTCCTGACGTATTTGGGAAGCCGTTGGAAAATCCACAGCGGCCAATTAATGTTATACATAGGGGGTGTATGTAATTGATGATGACAGTGGTGTCGCCGGATCAACAACCATGTGCCCTGAGTTAGCTAAGTAATCAACCGTAAAACCTGCGAATGGTATGACTCCATACCTTGCTGACGCTGACAAAAAAACAGGTTCTATCACTCCAGGCACAAGCTGAACAGCGTCGGTTAGTTTAGTAACTGAAAGCTTACTGTTAAATGGTAGGTCGCTGATATAGGTTGTAATTGCAGATTCAACGGCTGACTGGATTGTTGTCAGCGGTATCTGAGCGTCGTATCTTATATTGTAAGATATGCGGAGCTGATCAGCCGGATTGCTGATAATTGTAATTCCGGTGCCGGGATAACGAATTTGATTGATATAGGCTTGGAAGCTGGCCAACTCAGCTATTGATAATGGCGTGGCGACATTGCTTACAATCTTAGCCACTTTAATCACAAGCAGTGAACCTGACTCAACAACTGCTGCCCGTTTAACAATTTGCGCAGCCGTGTCTATTGTTGAATAAACATATCGGGAACCATTCCATTGCAGAGCGTATCCGAATTGAAAGCTTAGACACATTTTTTTATACCATTGCAACGAACCATATTCGGATGATTCGAGCAATAAGTTTACATCATTTTTGAATTGATCAAAAAACGAGTAAAGTGTAGATATTGCTGTGGATACATTCCAGAATAACAGTCGCCAAAGAGCAACACGACTTGGTGAGTTAAGATCGGCAAGTAGTTGCTGGCTACTATCAATAGACGGCTGTAGAGTATTAAGCTGAGTGTTGCTGTTTTTCTCAACAATCAAGTCGTCATATACCTGCTGTGTTGTCTTACTCATATTTTTCGCATTAAGTATTGTTTAAGCATTTCCCACACCAATATGAGTATTGGTGTGGCGATTGAGCTGATGCCAATCAGCTTCCATTTCAGTCGCTCAAATTCAGCAACTTTTTTTTCTAAAATACGGACGCGCTCAACTACACCTGTAATGCCACCGCCTTCATCGCCGCACAGGTAGGTGAACATTTTGTCAACCTTTTGGGCAATGTGTTGAATTAGTTCGGGTTCTGCCATTTCGTTTAGACTTGTAGCCATCGGGTCAAAGCTTGCAGCTCGGGGGGCTGTGTTAATGATTATTGTTTTGATTGCCGCTGGGACGGCTGATTGAATTAAAGTAATGTTGTTAATACATTATACATTCTATTTCCAACAATTGCTTGGGCTGCGGTTTTCTCATGAAGTTGATCTGGCTGATAATACAATATGTTGGTAATGTCACTTACATCGTTAAACTCCGGCTCAATCGCAAGGTTAATAAACCTGTCGCAAAATGATGTATTGGCAACCATCAATGCATTGGCGGCAAGTGCATTTGCTGAAGTGTTTGCGGGATCGGTTGTAAATTGACCAGGAGTGAGACCAACATAAACAACGATTACACCATCTGAGCGAATAAGTTGACAGAGCGCTCTTACATTGGCATCAATTTGAGCAGCTGTTTCTCCGGCGCGGGCATTATTGATACCAACCCTCAGAAACATTATATCTCCCGGCTTTACATATTGACGGACACGATTGGTGTAATCAGTTGTAAGGCTTTGTGTTGTTGCTCCGGGTAGCGCAACATTAAATGATGCCGGGCGGTTTCCTGTGATTAAATTATTGACGATGTTGGATATACCCCAACCGTACTGCAATGAAGCGCTGCCGGTATCTCCGTTGCTCATTTTAGAGTCGCCATAATGATAAACATCAGCCACCGGTGCATTTATATTTCTGCGATAAACAAGTGTGCCGTAAAAATTGCGAAATCCCGTTGTTGACCACCCCGTAAGTGAGGCGGAGTGTGAGATTCGCATGAATGCAATATTGGAGTTGGGCGGTATTTCTATTCTGGCGGCAGCTACAATTGATCCTGCATTCTTGCAGGTCACAGTGTAGTTCTGCGTTGATCCTGCCGCAGATGTGTACGGCAATGCAATGGTGTAGAAATTTGAATTTGGTGACTGATCATCGGGGCTGATAATCAAAGTAACCAATTCACCATTCACATATACGGTATGATTTGTATTTACGGGCTGAGCCGTAACGCCTGAAAATAGAACTGGCCGCAACGCACTAAACTGAATCGACCGTTGATTGAGCGAAGTGGCAAGCCCTGAAATATCAGTAATAGTAGTACCATGCGGATTTCCCGAAGCCTGTGAATGAGTGTAAGCCGCGAGGCCATGATCACCACGGTAAGCTGTTATCGAAGTATTACCCAATTCAATTTGAGAAGCAACTTCTGCATAAAGCGTTGCAATGTCGTCAGCAAGTGTTTGTCCAGTAACACTGCCTTCAATTGTTACCTGCGCCTGAATTCCGGTGTGATTGTCACGGTCGAGATAATATGCAGGTGTTTGTGAGTTGAGTTTGTCTGAATTATCTGAGGCGTTAACCTTACCGTCGTTGTTGCCGTCATATTGCGCTTTAGTCATGTCTCCTCCGGCCGCAGAAGCCTGATAGGTTGACTGAAGGCGCACGACAACACGAGTCTGCCGGATTGTTACAGTGACATTAGACATTGGCTTCAATTATTAAAACACCAACATCAGCTCGACGGGTGCCATTTGTGGTGTCTTGAATTGTTATCTGGTACTCAAATCGGCCAGCATTGGCCGTATCGGCTGTATCAAGTATTATTTCGGTTTCGCCAGCCGATGCGTTTGTGTGTATGGCTACTGTCTTGTTTATTACAGCGTCAGCATCTGAATCGTTCCGGCTTTTCTTTGCCAAGAACTTAACTGTTGCGGCAGTTAAATTAACAACAGAGTAGCTTACCGGGTTGCCTAATTCGTCGGTTTGCTCAGCTTCGAATTTTAAAAGCAGGCGTTCGTTTGTCGCCTGTTGTATCGTTATGGTGCTCATGCTAAAATGTATTTGATCGTTAGCGTTACTTCACCTTGAGTTAAGTCAGTCACCGATCCGCCTGTGACATTGATAAATAAACGTATTGGCGTTGGATTGTCGTAACTGAAACCTTGTGGTGAAGTGTTGAGCGAAAAAAGTGTTTCACTTACTGGATCAGATGCGGTTATGCCCGGGCTGATAGGGGTTGTGTTTGGATGCGTGTTTGAAAATTTAAATGGCAAACAAGCCACACTGGTTATTGATCCGCCAATGAATCGTTCGCTGTGCTTTTGCAATACAACCAGTGCTATTGCACGTGCAGGTATGTCTGGCAAAACACATTCAGCTGAAGTAGATGTAAGCTGAACAAACTGGCTGTAATTTACAGTTGCAGTATAGTCGGTAATCATTTGTGAGGCTTCATCCTCAAGATTGGAGCAGGATTGAATAATTGTATTTAACAGCGCTCTTAACGACAGACTTCTTGCCGATTGAATTACGTTCGAACCCGTTGTGTTAAGTACAGATGCAACTTGTGCGAGTAGTTGTGAGCGATTGGCCATGATTAATTTGTAAAGTCGTTTATAAAATCTCCTCCGAAGTCATCAAAAACGGCTATTTCCTGAGCCGTTACTGATGATGGATTTATTGAGTTTGTTTTATAGTAATCAACAACCTCCGGTTTAATCGGAGTGCTTTTGATATTGATTTTTGTACCAGCCGGAAACACACTGCTGGGTGTTATTGATACAGATGCATTGTCTGCGATCAGTGAAAAAATGCCAGATTCGCTACCGTAATAACGAAGAGCAATGTCTTTAGCCGTTTGGCCTTCAAGCGTTGTTATCGTCATAGGTTGCGTCTATCTTTATTTCTGATCCTGCAATCTGAACGCCAATAATGGTCATGCCGTCAGCCTCAAATTGCTCCTGTATTTTATGCTTTACTTCTTGCGAAGTAGATTCGTTAAGCAGGTATGAATAAACATCTACTCCAGCTGTTGGGCTTTGGGTGTATTCTCCGGGCGCAGCCATCATAAGGTGCAGTTGATTTTGCTGTGTGCTTTCGGTAACAACTAAATCCCCGTTGCTTATTACAAGGTCGGTGTCAAATTTCAGGTCAAATACTCCCATGTTTCACTTTTGAGTTTTGAAGGTTGGACGTATTTGCAGGTGCTACTGATGCAGAGCTTGCGGTAAATGAGTTAAGCGAGGCGCTGGCATCAAGCGGTGACAATGCGGTGAAACCGGCAATACATGCGGCCTTTATTGCAGACACGTTTTGATTGATCTGGTCAAGTGCGGCCTTCACTTCGTTGTGAATGAGTAAGCCGCCTTTGTCATCGCCATTTAATTTAATTTCTGATTCGATTTCAAGTACTCGGCCACTATTAGCCTTGAAATATATCCGATCAACTTCTGATGCCAGGAGCACAGCTGCATTGTGATCATCAATACGTATCATCAATACTTCTGCACCAATTTTAGGGAGTATGATTAAGCCTGTTTCGTTGTTATCAATAATCGACTTTATCCGCACATCGTAGTAAACAGGGCCGCCGTCAGCGGGTTTCACATCAACGGTAAATTTTGCGGCATCAACCGATTCTACTTTCCCGGTTATACAAGCTTGCGGGATCAATGATATAATCATTCGACGAAGTGCTGAGTTAATTTTTTCGCTCATTGTGCCCTCCTTCCTAATTCAATTGTTCTGCGAAATCCGGAGGAGCTGAACTCAGTTGAAACCGAGTCGACAAAAAATTTACCAGCTCTTGCAGGGTAACGATCATCGCGCAAATCAACAACCATCCCGTGCGTTGCAAATGGTTGACCAAAGGCGGCGATTGAACCTTTATAGCCATCTACTTTCAGCTCCTGTATTTTTTGCTCTGCCAGTGGCTTCAGCTCCGCTTTGGTTTTGTTGTAATAGTGCATGGTTGTGGTATCGCCATCGTCGTCGCCCACTTCTATTTCTTCGCGGGTGTTATTGGGCATAACAGATATGGCTTTCACTTTTATTTTAAGGTCGGATGCTGTCCGATATTCCAAACTGCCCTGTTGTTTAGGTATGTTTTTTTGAAAATGATAAATGATAGTACCAAGCGTTTCAAAGTACGGAAGTCCAACATGCAACTTGCCATCACGCACGTAAGCACAAAGCATATACTCCTCTTTTAGCCTTTGGAGAGCTTTGGCAGGGCTTACATTGTCAAGCCGGAATGGCGACAATGTAATGTCCGGACAATCAATAATAGAATCCGGGACAATTGTATTTAGCACTTCGCGAAGTGTTGTTGACTTCCACGATTGGCTTATTGTGCTTTGCTTGAGCTTCCACATCTGATCTTCGCATTCAATCTCCAGCGGGATTGAAGGCTTGATCCGACTTACATAACCCGTGAATTCTGTTTTAAAATTGTTGTCGTATCCCAACTCAATTAAAACAGAATCGCCAACTTTAATCAAGTCGTCAGAGCGCTCATTCGCCAAGCTTTTCAAATTTGCCAGTTTGATTACTGCTGTGTCTGAAAGCTCTTTCCACGACGACTTAACCGATACGCTGTTTATTCGATTGTTAAACACGTAGCGGCCAATTCGTATGCGTGATGTCATTACCCTGCTCATGACAATTCAAGTACTATGTCCTTTGACGACTTTAGTTTTAATTCATAGGGCTGAACACCAGTCATGCCCTGATTGTGCGGAAAGCTATAATCCGTAATTACAGCTTTCTGAATGTTGAAGTATGTGAATAGATCGTTGCGTACTTTGATGCTGCCGGGCTTTTCGCATATACTGCGAAGCTTTCTGATTAATGCTTCAGGGCGATTGTCCGTAAGTTCATTTTCGATTAAAAAGCCGCGAATCGAAACATCGTAATCACGAAGCGACCACTCTTCTTGAAAAGTGCCTTCTCGGCCAGAAATTTCAGTAAATACTACATTTTTGCCGCCGTCAATTGTTATGGCTGGTTCGTTTGGAAGCAACCATTCATCAATGTAAGTAGGCAGCAGTATGGGAGTTCCAAACATACCCTTGACCGTTTCCTCGGGCAGTGATACATCGGCTTGGATGTCCACCTTTGCGCCATCTTTTGACACGTCCTTTTTAGTGTCAATGGTAACGCGCGGCGATATGCCAAAGTAGATAGAATAAAGATTTAGACTAAACTTTGTCATATTAGTTAACTGATGCGGCCAGTGCGGTTTCAGTACCCTGCACTACACGCAGAAACAACTCCGTGAACTTTGCTTCAATGTCTGCTGCGGATTGGGTTACTCCCGTATTGGTGTATTGCAGCTGCTCGACGAGATTCTTAAAGTTTACATTGATGATGCGCTGCTGCTTTCCGCCGCCATTGATTTCAGAAATACCTTTTTGAGCTTCTGACATCCCTCCGGCTGATGGGCCACCCATTGCATCGGGGTTATCACCAAAAATAGACTCTTGTTTTTTGTCTTCAGGCAATGCTTCGTCTTTGGGCATATCAACAAAAACAACCTTGCCATCTTTGAACTCTACTCTTTTACCGAGTTTCTTTTCTACTTCGTCAATCCCGGTAATATCGGCATTGGCATGGATAGCGATGTTTGTTGCTTTGTCAAAGTCGCCCTGTAGCATAGCTTTGATCATAGAGTATGCATCGCTTATTCCATCAATAACTCTTTTGATTACATTATCCCAAATCCAGCTGATAGCATCGCCTATTTTTGAAATCACCCACCAAATACCTTCAAATATTTTACCGATAAGCCATGCAACATCTTGAAGCAGCTCCGAATCATTATACCAATCCACCATTCCGCCGATTATGTTTTTGATTGTCTCTGCGATCCAGCCAAAAGCTGAACCAACCCAATCAATAGCTTTAGTGATTGCAGGCATAAGCTTGTAGCCAAGTTCAGTAAACTCACCCTTCACTTTGTTCATTGCTTTATCCCACGCCTGTGAGGGTGTTGCTGTGGATTCAAGTTGTCTGGCAGTTTCTCCCGTGCTGTTTTTAACTGCATCCATTGTTTCCGCAAGTTTTGCGGCATCAGAACTCATTACGCTGAATGCGTTACGGGCTTGCACGTCTGTTACATGAATACTGTTGAGGAAAGCCGTTTTTTGCATGTCCGTCATTGTGGACATCTTGCGGGTGAAGTCCGTCATGATCTGGTCAATTGCGCGTCGTGACCCATCTGAATTAAACAGCTGAATGCCTTGCGCCTGCATGCCCTTCATTACTTCGCTTTTCTGGAGCGCAGAAAAAGCGTTTTGGATTAGCATTGCTGAATCTGCCGCTGATTGGCCTTTGCCGGTCATAAAGGCAAACAGTCCGGCTGTTTCTTGATATGTTGCTCCGAGGTTTTTGCCGGCAGCGATAAGCTGCGGCAGGTATTGTGCAAAATCAGTGAATTCTCCAGCCCCAACTTTTTTAGCAGCAAGCAGCGTGTCCATTACTTGTGCGGCTGTTGCGTTTTGGCCGCCAACAATTGAAAGTGTTTGTGCAACAGCTCCAGCCACAAGGTTCACATCCGCAAATCCGGCTTGTGCTCCTTTGAGCGATGTTTTTAAAATGTCGAGCGACTGATTGACGTTGCCGGTTTGAGATAGTATTTTCTCATAGGCTTCTGGAATGCTTTCCAAAGGCGCTGTGCCGTCTTTTCCGACTGCAATTAATTCATTCCGCAGTGTGGCTAACTGCGGCTTGGTAAGTTGGGCAGTGGCGTTAATTTTCGCCATGCCATTTTCAAAGTTCAGTGCCAGGGTTGCGGCATGCTTTATCGGTATAACAGCCGCCGCAATAACAGCAGTAACCCCAACGATTGCTAATGATACTGGATTAATGAGCGAGGGAAGCGATGTAAACATGCTTCCCAATCCGCCTAAGTTTGGCAGCATGCTGCCGATAGAGCCGCCAACATTTCTGAATAAACCAGAGAGGCGGCTTAAGCCGCCTCCCATTGATCCAGAACCTGAACTGAAGCGGTTCATGCGCTCCTGTAAACGACCAAACCGGGAGCTTAAACTATCAGCGGAATTACGAATTCTACTTAATCCGGCTGTTACACCGTCTCGTAAATTGAGTCGCCATTCGTTCAGGTTCATGAGTCAGTCGTTTTTTTCTCTTCGTTTCTTATCCAGCGCAGCTCGGTGAATATGTCTGCAAGTTCATCCCAGCTAAGAGTGTCGGGGTCGATCTTGTAGTGATACCGAACCAAAGCCTTCATTTGCCAAAGGCGTGATGCAAAGGTTTTGCCTTCAATCAATTCAAGCCTTTGGCTTAAATCTTTGCGGAATCAACGTCAGCAACGTCGATAACAGCTTCGATCTTACCGTACAAGCCGAGCAGCATTGCGTCTGAGTTCATTACTTGTTCTGGCGCTTCCAAGCGACAATTTTCCCAGATGCTTTTGGGCGTAGCAAACGGATCGCTCTGCATGCGTTTGCCAATGTTTAATGCGCGGCTGATGTCAGCCATTGTGGCCGGGCGCATATAACACACGTACTTTTCACTCGTTTTGGGATCGTGAACCGTAAATACGTGAATGTTGCCTTTGCCGTACTGCTTCTGCCACTTCTCAATTTTTTCGCTGATAGTAAGCTCTGTTCCGGTTGTTGGTTCTTTGGCCATTTTATGTTGTTTGAAAATGTTTGTATCGTTGTTTGATTCGTGAAACTGATCAGACGTTGTGCTGAACATCGAATGGCAGCAACTCCATTTCGATTTCTTTGTGCGTATCGCCGGTCTTCATGCCTTTGTCGAACTTGGTTACACGACATCCAATAAGGTGGTCGGTCACTGCTGGCCCGACATCAGCAGCGTATGATACGGTGATTAAGAAGGGAGCAACATCAGTAAGATCGGCACCGGTAGGAAGTGATGCCTGAAGCTGTTCAAACAGCGATTGCAACACTGTCATCTTTACCGGAGGAAACTCTTTTTTGCCGCGTCCCATCGACACCGGCTTGTTGCCACCAGCATAGATGTTTACTTGTTCGCGAGTAACTCCGTATGAGATTTCAACAACCCCGGTCAATGCGACGGTGCTGCCAAAGGCAAGTATCTTGATGTCTTCGTATGCGTATTCTTGACGCATACCGTTGATTGAAATAGCCATTAGTTCGCCGGGTTGTTGAAGCCTATTGTTACTTGAATTTTGCGGACAGTGCCAACGGGCACGATTGAGAGCACGACCTTAACTTGGCCGGTAGAGAGTACGTTCTGATTAGCATCGACGGCTACGGTTACACCTGAAATCTCGTCAATCATGTTCGACAGGATTGCGCTTTCAAGAATGCCCTGATAGTGCTTAATTACTGCGGTTGATAATTTGCCGGTAGTTGCATCCACCAGCACTTCATCAAGCAGCTCATTCACATACGTAGTGTATGCAATACGCACAGCTTTATTTACGGTACGGCTGTATGTGAATTGAGCATAATCGTTTGTAACGGGAGCGGCCGTGTGGTCGTCGTTAAAGTAAAACCCGGCCAAACCGACGTGCTGCCGGAAAAACACGTATCCGTTGGTGTCAAGCGTGTTTTGGTTAACGTCACTTATGGTTGACATAAGTGCACCATTGCTGAGTGAAGCACGCACAACTTTTACGGGGCCATTTTTAACCCGGCCAATATTGCGCTGAACAGGCACAGCTGCTGCACAGCCAAGAGCAATGCCTACAGAAGCATACTTTGCTGCGTGTGCGGCGGCTGTAGCTACAGTGTTATCCTGACCAAGTACAACCGCTACGTGCGGAGCATTTGGCCCATTGGTGGCGCGAAGGTTAGTAATGGATGATACTGTGCCTTGGAAGTTGCGGCCTTCGATAAACGCCGAAAACGGACGCTGGGCGTTGAACTCTTCGGTATAAAGCAAGTTGAGTTTAGTGATCGCGTCCAGCAAATCCTGTTCAAATTGCCCTGTGTATGTGGGCACATAAGCCGCATCGGGCACCCGGGTGATGCCCAGCATACGAATAACACCGCCTGTTTGTGAAAGCAGTTTTTTCGCGTGTGTTGCTGCTGGATCACAGATTGTGTTCATGGTTACCGTTTTAGCGACAACCATTACATAAAGCCTGCTGCCTGCTGGCGCATGATCATAAAACTCCTTGATGTGCTGAAACGCAAGGCAGGTGTTTGTGGAGTCGTAAGCTGCATTAATCGTCAGCGCTTCAGCATCGGCAAGCGATGTGAAGGGGCCGAGAATGTCGCCCAGCGCAAACTGACCAGCAACGGCAACTCCGGAAACAATTAATCCAGCCACTGAATCTTCGGACGGCGCATTGCGACCAAGATTGCCGTTAGAAAGCGACGCTGAAACTGTAGGTAAAGCCATTTGGCGTGTTGTTACAGGTGATTACTTTTTTGTTACGGCAATTACTTCTTGCCTTTAGCTCCGGCATTGCCTTTTGTTCCGGCATTGCCTTCAGCTCCGGCCTTGCCTTCGAGTTCGGCAATCTGGTCAGCAATATCATCGCGTTTGATAGGCGAAACTTTACGCGCTTCTTCAGTGCTGCCCAACGTGTGACCGTGCTGTTCAGCAACTTGCTGGTTGCTGAAGCAAAGCCCGTCTGTGGTCTGGTAAAACTTGTCGGTTGCCGGGTTTGCGATAAAGCATTCGGCAGCTTTTTTGAGATTGTTTTCCATTTGTATGGCGTTTGGCAGATGTTTGGTTTCCCCTGCATTAAATCGTGCAGGGGAAACCGCAACGCATCAGCCGAATTAAAGTGTCTGTTGGTGATTTAAAGATTATACAGCAGCCTGCACAATGGCCACAACGCCTTCTGAATTAGCGCGGCGGCGGCGGCCACCGGCTTTTACTTCAGCGCTGTAAACGTCTCCGTAAAACTGCGGATCGTTTGTTTTTTCGAAGAAGTTGACTGTGCCAACAGCGCGGGCCACACAATCCTTTTGCCAGCAAATAACAGCCTGATTGTCGCTTGTAGCTGTTGCGGCTCCAGGTACTTTCGCAGCAGGTGTTGAGGCATTGTCAAACACGGTATTTTCTGCGCGCTCAATGAGTACGAAGCCGTAAAGCTTAACCAGCTTGCCTTCTTTGAAATCGGTTTCGCCGCCGTTAACACCATCACGCTGTTTCAGGTCAGCATCTTCCAGCAGTTCAGCATACAGGTCGCTCGGAATAAGCGCGTAGCGGTTCTCCTTAGAGATTTTTTGTTTATTCATCAGCTTGCGGGCATCAGCAAGCGACTCTTTCACAAATTTGCGGCGGGTGCCGGTTGCTCCCGGCGACAAAGCCGATGCAACCAGAGAGCCTGTAGTGCGCAGGATATTGCCGACCGGCAATGCATTTACCCATTTGTACAAAATCTCGTCGGCAATAGACTCCGACAACACCTGACGGTGATCACCAAACACAGATTCCTGTTTGTCGTATGAGATTTCATTTTTCTCCAAGTTTGGAATGTGCGTCGGATCGGTACTAAATACATCAAGCGGGTAAGTAACATCGGTATCCGTTCGGCGCACTGCGGTAGCTGGAAAGCTTGACCTGTTTTTTACCACGCTGGGCTTCGCACCGGCCTGTGGAATATGCACTACAACACCGCCAAGTACATTGTCACTTTCTGAAAAGCTTTGTTCCAAGAACTCGTTGTTCTTGTATAGATTTTCAATGATATAATCCTCCCAGTTCTCAACCTGAACGGCCATAAACAATCCAGACAAGGGCTTTGCGTGAATTGGAATCGAAAGCGCGGAAGCAGTCAGCTTTACAAAAAGGTAAATGCCGGGAGGCGCGCAGAAAACAACTTTTGCCGCCGACAGCGCGGATACATCAAGGGCGGGCGCTACTGCCGAGCCAATCAACATGGCCATAAAGGCATTGAGCAGAAGGAGTGAGATAAATTTTAAGAACTTCATGTTTGAAGGGTTGAATGGATTGAACCTTATTTGGATTGAACCTTATGAATTGGTATTGTGGATTACTTACCGGAGCGGAGTTTTTCAAAAGCCTCCGGGTCGGCTGCCTGAAGCTTGGTCAGGTACTTCTGGCCTTCCGCTGTTTTTTTCAGATCGCGAAATGACAAGCCAACAAACTTGTCGTCAGCAACAGCATCGGGGGTTACAACACCGGTATTGAGTTGCTGATTCAGCGGCTTGTGCGGCGGCAGTTTCGACAGGATGGAATTCGCGGACTCAAAGTTGAGTTCAAGCATTTGCCGCCAGTTTTCAACTTCAGACTCCATAATGCGGTTGTCTTTTTTGGCGGCTGTCAAAGCCCCCTCAATAGCCAGTTTGCGATCTGCGTCCGCTTTATCCTTGAGCGCTTTCAGCTCTTTGTTTTTTGCTTCAAGCTCAGCAGCATTGTCGGCGGCCAGCTTTTTAAGCGAGGCCACAGCCTCACATACCTGCTCTTCAGTGGCTGTAGCGGCCAGCCCGAGCGTTGTTGCAACGAGTTTCATATTTGAGTTGGATTTGAATACAAGGGAATCGCCCGCACGACCAGCTTGCAACTCTACGAAGCTGCGAAGCTGATCGCCGGACATCAATTGGCCCTCACTGTCATAAATGCGGAGGGCGCTACCATTTGAAGGTTTAGGAGTGAGTGACGCTTCAATAAGCGTCGATTTGGTAACGTACAGGACGTTATCGCGCCATTCTGTTTCATCGAACGTGAAACCAATTGAAACGCCTTTTAAAAAGCCGCGATCAACCTTGCCTTTTACAGATAAGGCAAGCTCGTCGTCTTCATCAAAAACAGCGTCAGCAAGAAGCTGATCTTTTTCAACGCGAAGGTTTGTCCACTTGCCAATCAACTCACCCTCACGATGATTGTGAAGCATCACCGGGTTCATCATAAAGCGGTCAAGGCTTATGCCCGCCGTCATTACTATGAAGCCGTAGCTGTTGGGTGTTTCGTCGGACAGAATGAATGATGCCATCTTTTCGGTGCTCGTTCTTGATTTCTGTGACAAATTTGCATTGTAAAAAAACGCCTAAAAACAGGTTTACTATCTGATAGATAAGCAAATACAGGATAAAAGTGTGATAAAAACTTTACAAAACAATAGGTGTTTTGCCCCCACTTTGAGTGGGTGATATTTGTACCATGTCTTTGACCATACAGCAGAAAAAAAGCATCGCGCAGGATTACTTTGTAAAGCTTTTGCTAACGCAAAAGGAGGTGGCCAGCAGGGTTGGCGTGAGTGAAAAAACGATGGTTCAATGGGTGAAGGCGGGAAAGTGGGACGAGCTCCGCACATCAATGCTGATTACAAAGGATCAGCAGATTCGCAACCTGTACGCTCAGCTGAATGAGCTTACCTCTGAAATCGCGCAGAAGCCAGAGGGTAAGCGTTATCCCGATGCAAAAGAGGCCGACTCGCAGGTAAAGATTGCAAGCGCGATTAAGCAGCTTGAGTCTGAACTTGGGGTGTCCGAAATCATCGACGTGGGGAAGCTTATGGTTGAGCTTGTGCGAATTGAAAAGCCTGCGCTTGTTACTCCGGTAGTTGAGGCAGTCGATCTGCTCATAAAAAGTAAGACGCGATGAAGCTCACCGATAAGCAGGCACTCGTCGATTGGGATGCCTTTAAAAAAAACATCGCCAAAGAAACACCCGTTGATTATTCAGAATCGCCGGGTCAACAAAAAGCGCGAATTGATCGGCTCAAATCCGACCATGAGGCTTTTTGTAAATACTACTTCCCGCATTACGCAAGCAGTGAATTCGCGCCATTCCACCGGCGATTCATGGATAAGCTGCTCAAAAACAAGCGCATCTACATGGTGCGTAAGTGGTCGCGTGACCATGCTAAATCGGTAACTGCGGGGGTGTTTGCCCCTGTCTTGCTGATGGTTCGCGGTGAGTTAAAGACGATGCTTTTGGCATCGCGGAGCTTTGACAACGCTGTTGAGCTTTGCCGGGCGATGATCTCTGAACTCGAAGCCAATCAACGCCTGATTCATGACTTTGGCCCCTTCGTATCACTTAACCAGTGGGAGGCCGGTAAATGGGTGACTCGTGATGGTGTTTCTATACGCGCTATTGGTGCCGGGCAATCGCCGCGTGGTACCAGAAATCAAGAAGCGCGTCCGGATTTCATTTTGCTCGACGATATTGACGATGACGAAGTCTGTCGGAACCCCAAGCGTTTGGATCAGCTTTGGGAGTGGGTAAGCAAGTCGCTGTTTGGTACGTTCAGCTTGACCGGCAAGGCTCGTTTTGTGGTGGTCAACAACGTTATTGCGCCGGATGCAATCGTTTTGCGGGCATCTGAACAGGCGGATGATGTTGAGCAAATCGATGCTCTGCAAAAAGGGCCGGTTGACAAAAAGCTGGTTAAGCAGCTTACAGAAAGGCTTGCCAATTGTAAAGAAAAGGCAGAGCGACGGGTGTTGGGGCGAGCTTTGGATTACGCAAAACTTGGTATGATGCCAAGCTGGCCGCAGCGATTCCAGTTGATGGATATTGCTTATATGGTCGATAAAATGGGCAGCGTTAACGCGCAGGGCGAATACTTCAACGACCCACAGGTAAACGGCACAACCTTTAAAAAGGAGTGGATGCAATTCAAGCCGCTGCCGAAGCTTACGGCTTACAATTACCCGCTAATTGCTTACTTAGACCCGGGCTTCAAAAAAACAAAAACGAGTGATACAAAGTCGCTTGTTCTTGTAGGTATTATGAATGGAGAATATCACATTCATAAGGTTTTTTGTGCTAACGCTACGCCGGAGGAGTTTGTTGATTGGTCGTATGCTATTGATGCACACGTGAAGCGCGGAAATGGTGCTTACCGATTATTAATGGAGGAGGTTTTCTTCCAATCTATACTATACAAAGATTTTGCGGCAGCCGCTCGTCGCAAAGGTTACCCTGTGCCGGTACAGGGTGACACCCGGAAAAAGCCCGACAAGCATGCACGAATTCAGGGCATAGCCGGTTACTTTGAGCGGGGTGAGGTGTTCTTTGAAGCCTCCTTGCAGGGGGAGCACCACACCAAAGAGTTTATTCAGCAGTTTATTTCGTTTAGGCCGGGTACGCGCACGGCTGATGACGGCCCTGACGCACTGGAGGGTGCGATTTTCCTGCTCCAGCAAGGAGTTCTGTCTAATAGCCCGCCTGAACTCGGAGTGCGGGCACTAAACAAAAAGCGCGTATGAAGACTCCTATCACCTATTATGGTGGTAAACAGAAAATGGCCCCAGCCATTATTCCGTTAATCCCAAACCACGAACTGTATGCTGAGCCATTTATCGGCGGCGGTGCCGTGTTTTGGAAAAAAGAACCCTCGGCAATTGAAGTGGTCAACGACACCAATAAGTCGCTGATTTCTTTTTACCGAACGGTTCAGAATGACTTTGTGTCGTTGGAAAAGAAAATCAGGATCAGCTTGCACAGCCGCGATCAGTACCGGCAGGCTTGTGTCATTTATGACAATCCTGATATGTTTACTGAAATTGACAGGGCGTGGGCTGTTTGGTTCAAAGCCGCTGTTTCTTTTTCGTCAAAGCTTGACGGGCCGTATGGCTTCGACAAGACAAAGAAAAACACCACTTCGCTCAAGCTGAAAAACAAAGTAGAGTCGTTTACTGAAGAGTATGCGATTCGGCTTCAGAATGTTCAGATTGAATGTATGGACGCACTGCGTATTATCAGCAGCCGTGATTCGAAGGTGGCATTTTTCTATTGCGATCCGCCATATTACAATTCAGATATGGGGCATTACGACGGCTACTCCAAAGATGATTTTGAGGCGCTTTTGGTTGCGCTTTCTAAAATCGAAGGAAAGTTTATGCTCAGCTCGTATCCATCTGATCTGCTTACTCAATACACCTTGCAATTTGGCTGGCACACAAAAACGTTTGATTCGCGTGTGTCTGTCAATAAGGGTGGCAATGGTAAAGCCAAAACAGAAGTGTTAACCACTAATTACGCCATTTAGAGATGCCATTCCTAACGCGCAGCGATTACGATTCAGTGATTCAGTCGGAGGTATTCGACTCTATCATTGACTATGACGATCAAATCAGGGTAATCACCGAAACCCGGGTCATTCAGGAAATGGCCGGGTACTTATCCGCACGGTATGATACTCAGTCCATATTCAGCGAGACTGGCGACGACCGCAACCCGGTTGTTGTCATGTACCTTGTTGATATGGTACTGTATCACCTGCATGGCCGTATTGCCTACAATCAGGTGCCTGAAGATCGCCGTGAACGTTATCGCTACGCGAAGGAGTGGTTAGACGGGATTCGGGCGGGTGAAATCAACCCGCCCGACCTGCCTGTTGTCCCCGATGGGATTACCGATTATGTCCGGTTTGGCGGTAATGAGAAACGGAACAACCAGTTTTAACCGCTCCCAAACGCCACCAAAGGCCGTTTTTTGAACGATCTGTTCAGTGACGGCAAATAATATAGCCCAAAGGGCGAAACGCGCTAAAATCGAATTTATGGCAGCCAGTCCGCAATCAGCTCGCATCGGCAAAACGTATATGCCGCTCGCAACACAGATACAGGTGAATAATATTGTCTTGGTCAGCCAAGACATAGGTAAGTGGCGGCAAGCCATTGATGCAGCCCGTAATGCCATTAATCCGCGCCGCAAGCTGCTCTATGAGTTGTATGACTCCATAGAGGTGGACGCACACCTGACTTCGGTAATGGGTAAGCGGGTGATGAACATCACCAACAAAAAGCTGCTTTTTGTTCCAAACGAAGGCGGGATGGCTGATGATGGGTTGCGAGACACGCTTCTTGAAACACCGTGGTTTTACGAGCTTAACAAGATTGGCATGTCACGCATAGGGTACGGGCATGCGTTAATTGAGCTGGTACCAGAGGCGGGCGTGATTGCAAAGGTTGAGCAATTTAACCGCGCAAACGTTGTACCGGAACGCCACATTGTTGCCCAAAGCTATGCCAACATCACAACGGGCGTTGATTACATCAATGATCCGATGTGGAGTAAGTTCATTGTAGAATCTGGCACGAAGAAAGATTTGGGTTTACTCATGAAGGCCGCGCCGTATGTCATCTACAAGCGGGGTGGCTTTGGCGACTGGAGCCAGTTCGCCGAGTTGTTCGGGATGCCTTTACGTGTCGGAAAATACGATCCTTACGATGCGTCGCAGCGCAAGCTGCTTGCTGAAGGGCTGGAGAAAATGGGAGGGGCTGGCTATGTTATTTTGCCAAGGGGTTCGGACATCGAATTTATGACCGGCACCGGCACCGGTGCCGGTTCTGCCGACATTTATAAAGAGCTTATCAATATCTGCAATGCAGAGCTGTCCAAGCTTTTTTTAGGCCAGACGCTCACAACCGAACAAGGCGATAAAGGGGCGCGGAGCTTAGGCGATGTGCATCAAAGGGTTGAGGAGACCATTGAGATCGCCGATATGATTGAGCATGAGTATTGGCTGAACTTCGTGGTGAAGCCAAAGCTGGAGCTGCATGGCTTCCCGGTGGCAAATGGCCGGTTTCGGTTTGAGCGGTTGCGCAGCTTGCCGATGGACAAGGTTCTTGAAATTGCAATCAAGGTGGCCGAAAAAGTACCGATTGATGACGAGTACTGGTACACAACCTTCGGCATTCCCAAGCCCGAAGGCGGCATCGGTACGGCTGATCCGGAGCCAGAACCGGAGCCGGGTAAGCCCAGCCCGGGCAAAAAAAAAAATCTAAGCGCTGAGGTTCAGCCCTGCTGTGGCCACACCGATTACCGCAAGGCGATCTATACGCTTTCGGATGATCCGCTGGCAGGGCTTAGTGACGATGAACGGCTGCTGATTGAAGCCATGTATGACGGCGATGGCCGTAAATACGACTTCAATACCTTTGCCGCGAATTTGGAGCGCCTTAACAGTCCGGTGTTTGATGTGTTTGGAGGCTCAGCATACGATACGCCCGACAATCAAATGTTGACCATGATGGAACTGAACGTTAATCGTTTCGGTTTCGATAAGTCGGTGGCGCAGATACAACAGCTCAACGAATTGCTCACCGCATCCACATCGCGCAGCGACTTTGTGCGTAATGCTTCAAAGGTGTTGGAGTTGTACAATGTTCACTACTTAAATACCGAGTACGATACGGCCATTGCGGTGGCTCAAAATGCAGCCGCTTGGCTGCGATTTAAGGCAACTGCCGCCAGTTTCCCCTATCTGAAATATCAAACTGCAGGCGATCAGCGTGTGCGTATGAAACATGCGGCACTGGATGGTAAGATATTCAGAGTTGATGATCCGTCTTGGTATGACCTTTATCCGCCGAATGATTGGAATTGCCGGTGCGAGATGATTCAGGTTGACCGCGCAGATACTAAGTCAATCATTGACGGGCCGCAAGGTATCGCGCTGCTGGGTGATGACTATTACGGACAAATGAAAAAACGTGGATTCGCCGCGAACCGGGGCGAACTCAAACAGGTGTTTGATTTGAACACCGGTTATTTGGCCGGGAAGCAAAAGCCGTCGTTGTCGTCGCTTACGTGGAAGGATGCGGGCTTGAAACCGGCCAATAAGCTCAAGGCTGGCCCCGCTATCGAAATACCTGCACGTAAATCAGCCGAAGTGGTGAACGGGCATGGTGTACAAAAGCTGTACGCTGATTATGCCGGTCGCTCACTGCTGCTCAAACAAGGTGAGCTGAAGAAAATATTAGGCGGCAGCGATGATAAGGCCGGTTTGTATGGCATCGTTGAGCAGTCAATGAAATCGCCCGCTGAAGTGTGGTATAATTCAGGAACAAGCAGCCACAAATACAGCTATATCAGCCTGCACGGCGATCAGGCAATAATTGTTCACGCTGAGGTGTCAACCGGGGTCAACGCCCAGGTTCGTGAGCAGTGGGTTGTTAAGGGCTTCGAAAAGGTGGCTGTGGCTGATCTTGATGCGCGGCGCAAAGGTATCTGTATTAAGTCACAAGGGCGATGAACCGGAACTATCCGCATCCTTACCGCGAATTGGTGCAGCGATACAGGCGCATGCTTGACACCTTGCCGCTAAAGGTGTCTGTCTTGGCTGTGAATCACTTCAAAGGCAATTTCAGAAGGCAGGGGTATTATACAGCAGGGGGGCTTAAAAAGTGGGTGCCGAGAAAAACGATTTCAAAGCGATCTGTTGGCCGGGGCATACTTATTAAGTCTGGCCGGTTAAAACGGTCGCTTCGCCCGGCTCCGCGACCGCGTATCGCTCGTGTGGTAACCGATGTGCCTTATGCACAAGTTCACAATGAGGGATTCGAGGGCAGTGTAATGGTCTCTTCTCATGAGCGTCGTGCAAGGCCGGTTCGTAAAAAAGGTAAGGCAAGGGCAGGCGTTCAGCGCGGCAGCTACAAGGTTAGCGGGCATTCGCGCAAAATGAAAATGCCCGCACGTCCATTTATGCAGTCTGATCCTGTGCTGGCGCGAAGGATCAGAGGTTTAATCATGCGCGAGTTGCGCACAATCTATAGCAGATGAAGTACATTGCTGATATTTATGAAGCTGTATTGACACGAATCAAGACGCAGCTCCCGCAGGTTAAGCTTGTGGATATTTACAACTCACAATACGAGGGGCAGCAGGAAGGCAGCTTGCCATTTAATACGCCCGCTGTTTTTGTTGAGTTCGACACCTCCGATATACGGATGATTGGCGGCGGTTTGGCCGGGGGTACAGTAACTATTGTGTTGCATCTCGTTGTCCCGGTTGTTAATACTACTTCGTCGCTGATGGATGCTAATAAGCGCAGCCGCTCATACGGTCATCTGCAATTAAATGACCAGCTTACCGCGCTGGTGTCTGGCATCGTTGTAAACGTACCCAATACGGTGGCCTCAACAATCAGCTTAATTAATTCCACATTCAGCCAGCGCGTGGGATTGCTGGAGGTGTGCCTGACCGGCTTTTCAACGCATGTAAAAACAAAAGCCTACGCAAGTCCGCAGGCTTCGGTTAATCCGTGTATTGATTTGGATATGTAAAAAAGGCGAAAGCGGCCAAAGCCGCTTCCCCCTCAACTGCAAAACAAACGCCAACAACTATTGACCAAAAAACTATGTTTGCTTAATCAATTCGTTTATCACCCGCTCCAGCGGAGCGATGTGCTCTTCTTTAATTCGCCCACTCTCGTTAACTGAGTAGTACAGCACGTCATAGTTAACTCCGCTTCTGGCGGCAACACCCTGAAGCTTGATAACGTCAGAGTTGGCTTGCAGAAACTTTATAACGTCAATTTTTTGCTTATTTTTGGCCATGATGATTGCGCGTGAGTGCTTTCAGATTGTTAGACAAGCGAGGCTCGGATTAATCCGAGCCTCGCTATTTTTTTTAGAACCCAGCAGCCGTTTGAGTGTTAATGTTCATGTAGGTGGCTAACGCTTCGGCTTGTGGGATTGAAGGCATAGGACGCGCTACATTCACCAGCTCTTTGCAACCAATGCGTAAGAAAGCCCGGTGTTTCTTACCCTGATTCTCGGCGGGTGCAAAGCAGATGTAGTATTTTTCAATGTCGCCACGTGAAATTAATTTGGCCTTATTCGCGCTGTTGGCGGCAGACCCGTCTTCGTAATAGCCAGTGTCGTGGTTAACGAATACCATGCCTTCAGGCAGTGTAACATTTGTGTTTACAGCACCATCAACAATGTTGAAGTTAACGCTTACTGTGCCGTAGTTGGTTGTGAATTGCTTTGTGAAGTTCATTTTAGTTTGTTTTAGATTGTTAGACGAGACAAAGGTAAAATCATTTTTCTATTTTCCAAATTAATTTGGAAAATATTTTTGTAAATCATTGGTTATAAAAAAGCGCCAACGGAAAACCGTTGACGCTTACAGAGCCTGTTGGCCCTGCCTTCACCCCCTGTGAGGAACCCTGTAAGAAACTGTTGTCGCGTTGCTGCACGGGCAGCAGTACCAATCGTAATAGTGGGTAAAGTAGTAAATAAAGTCGATTTCGATGTTAGTGCGGTAGTACTCTGTTTGCTCTTCGGGCATTGGATAACGTTGCCGAAGCTCAACCATATTGCCGGGCAAAGCTGTTACAACGGTACTCCAAAGTGTATCACCGGGGGGCAATACGATCACTGTTGAATCTTTGAAACCGTTAACAGAGTAGCTGATCGTTGTGGGCACGGGCCGCGATTCGCCAGACCATCTGAGCGTTACGCTTACCGGATCATCAGCTATGCTTTGTTTGTCTTTTTTGCACGACGATAGTAATATCGCGATGGCTATGAGCAGCCCGATGGCTGTACCGAGTGTAGTAAATATTGCAGGCTTAAGTGCTTTCATGTTGCAAATGTTAGAATTGTTTTTTGCTTGGGTTTCCCCTTTTCTGATGGTTTTTAACTTGGGGATTATAAATTCAAACCAGTCGCTGTAGCCTATCAATTTCAGCGGCAATAAGAGCGCCCGCCTTTTGAAGCTCGCGAATACGATTATCAGGCGTAGGTTTCCAGTAGGTCGCTGTCCATCTCCATGGATATGGCAGTCCGAGCCTTATAAAGAGACGGTGTCTTTCGGGTAGTGCATAACACGATGCAGCACAGGCAAGACTTTCGTCTGTATGCATTAGATCGCGATCAAGTGTCCAACCCTCAACTTCAATTTGTCGCTGTCTTTCTTCGGCAATTAATTCAATCCCTGTTTTCATTGCGTGTTTATTTAGGGTTATAATTCCAGTGATGTTTGGTGTTTATTTAGAGTTAGCTAATAGCTTTTGGGACACGTTCCAAAGGTTCATCAGCCAAACATTCTTCAATCGTTATATTAGGGTCGCACAGATAGCAAAATCCTTCTGTTCTGACATTAAATTCAATCGGCAAATGATGATTACACGCGTGACAAGTAAAGCCATCAGCTAACAAGCGGTTAGCGTCATTGCCGTTTTCGTGGTTTGCTGAAGTGTTGTTTCCCATATCAAATTAAAATTTTGTGTTCCAAAGTCGGCAACAAACGCCAACCGCCAGCCGTTACAAGCAATGGCTACGACCCTCCGAGCCAAGAACCTGCTCACCTCTATAATTTAATTCTTCATCAGAAAGCCCGTGTTTTTCTTTGAACTTTTGGCGTTCCTGATTGTGCCACGCCTCCCATTCATCAGCGTATCTATTCATAGTATACGGGCTTTTCCATACCCATTCACCATACTTGTTTTGAACCTTAAAATCTAAGTGATTAGGTTCTTTCAAATCAACCGCCACTGCTTGTAACACGGGTTTTGCGTCAGCATGGGTTTCGGTTGTTAGTTCAGCCTTTTTCATTCTATTAAACTTTAGTTGTTAATTAATCTTTTGTGCTTCTAAGCCCTGCCGAACGCAAAGCCCGAAAACGTTATAATTCCAGTGATGTTTGGTTTTTCTTCCAGTTGCGCCCGTACTTCCGATTGTTAATGTGGTGAGGCAGATCAAGCTTAAGGTGGCAGCGTTGGCATAAAGCTTTCAAACGGTCGTCGATCACGTTCCAATTGTCTGCGTCGTGATCTAAGTGGGCGATGGTAAGGACGATCTTTACAACCTTGACAGGCTGTACATCTGGAGGTAATAGTGATGGTGTTATTATAAATGCCTCTGAAATGCTTTTTAAATCAGGGGTGCTGTATGCCAGAAAAACCCAATCTTTCTTTGTGTCGCTATTGGGAGCTGTGCGGTACACAAATGAACCATGCGGAGCGCCACACTCTTCGCAGGCGTTATTTGCCCTTTTCATTATTCGTGGCCGTATCTCACTCAGCCAGTTCGGTGGATATTTATTGTAGTTAATCGGCATGTTGTTGTTGTTTAGTCTTGTCTGCCGCAAGTGCCGCAGGTGTTGATTCCACATCCGTTTACTTCGTAGCACAGCTTTTGGCCGCTGCGCGATGGGCCTGTGCAGCACCCTAACGTTCCTTCCTGCTCAATGCGCAACCGGCGAACGGCTCGGAGGCTTCGCAGCTTATTCCATTTCAGACGGTGAGCCTCCGGTGTTTTGCAGTTCTGTTTCAAGATTTGTCAGTTCTGTTTTCATTATGATTAACCGCTCTGTTTCAACGGCCAGCATCTCGTCAATGAATAGGTCTGTGCCGCTTGCGCGGAGGCGTTCTATCTTTCTTTCCTGAATAGTTATCTGTGCCTTTTTGCCGCTGATTTTGTTGCGGATTGCATAGTTCGTTTTTTCGCTTTCGGAAATTGGCGTGGTATAATCCGGATTGTTAATGATGGTGTTGACTGTTCTTGTTTGCAGGTAGAATGCTTCGGCCACTTTCGCGCAGCAATACATTACGGTGTACTTTCGCTGACCGTTTTCAAAGGTGTTGTACAGCTTGTCGAAAGCGGCCACAATGTCCTTATTGCGCTTTATCATGCGGTCGTTCTTTACCCTCATATCCAGTCGATTATTTTGTTCTTATTAACGCGGTCATAGGTTGGCTTCAATCCCAGCTTCCGAAGGTGCTGCCAGTACTCTGGTACTTGCTGCGGCGATAACTTGCGCTCATACTCCCGGTCGTATTTGTTCGGGAAGGATGATGTTGTTTCAGGTGCAGAATACTCCCGGCGCAGCTCGTTCCAGTATTTGTTAAGGTTGCCCACGCTATGCTTCCCTTTGAACAGAAAGTTGTCTGAGCGGAAGTAGTGCTCCAGTATCTTTTCGTCCACCGAAAGCTTTTTCATCTTGCCAGAATCCGCGGCCGATACCTGATACTTAACTCCAAACTGACGCTCGTAAAGGCGGCAAAACAGCGACAAGCGTTCATTCGTTGCCAGTGTGCGTTCCCATTTCAGGTTAGATACGTCGATTCCTTTCTCATACTGCGGAATCTCGTTCATCAACTTGATGTATTGGTTGAGTAGCAGGGGCTGGCGAAGCTCTAACTCAAGCTTAGTCAGGTGCCCGTCGCTGCCGAAGGTGATGGTTATCTCACCACTGGTCTTGTTGCTGATAAGTTTGAAAGTAGCCATTGGGAGGTGAGAGGTATTTGAGCAGGGCTGTTTTAACTTTAAGGGAAAGCTGGAGTATGTAAGGTTCGGTTGGCTCCGGGTTGTTTATAATGATGTTCAGGAATGTGGCCGCTTCAATTGGTGAAAGTGATAGCGTTTTTGTTCTGCCAAGTGTTGGTGGCTGCCTGCTCAGGCGTTGATAAATAACTCCAGACGTAAACACGGATGGTAGGTCAGTAATTCGTTGTGGGTATCTTATACTGTTTCCTTCAAAGGCAAATAGTAGCACTTTGAATTCATCTTGCGACAGCTTTATGCTGAAGCGTCTGTACTGATTAACGAGCGTCATAGTGTTTGCGGAGTATGTTTTCGAACTGCGTAACCAGTGCCGGGAGTTCGTTTACCGTGAAATCATTTAGCCGTTTCTTGAGGCAGCCACGAGCCAGTAAAAAAGCCTCTAACCGATCCATATCAACCGAACCATCCGCCAGCTCCCAGCCCATTTCGTGGCATATCGAAAGCACCTTTTTTCGCATCCTGTCAGCCGCTTCCCAGTTCTTGTTTTGTGACTGCTGCCCGCTGAGTCGATTCAGGTGATTGATCAGGTTCTGCGCTTCGTTTTTCAGTAAGTCTGCGGCTGATGTTGAGCGGCCATTGGTTGCACCGGCCACCATCTCTTTCTTTTGCTCGGCGGTTATTTTTAGCTTGCCTATTAAGGCGTGGAGCTGTCGGTTTTGGAGTTGATTGATCTTCACTTTTGTTATAATTTGTAAGTTCAAATAACCTGTATCGTTTTTTTAATGTCTTCAGTTACTTCTTTCCACCCTTGCGTTCCCTTCCAAACTATTGGCTTTATCCGCCTTACGTCTTCGTAAACATGGCAATACAAATCTTCCCGCCATTTCACAAAGCACCTGTCGGAGTCTTCGGGCTTCATTTTGCGGCTATCAACTAATCGTCCTATTGCAATTGCGTAGCCGTTCAAATCAAGTGTTCCGCTGTCCGTATTCATTGCCTTCAGCATTTTATAATATAAATCGGTTCCACAAAGTTTGTGCTCAATCTCTTCGCTGTATGCTTTCAAACTTGTACAGATCAACACCCATCCACGCACATTTGTATTCCATGTTCGGGTTTCAATTTTACCATATAGCATTGCGGTTGCGAATGGTTGTTTCCAAGATAAAGCCAGTAATTTTTGCTCTATCGGGAATGGGCCTGACGCGATATTGCCAGTAATTTCAATAGCGGGTTTGTTCATTGTTTGAAAAATTAGGTTGTTTGAATTCGTGAAAACCGCACACCGCTGATTCGCCGGTGTGTGTGCCCTTTTTATCGAATGGGTGATTTTGTACTGCCCATTCGATTTTAGGCTGGGTGTAGCTGCAAAGCCCCATGTAATCGTTTTCTCGTGTCCAGAATTTGCAGTTATGACACCATGGCGTGGCTGCTGGAGGATCGTCAGCAAATGGCAGCTCACCGGTACGCTTTACGCGGTTCAATTCAGACTCGGTGAGCGGTAATCTGCGCCGTCTTGGTGTGGTTTCGTCTGGCATTTGCAGGCGTTTTTAGTTGGTTGTCTGTGGCCTGAGTGGCTTAAAAATGAACCCGGAGACCGATTCGAACAGCCTCCCTGCTCCAAGCCGGGTTATGAGCTTAATTGTGCCTCAATCTTCGGCTCCACGTAAAAGGTCTCGTCCTGAATTACTTCAAGGCCGCAGTTTTTAAGGTTTGCCGCCATGCCTTCGCTGTTGCGATCTGCAATGAGCTTGTCTTTGGCTACTTCTTCTGTCGTTCTGATGTACTCCGGCAGGTAGTTGCGGAGCCGTTCAATCACTACGCTCCATGTTTTAACTTTCAGCTTCAGCTTGGGTGTGCCTGTGCGGAAGCCAATGCGGCCATGCGTGAACTCAATGCTCCGCTTGTTGTCGAAGCTTTCTTCGTTGCCCTCTGCCCACATCTGGATGCGGTCAAAGTTGTCTGCCATTATTTTGCTCTGCTCGTCCAGTTCATCGGCATACTGCGCCCGGATTTCGGCAGTCTTCTGGTCGATCAGGGCTTGGATTTCACGCTTGCGGGCATCAGCAGTGGTGTACGCTGCAAGCAGTTCATTAACTTCTGCCGTTGTTTTCGGCATCTTGATTGGGCTTTTCGCCCGGGCGGTTGTTGCCATGTTATAATTGATTATTGGTTAAACTTTCTAAGACTTCTTCTTCGATGTCATCCGGATCATCGTCTGCATCCGGATCAGCAGGCGGATCAGGGAGTTCGGGTAATTCAGCAGTGGGAGCGCCTGCACCAAACAAACTGAGGTTATCGCCGGGCTTTACAGCAGGTGAAAAAATGGTGTAGGGTATCGTTTGGCCATATCGCGAATCGGCTTTGGCAACGCCTTTCTTCACATGCACCTTAACATCTACCATGTAGCGTATCGCCTTCGCGTGTTCGCCTTTGGGTTGATTGCCATTGCCCTGCCAGCTGATCAAGATGATTCCGCGCTTTGGAAACAGTTCGTTCAGTTTCTTGTACTGCCCCTGTGTAAGCTCTGCGTATTGGAGTGAGTCGATGATCAGGAACTGGCATTTGTTGTTCTTGAGCTTCACGATCATTTCTTCGAATGTGTCGCGGTCGCCAAATATTACCCGGCCATTTACCTCGTTCATGCCAACCTGCATGATTTGCTTTTGCAAGGAGGCGCTGTCGCCCTGCTCAATGGAGTTAAAGTACACCTTGCCAAGCCCCGCAAGCATCTTGCACAGTCGCAATGCAAATGTTGTTTTGCCGTGCCCAGACTCGCCCCAAATGATCATGCGGAAGCCGCGCTCAAGTGGGCCGAGCACCTCAATCCATTCCTGTGTGAGCGGAATCACCTTATAACGGCGGCCATAGAATTGCGATATGCCAATAGATTTACCCATGTTGTTTAGCGACGGTTAGCAGTGGTGGATGTAAGTAAGCTTGGGCGTTGAATGGCGATGGCTTCGCTGGGATTCCAGCGGATTTGATCTTCGGCCTGCTTAATCTGAAAGCGGATGTTGTTGCTCTGTGTGAGCAGCTTCGAAAACTCTTCGTAGTTTTTCGAAGGCGTTTTTGAAAGCACGTGCATTAGGGCAGCAAGCTCATTCTCAAGGTTGCGGATTTTTAACCGCAGCTGTCCCTTGCTTTTGTAGTTCGGCGATGCATCCGATTCCGACAGCGGCTTTACTTTAATGGCTTTGGATGCCTCCAAATACGCTTCAAAGTAGATGTTGTTTGTAGCGTTGTCTTTCAGGTTTCTCGCGCCCAGCAATTCAGATACGGTGTACTGGCTGATGTCCAGTGTCTTCGCAATACGGGCTGCATATACCGGTTGGCTCTGTGCGTAGAGCAGCTCAATAACAAGCTTCACCAGTGCGCGGCGCGATTGCTCAACGTTGCGGTTGCGGCTTTTGCGGCGCAGCTCTTCATTGCCGTAGCCGGTTACGGCTGAAACACAGGCAACGGCAGTGTCCACGGTGTTTAAATAAATGTCATTCATTGGAGTGGGTTATTTCATTCAACATCAGAGCGTATGTGCGCTCCATTACTACGTTTGAAGGATACACGTTCAGTGTGTTTGTATTGTGCAAGGCCCGAAACTCAACGCCAAGCTCGTAGCGTTCCTCACGGCACAGGCGGCTGGTGGCGGTAAGCCCGTGGCGATAAAGCCACTGCCGGGTGCGCCGGTGCCACTGTGCTGTCCACCACTTCCAGAAGCGTGGCTCCTTACGAAGCTGCTCAACACCCCAGTTGTCATCGCCTACATACAGCCGCAGGTACTCTAATGCACCTTCAAGCATCATGTCGTTGTGGTCGTTTTCACTCAGGTTAAGCAGGTGGCAGGCAGTGGCCTGATCAGGCTGCATCTTGCTGTTTTGCATTCTGGTACCGGATTGCTTCGATTTCATTTTTCACGCGGCGCAGGTCGTTGTGCGCCATGTTTACCACTTGTCTGATTTCGCTCGGCTCTACAATACCATTAGCCTTGCAGATGGCCTCAACACGGTCGGGCGTGAGGTCGTGCAGCTCAATGAATTCACCGCCGATTCGTGAGTACAATTCACGGTAGCTTTGCTTTTTCAGGCGCAGGCCGCGATCCATTCGCTTTTCCATGTAGGCCGAGCCACACAACACAATGCCGCAGCCGTTTTCGGTTGCATTCCAGATCGCTACGATAATGCCAATAATGTCATCGCGAAGCTTGTCCACTTCATCAATGATCAGCAGCGGTTTCGTTGTCTCGCGCAGGCGGGCAGTTATGCCTTTGATCTGGTCGGCTACGCTGGGCGCATCTGCCGGTAAGCCCATCGACTTACGCACGGTTGCCAGAAATTCGCGCTTCGTAAAGAAGCTTGCACACTCCACATAGTACACGTTTGCGCGTTCTTTGGCGAAGTGTTTAAGGCTGGCAGATTTGCTCATGCCCGGGTCGCCGATGATCAGCCGCGATATGCTTTTTGCCTGCGCGTGGCGGCAGATACGCATGATCTTGCGGGTGTTCTTGTCGTCCGTAACAAATACCCAGGGCGTGGCGTAGTTGAAGAAATTAGCCAGCGTGTTCCACGTCTTGTCGCTGAAGTTGAGTGATGGGTTGTCAATCCATTTCTGATTCGCAATCTGCGACAGCGTAGGGCCGCTAATGCCACCGATCTTGTTTGCGAGTTGCGGCAGGCTAAACTTTACCCGCGCTTCAGCTACCAGTTGGCTGATGTTGATTTTGTCCTGATGTGTCATATATTTGTTGTCCTAATTTGTTAATGGGCTTTGCCCGGTTTTAGCCTTCGGTTGCACCCGAGGGCTTTTACTTTTATATCAATCGTTGTCGCTGGGCTTTTCAAATAGTGCTACTATGAGCACCAGAAGAAACATTCCAACCCATGCGGCTTTTTCAAGTGCTTCGTTATTTTCTTCCATCTTGTTTCTTCATGTATGGAGCGCAGTACTCGCGCACACCTTGCGGCCCCTTCCACATATAGGCATCAATAATTTTTGTGTAATGATGTGCTGCCCCTTCGAGACCGCTGTGTTCAATATTGGTAATCTGCTCCGACAGCTTTATAAGCTTGCGTTGCAGATCGGCGGCTTTTTGAGCTCGATTATTAGTCACCTTAATCATCGTCATACATATCGCGTTTTGTAAATGTGAAGCCAGCGGAGTTTCCGAGGCTTATGGTTTCGCTTGGTTCGGGCAATTCTTTGAGCGTGTTTTCGGCTGGTACCAGCATGTCCTTTTGCTGCCCGCCTGTAATGAACAGCCCTTTGCTAAGGCCCATCGCTTCCACAAGCTCCCGGTCGTTGTTGTTCTTACCGGCAATGTGCTCAATGCGTTCACGCTTGTACCTGAGCACGGTGTTTAACCGGGTTCTGTCGCCTTCACCGGCATCGCCAAAGGCCATCGGAAGGGCTTCGAATTGCGGTACAACGAACTTCTTTCGGCCACCATCGGCCACCACAAGTATCTTACTGAGGTCGCAGGGGTCGTAGGTTACCATGTAGGTAAGCCCAATCGTGTCCGCGAACTGATGATCAAACAGCATGTAAGTGCGCGGTTCGCCCAGCAGCGTTACGGTTATGCCCTTGTTGGTGAGTTTGTTCGTGCGCGTGTGCGTGTGTCCGAATATGCTCAAACGGCTCTCGTCTGATATGGCGCGAGCTGTGGTGTGAGCCTGCCGCCAGTGTTCAATGCGGCTCTTGCCGTCGTATTTGGCTACCGGTGTGTTGTTCCACACATCCATTGCGTCTTGTATCTGCTTAACAACACCCGCCTCACTCGGGAAGTGCTTCTTCATCTCGTTCAGGAAGTCGGGATTACTTTGCTGCTTGGCACGAATGCCGTGGCCGGCAAAGTTGGCATACAGGCGTGTTACCTGATCGAAATGCCTCCCAAACCACGGCTCAATCACTTTATCGCGGGCGTTGCCTACGCTTGATGGGCTGTAGAAATCGCTGTTCAGGGCTATCTTCTCGTAAAACGGCTTCAATACCGACTGCGCAAACCGGTCTGTTTTGACCTGATCAGGAAGTATGCCCATATTTACACAGGCGTTGCGCCATGCCAGCTTTGCCAGATCGGCGCTTTCGGTATCACCAATCGCGTAACCCATCCACGCATCGTTAAATGCGTCGATAACTACATACACAACCTTCCGGTTCCAGTGTTTGGTTACCGCGTGGCCGTTTTTATCGGTTACGGTGGTCTGGTAGTACAGCTCGTAAGGTGTACCGTCACCAACCCACAGCATGCCGGGGCGGCTGGGGCGTTTGCGACTTACCACAAAGTCGCCGAACTCGCGGAAGCTGGCCACGCCTTCGCGCAAACCAACTACCTGCTGCTGTATGCCCGGCTTTTTAAGCTGTACCATTACAGCTTGCGCGGTAACCGTAGGCCATCCGCGTTCAAGAGCTACCTTGTTGTATAAGGTTGCCACTTGCGGATAACCAAGCTGGTTGCCCTGTGCATAGAGTTGGCGAAGTAGTGCAAGTTGATCTTCGCCAAGCTTGCTGGAGTTGTTGTTGCCCCACTTTTTGGATACTACCGATGCTGCTCCGGCTGCCTGATACTCCCGCACACGCTCACGCAGCTTCGTGTAGGCTGCCGGAAGCTTCACCCCCTGCGCCTTTATGATCGCTGCTGCTGCTGTGTTGAAGTCTTTCATGTTGCTGAAGCCGAATTTTTGAACGTTTGCGGCAGTTACCTGACTCAGCAGGTTAAGCCATTGGCAGGTAGTTGTGTACTCTTTGCGGGCTTTTTCCGGCAGTCTGTCGCCGTTGTTGATGCGGAATTCGTTAATGAATTCGATGTCTTCCGGCTTGGCTACCAGATGGGCCAGTAGTTGCTGGTTGGTGAAGTAGTTCTGACAGCCGCCGAAGTGCTCGTCGGCTTGCTGCCGGTAGCGATCTTTAAGCGTGTCGTAACGGACAAGTACTTTACGCGCATCGGATGGGTCTTTTATGAAAATCCATCCTGAACGATCATCCCTTCGGGCTGTTTTTATTGTCAGTACGCTCACACCAGCCGACTCTAAATCGGAAACCTCTAAATACAGTGTATCGTTAACTACTTTCACCGATGTTCTTTTGTGTGGACTGAGCCGGGGTCGAACCAGCATCGCATAGCAAGGAAACCAAACAAACCTTACCGCTGTAATACCTCTTATACTACCAATCCTGTGGGTTAATGGGTGGCTGCTGCACCAATCTTCAGTTCGGTATAAATCACCGGGCATTTTGCGTCCCTGATAGTTCGTTTCATCCACATTAGAAGCCACATAAACCGGTAATAGTCGTCAAGCTCGTCGCTGTTTATGTATTTGTTGGATTCCAAATCAATGCCCGGATTGTTGATTCGTAGCCGGGTAAGGGCAGCCTCAATAAATTGGATGTCCGCCTGATTTATTGCGGTACAGCCTTCGGTCATTAAGCCGTTTGACCCGTAAAATAGTTGCAGAAGGCCGTTTCGCTTCGCGAAGTGCTGCCAGAACATACTGTTCACTACACGTTTGTTCTTTTCTGCACCCGGTATTAGGCTAAATTGCGGTTCGTAGCAGGTAGCTTCCTGCGGTGTCTTAGCTGCGGCAAGCTTGTCGCCGATGATGATTAGTGTTGCCATGTTTTTGAGTTATGAAAGCCTGTGTAAGTCTGCCGACTGGTTAATTACTTCTTTCCGGCTGGCTGCAATGCGCTCAAGCGCCTCCAGTATCTTGTCGTTGCGGCGCGAAAAGTCCTTCACCTTGTAGATGTACTGAAGGCAATAGCCGGTGATTTCGCGCACGGTAACTGCATCACTGGGCTGGTAGTGAAACAGTACATCAAGCATTCGCTGGCAATACTCTACAGGATACCCCCATTCTGCTGATAGGTTCTTCGCTGTATCTGTCGGTTTTGTATCAGTCGTTTGCACCTTTCGTTTTTTGTCGTTCATTTGTGCTTTGTAGAAATATTATGGACGCAATATTATAACAACACTAATATAAAGTCAATAGCATGAGCAATAATAATTCAGAATTAGCTGAATATCAGCGTATAAAAATTATTAGAAGTGCTTTAAAATTATCTCAGCAAGAATTTGCTGAGGGTGCAGGCATTACTCAAGGGGGATTATCTCAGCTTGAAAAGGGGGTAACAAAGCTTAGTTTTGATACACTACAAAAAATAAGTATCTCTTATAGTGTCAATTGTAACTATCTGGTAAATGGTATTGGGGAACCCTTTTTAACAGGCAGCTCCAGATCAGATTTTATCACAAATGATTTGGCTAAAACGCCACCTAAAACGCCACCTAACACGCCACCTAACGTAGTTGAACGGGTTGTTACGGTCAATGAAGCCGGGCGCAACAACATCGTTCTGGTAGATCAGAAGGCAGCGGCCGGGTATTTACAAGGCTTTAGAGATCAGGTATTTATACACAATCTCCCGGCTTTTTCGTTGCCCGGGTTTACCAATGCCAGCTTTAGGGCCTTTGAAATTGAGGGTAAAAGCATGGAGCCAACCCTTTGCAGCGGAGATTGGGTCATTTGCCGCCAGCTGGAGGCTATCAATCAGGTAAAAAATGGGGCTATACACATACTCGTAACACAAGACGGCAGTATAGCCGCTAAACGCTTATACGTAGATTCTGCGGGGCTTTCGGCTGAGTCAGATAACTATGGTTACCAGCCCTACAGCGTTCCGTTGGCAGAAGTAAAGCAAGTATGGGCCGCTGTAGGCTTTATCAGCCGCAATCTCGACCGCAGCATGATGGTAGTGCGCCGTTTTCGGTCAGTTGAAGCAGATTACAGAGAGCTCCGCAGTGATCTTGACGCTGTTTTGAAAGCCCAAAAGCCCCGCAAATAGGCCGTTTTTGACCGTTTGCAGGGCTTCTGATTAACCTTTTTTGTTTGGTAGCCTTTGGAACTTACTTCCAAATGGAAGTCGAATTTACTCACTATACACCCATTTGCACCTTTCGTTTTTATTTGTAGGTGTATCTATTTCCCTCGAAAGCCGCGCCGTTTTTGAGTTTCAGCCGTTTTTGCCGTTTTTGATGGTTTGTACCTTTCGTTTTATCCCCCTTAAACAGTTCAGCATCATGAAACGCATTCTGA
>Ga0068876_10000442_pt1 | contig 34115 bp, 28 predicted proteins | sample NOAtaG_6_FD_66442 | JGI IMG/M metagenome (GOLD analysis project Ga0068876, IMG submission 66442) | Freshwater lake microbial communities from Lake Erie, under a cyanobacterial bloom - NOAA_Erie_Diel5S_2200h metaG | ecosystem: Environmental > Aquatic > Freshwater > Lake | place: USA: Ohio, Lake...
CGACGCTAAGCAAAGCATTGATTATATCATGCAAGACCTAGCAACTATTAAAAATGAAGTTGTAAATATCAACAGCGATATTGCCAACTTAGCCACAGAAGGAAAATTAACTAAAGAAGCACTGGCCGAGTATAAAGGCAAAATGAGCCTTGTTTTGGATGGCATTAAGGAAGATTTTTTTAATGAAATAGCTAAGATTAATCAAAAAACCAATGCTCTTGCGGCGGATGATCAGGCAATTAATAAGCGGTATGTCGAATTACGTATCTTTACTGAAGTAAAAATTGATTTTTTAAATAAAGAAATAGCTCGCCTTGATATTAAAGATGCCGCTCTTTCTAAGCTTATTAAAGAATTAACAAACGAGATGAATGACGCCAAGCAAAATATTACCAATATCATCTCAGATTTAGAGATAATAAGAGCTGAAGTTAGCAATGCAAAAAAAGACTCATTAACCAAAGGCGAGTTAACAGATTATAAAATAAGCATGGAACGTGTTTTAAAAGATATTGAAAATAAATTTATCTCTAAAATAGATGGCGATCTTGCTTTACAAAAAAAATCATTTGACATAACAATAGATGCCTTCAAAAATGAGATTAACCAATCTATTAAAGAAAATAACACCAGCTCTCAAAATGAACTTAATAAAATTAAAACAGACTTATATGAAAAAATAGAAGAGACCAATAAATCAATAAATAAAATCACTTCTTCAATTGAAAACTTCAATAATAAACTTGATAGCTTTAGCAAAGAATTAAACGCCATAAAGCAAAGCTACATACAAAACAAAGGCTTGCCAAGCATAAAAGCCGATGTTGAAAATAGGTTAGATAATTTCGAAAAATTATTATGGGGTGATAATTCTTGGTGGGCGTGGTTGACAGGAGATGGGTATGATGGAGAAATAACTATATTAGATAAAAAAATATCACAATTATCTAAAATGCTCAATGATCAAAAAAAATCTATAACAGAAGCAATATCTGATAACAAAGCCCTTAAAAAAGAGCTTGATTCTCTGTTTAACAGTACTAAAGAAATACAAGAAAAAATGTTTAGCTTTAGCAAAATGATGTTACTAAATTCTCAAAATCTTCTAGAAGCAGTCAATAAAAACCAAAATCTCAATGATGCATTTAAAATATTTAAGGAAGAAATAAAAGAAAGTTTAGCTAATCTGAAAATAAATGATACCACCTTTAAAATCACTTTATTAAATGAAATTGCAAACAAACTTGATGAAATAAAAAATAATAATAACGTTAACGATGAACTAAGAGCACAAATCGAAACTTTAAAAAATGAATTTTCATATGAGAGATTAATTGAAGAAACTTTAGAATTCAATGAATTAATGGTAAAAGCTTTGCAACCAAAAAACACTGAATATGAAGTTATTATGAGAAAAATAAATGAGCTTAAACCTAAATTAACTGATGATTTAGGCAAGTTTATGAAAATTGAAGAAAAAAATGAGCTAGATAATATATTAAAACAACTGACTAATGCTAATGATGCCCCTAATCTAAAGCTTAAAGTTGCTAGTATGTTTTTTAAACTTGAAAAAGACGAGCTTGAAGTAATCAACAAAAATGCTCAGATAAACAAAGATACTAAAGCTAAACTAAGTTTGGCTTTAGATCATTCAGCTAAAGAGCTTGTTTCCTATGCAAGTTTAGCGTTACTTAAAGATAATAATTTTAAAGAATCAAAAACTGCTATATATTCAGCCATAACTTTATTAAAAGAAAATCCCCAATATACAGATATAGTTAATAAGTTTGAAACTAAGTTTGAGAATCTATCATTAGCAACGTACAACTATATTAAAAAAGAGCTTGAATGGGATATTGAGCAGCTTGATACTGCAAAAAATAAATTACAAAGTGAAGGTATTATCAGTTCTACAATCTCTTTTTTTTGGAATTTAGACAATATCTTGAAAAGCACGACATTTCAATTCCAAGAAAATAAAAATACAGTCATCGAAGCTAATCAGGGATTAAAAGAAGCATCAATAGAATTGCTGAATAACTTCAAAAACAATGAGAAAAACCAATTATATCTAGAAGAATATGAAGAAATAGCTCATGAAATCGATAATTTGGAAGCTATACATAACGCTGATGATTTAAAAAGCTTCACAAAAAATATTGAGGGGTGAAGATAGAATTATTACCAAGCATACGGGCAGTAAACTATCCACCCTATCTAAAAAACCACCATGACCAGGGATAAGATTACTGCTATCCTTAACCCCAAAATAGCGCTTGCAAGCCGATTCTAGCAAATCACCCAGTTGGCCAATAATAGCAATCATGGCTGCACTCATTGCCACCTTAAGCGAATTAAAATAAATATAATTGCCTAAGGCAGCACAGCTTACAGCCCCAATTAATCCAGCCCAAGTTTTACCAGGGCTGATTGAGGGGCATAATTTCCTACCACCAATACTAACGCCGAATAGATAACCAGCAATATCAGTAATTGCTATAGTAATTAAAAGCCATAAAATCAAATAAAAACCATCAGGCATAAAACGTATGTTTAATAGCGCGATACAGCAAATAAAAATATAAATATAACCTAATATACCAATAGTTAAATTGGGGCGCTTTCTCAGCATCATTTGCCACTCACCAAATAATATGGCTATTAAAACCACTATAAAACCAATATATACATAGCCGCCCATCCAAATAAAAAATAGTACGCTAGGCGCCATGATAAGAGCTGATAATAAGCGAGGTATAAAATTAGCTTTACTGAATTTTTGCAATAAATTAACGTCCATAACGACGCTCTCTTTGTTTATAAACCTCAATAGCTTTATTTAAATCATCTTCATTAAAATCAGGCCATAAAGTATCGCAAAAATAAAGCTCTGTATACGCTAATTGCCATAACATAAAATTACTAATGCGATACTCGCCACCAGTTCTAATCAACAGATCTGGATCAGGAAGATTATAAGTGCTAAGGTGTTTGGCAAAATCCTCAGATGATAATTCTCTATCATGGCAGCGCGCTTCCTTGGCAAAGCTTATTGCTGCGTTATTTATATCATCCCGCCCGCCATAACTTAGGGCAATTGTTAAAGTCATCTCACCGTGTATAGAAGCTTTGCATGCCTCATCAATTAATTGCTGAATATCAACAGGGAATTTTGATATATTGCCAATGAAATTTAATTTTATTCCTTCATCTATTAACTTTTTTAATTCTTTCTTTAAGTAAGAACGTAACAAATCAAACAAATTATTAATTTCATCTTGCGGCCTTTGCCAATTTTCGGTTGAAAAAGCAAACAATGTAACATAAGTTAAACCTAATTTTTTACAAGCCAAAACTATTTTCTCAACTGCTTTTGCGCCATAATTATGCCCTGCAAAACGAGGAAGCATGCGTTTTTTCGCCCATCTACCATTACCATCCATAATAATTGCCAGATGGTAAGGCATTTTTGTCGAGGTTATTTTTAATGCTATATTATGCATTTCCAGAATACGATACTAATTTACTAAAATCTTGCACCCCTAGATTTTTCACCGCATACTGCCATTTATTGCGGATTTTTTTTGAAAAAAGCAATTCCGCAGTTGGTTCAGCAATTAACCAAGAATTCTCCTCAATTTCATCAAGAAGTTGTTGCCCATCCCAAGATGCTATTCCCTGAATCAACAGAAACTTATCTTTATTTTTCCCAGTTACTACTTGTTTAAAAAAATTATCAACATCCATATGGCAAGTAACAGATTTCTTCTCATTGAAATTTTTATATTGCTCTTGGGTTACAGTCAAAATCATAAATTGGTCAGATTCAACAGGCCCACCAAACATAACAGGATATACCAAATTCTTGGCTTTATAATCACTAATATTTACATGTTTAGCCAAATCGTCCGTGGTTATAGTGCCTATTTGTTTGTTAAAAATAACGCCAATAGCATGCTGAGCATCATGCGCACAAACATAAATTAATGAACGCTCAAAGCAACTACCGTCAAGGCTAGTATTAGCAACAAGCACCCTACCCTCTAAAGATTCTTGTACTTCAGTTTCTTCGATATAATAATTATTGTTATCCACCATAAAGCTTATATTTTCCCTAATTCTGCTAGATATTTGCCAGCTTCAAGGGCGGCCATACACCCAGTGCCCGCGGCAGTTACTGCTTGCCTATATATTTTGTCCTGCACATCACCAGCAGCAAACACCCCTTTTAAGTTAGTTGCAGTGCTATCAGCCTTTGTGAGTATATAGCCTTGCTCATCCATTTGCAAATATGGCTTGAAAATATCTGTGTTAGGGCGGTGGCCAATGGCAATAAATATGCCATCAACATCAATTACCTGCTCTATATTTGTTTTAACATTTTGTAAACGCGCCCCAGTTACTGATAATGGATTTTCCGTCCCTAAAACTTCTTCTAAAATATTATCCCAAATTATTGAAATTTTAGGATGGCTAAAAAGGCGTTGCTGTAAAATTTTTTCTGCACGCAAACTATCCCGCCGATGAACTAGTATAACTTTAGCAGCATGATTTGTTAAATACAAAGCTTCTTCAACAGCGCTATTGCCACCACCGACTACCATCACGGTTTTATTGCGGAAGAAAAACCCGTCGCAAGTAGCGCAACCTGAAACACCGAAGCCTTGGAATTTTTTCTCACTTTCCAAGCCCAGCCACATTGCCTGCGCACCAGTGGAAACTATAACTGTATCGCTTGTGTATAAATTACCTGAATCACCATACGCTTTAAAAGGGGCAGTACTTAGATCAACTTTTATGATGTGATCATTGAAAATTTTAGCACCAACATGCTTAGCCTGTTTTTCCATTTGTTCCATCAGCCATGGCCCTTGAATAACATCGGCAAAGCCAGGATAATTTTCAACATCAGTGGTAATTGTTAACTGCCCACCAGGTTGTGAGCCAGTAACAATAATTGGTTCTAAAGCAGCCCTTGCAGCATAAATGGCTGCACTATATCCTGCTGGCCCAGAACCAATTATCAAAGCTGGGGTATGAAATATTTTGGACATTAATCCCCTATTAAAGAAATTTTATTTAATTAAAGATTTTGGGCATTTTTGCTTAAATAGGATGCAACACCTTCCTGAGTAGCCTTCATTCCATCTTTACCTGACTGCCAGTTTGCAGGGCAAACGTCAGGGAATTTCTCAGTGTGTGCAAGGGCGTCTAAAAAGCGCAAAATTTCACCCACATTACGCCCTATTGAAAGCGCATTTACAGATTCATGCTTCACGATACCTTTACTGTTAATGATGAAAGTAGCACGTAAAGCTACAGTATTGTTATTAGTTAGAACACCATAACTGCGCGAAATTTCTTTTGACAAATCCGCAACCAACGGAAAATTCAAGCTTCCTACCCCACCTTCAGTAATTGGGGTGTTTTTATAAGCTAAATGCGAGAATTGCGAATCCACACTAATGGCGACAATTTTTGCACCCCTTTTTGTAAACTCATCTATACGATTATTGAAAGCAATTAACTCAGAAGGGCAAACAAAAGTAAAGTTAAGAGGATAAAAAATGAGCACAACATTCTGCCCATCTGCATATTCTTCTAAATTGAATTTCTCTTCAATATGATTATCAGGCATAACTGCTGGTGCCGTAAAATCAATAAATGGTTTTTCAACTAAAGTGCTCATATAATACCTTTTTATAAATAAATTCTATATCCAACGTACATACATTCTACTCAAAAAACCCTTGTTACTCAAGAAAAAGTTAAAGATTAATTTTATTGCGCAAGAAGTTTTTTCAATATTTCATTGACCATCTCAGGGTTTGCTTTGCCAGCTGTTGCTTTCATAACTTGGCCGACAAAGTAACCAAATAGCTTATCCTTGCCACTTTTATATTCAGCGACGCGATCAGCGTTGGCTGCTAATATTTCAGCTATTGTTTTTTCAATTGCCCGAGTATCTTTAACTTGTTTCAAGCCTTCCCTTTCCACAATTAATTCAGGGTCTTGACTAGTAGCGAACATAATCTCAAAAACTTGCTTAGCAATTTTTCCTGAAATAACTTCTGAAGAAATCAAATTAACCAAGCTTGCCATTTGTTTAGCGCTAACGGGGGAATTTTCAACCCCTAACCCCGCCTTGTTTAACTTAGCAAATAATTCAACCATGATCCAGTTAGCTAATATTTTAGCGTTACAATTGCTAGCAGCAGCTTCAAAATAATCGGCAACAATTTTTTCCGCCACTAACACACTTGCATCATAAGCAGAAAGACCCATTTCTTTTATGTAACGTTCTTTTTTCTGATCAGGAAGCTCGGGAAGATGTTGTTTAATTTTTTCAATATATGCTTCATTGATGACTAATGGTGGCAAATCAGGGTCTGGGAAGTAACGATAATCATGTGCATCTTCTTTTGAACGCATGCTGCGTGTCTCACCTGTACTTGCATCGAAAAGGCGCGTTTCTTGAGCTATTTCACCGCCACCTTCTAATATAGCCACTTGCCGGTTTGCCTCAAAATCAATCGCCCTCATCATATTTTTGATCGAGTTAACGTTTTTGACTTCAGCACGCGTCCCTAATTTATCGCTTCCTACGCGGCGAACTGAAACGTTTACATCGCAACGCATTGAACCTTTTTCCATATCGCCATCACAAGTTCCTAAATAGCGCAATATAGAACGCAACTTTTTTAAATATTCACCCGCTTCTTCACTGCTTTGCATATCTGGCTCTGAAACAATCTCCATCAATGCAACCCCTGCACGGTTTAGATCGATAAAAGTTTCATTTGGGCTTTGGTCATGCATGCTTTTACCAGCATCTTGCTCAAGGTGTAAACGGGTTATACCAATTTCTTTGCTAGTATTATCACTCAAATCAATTTGTATTTTACCTTTGCCAATGATAGGCTGATGGAATTGTGATATTTGATATCCTTGCGGTAAATCAGCATAAAAATAATGCTTACGGTCAAAAATAGATTTTTTGTTTATTTGCGCTTTTAAACCCAAGCCCGTGCGCACTGCCTGCCGCACACATTCTTCGTTTAAAACGGGTAGCATGCCAGGCATAGCGGCATCGATAAATGAAACTTGCGTGTTGGGCGCCGCCCCAAATTCAGTTGCACTACCCGAAAACAACTTAGCTTGCGAAATCACTTGCGCGTGAACTTCCAGGCCGATCACCAATTCCCATTCACCGCTGCTACCTTTGATTATCTGCTTCGCCATAGCTTACCCACAAGATTATTTATTTATAGAAAGTATATATAATATTTTTTTACAGTAAGTGCAACAGGGGCGTAAGGTAATTTAACTTTCGGATTAAGAAGGAAGTTTTAAGATTATTACTATTAGCAATATGCAAAATAATTCGATCCCACTAAAATAAACAATGTATAATTGCAAAAAAATCGTTGCGCAAAGTATTTATAAGTTGTATTGTAGCACAATAGCTGCAATACATTAATAATATATTAAAAATTTGATAAAATTATTTCTCAAGGGTAAAAAAATGGAAGAAAAAGAAAAACCGCGGTTACAAAATGACTTTGCACTCAAGGCATTGGCCGCTCCATATGTTGAGTTAAAAGCAAGAAGAGATACTTTCAAGGAGGAATTCATAAAGCGTTTCGACGACAAGTACCTAGAATTAGTTAAGCAAGCACAAGGAGGAGAGACCGAAGAAATTAGAGGCAAAGCAGGGAAAATTAAAAAAATACTTGATATGGCTTCACTATCATTTGGGGCAGCATCAGCAATAAGTGCAGTTGCCGCCGTTCCTAGCGGCCCTGCGGCGCCAATATTAGGGGCGTTTTCTGCTGGCGCTGGGCTTATAGCTGTTTTGGCATCTGGAGGAGCTACAGTAGCTCAAAATATTGGGATAAGACATGGCCAAGAAGTTGCTATCGATACCGTAAAAACATTTCAAAAAGAACATGTAAGAAAATTAGTTATGATAGAACTGGCAACAAACCTTTCGATACTTTTTGAGTACCAACTAAGCCAATTAGCTGATGATGAGATAGAAGTGGGTAGAATGGCAAGGGGTGCAGTAAATAGATTGTTTAGAGCAATAGAAGAAAAGAAAAGTAAATTTTGCACTTTGAATCTTTTATTAGCAATTGTAGGGAAAAGTATCTCACAACCTCAAGACAGACATGAGAAGATAAATATACTTAATACAAACCCTTTTCTTAAATATCATTTAAATAATCAGATAGAAAATCCTCATTGGTACAATGATAATATATTTTTTAAAGCAGGTGTGGTTCAGTTTTCTCCAAGTAATAAATCACTTTTTAAAACTTCGCGTTTAAAAGAGATTAACAGATCTGATAAATACGGCTACAGACATTCCCTTGGCACACAATTCGATAATGAATACCAGTCGGTTGATCAAGATGCTTATTGCCCTCACCAACTCTTTTTTTCAGATAAAATACATAGCGTTTTTATAAAAGTTGATCAAATAGGAGAGTACAGCGAGATATGTCTTAAAGAACCGAAAACACCAACAATTAGTGAATACTTTATAAGTCAGTACGTCTCTAGTGAAAAAACACTATTTACACCGCTTAACATAGTGGGCAGAGAATTAAATTTCTCTATTTTAAAAAATTTGCAAAAGCTTTCTTTAGCAAAAATAGATTTATGCTATGCTAATTTTCACGGAGTAAATCTAGCAAATACTATCTTGAGCGAAGCTAACTTAATTGGCGCTATCTTTATAGACGCAAATTTGACTGGTACTAAGTTAGTCCATGCATGCTTAGCTGGGGCAAATTTTCAAAACGCTACCATAGATGACGCCGATCTAAGCTATTCTGATTTGACTGGTGCAAATTTATTAGTTCGGTCTTTAAACGGAAATACAAACCTCGAACATGTTGTATGCTCGGGATTAAAATATAATGTTAACCAGCTAACACTAACACGTTTTCTATCAGATGATCTGTTAATAGAAACCAAAAACATGATAAATGAATTAGCTTTGATTGACGGGAGAAAGTTAGCAGCTATAGGCAGGAACGCGTCAGCCGTTGAAGAAAGAAATACTAAACTAGAAAATATGAGGCAATTATGGAAAATATAAATCTTTATGAATTAAAAAAAGCCTTTGTTCATAACCCAATTGTGGTGCTAGAAGGCGAGAATGGCGTAGGTAAGACCTGCCTGGCCGATGCTTATATAAAAGACGATGATTGCAAAGACAAACTTATATATAATCTGGACGCTCGCTCATATGAAAGCGCCGCTCACGGCTGCCGAGAGTTAATTGAAAAGCTAAATCTCACTGAAGCTAGCATGAAAATTGAAAGCGCAAAAATAAGCGATATGCTAAGCTTAATACTTGATAATTTACGTGAGAAAAGTTTTTTAATTGTTTTTGATAATATCAAAACAGTTGAAGTTGAGGCTGGCATTGATATAGGTTTACGTGACAAAAAATTATCCAAAAATGAACAACAAGTACTGTTAATATCTGAAAAATCCTTTTGCATTCAGAATGCTACGAACCTTACTCTATTAAGGTGGACACGTGATGAATCATATCTGTTTTTATTTGATAACTTATTACTTGATAGCAACCAAAAAATAGACAAAAGAAAAGTAGAGCTTTTAGTAGGAGAAAAGCCAGAGCTTTTGACAGAAAAGTTATATCTTTTAGCTAAACGCCTAAACGATCTACCTTTGGCACTAAATCTAGCGCAGTTATATATAAAGAATACAGGAGCTAGCGTTGCAGAGTATTTAGAAAGCTTAGAGTTAATGGTTAGCCAACATAATGCTAGGCTTGAAGTTAAATATGCCGTTATGTTTTTGTCTTTTCAAGAGGCATTCAAGCAAAAGGGCGCAAAAGAAATAATGCAACTAATGGCGTTTAAAAGTGACGGTATATCAAAGGATGAATTAACGCAAACCTGTATAGAAAAATGGAGCTTTAGCTCAGCTATTTTTGACAATGCTATGGGTGAATTAGAGAAGTATGGGTTGCTTCTAATTAATGATGTCAACGTTATAAGTGCGCATGATATTATATGTGATAACGTTTCATCAGCAATAACTTCTCTAAACACCCTCCAAATATTCCCTAAAGGAATTTCTAGGTCACAAAAGAGGCAGAATTTAACCAAAAAAGCTGACATTCTGGACAGCCTAGAGTGGATGCTGAGTGCGGTTACGGCTATATCTAGTGTTTGGCGCGAAGCAGAGGAGTTAAAACCATTTTTCAATGATCTACGCAAATTAAACCATAATGAGTACAAATGCACCGCTTTATTAAACAGAATTTCGCACCCGCAAGCCAAAAATTCCGTGAAAGCTATATTATTAAATTTAAGCCGTAAATCACTAAATGAGAGCACAACCAGCTTAGCTAGCGAAAATAGCATAGCTTCTTTATACGAAACAAGAACAGCTGATCAGGGAATAAATGAATGCATGCTACGGCTGCCAGAGGCAGTATTTGTTGAATTTGATCAAAAGGAATACAATCTAAAAAACTCGTGGAGATATAGAACAATAGATGATCATAAAGAAAGTATGCTATTAAGTATATAGTGATTTTATCCCCATCGACAGCAGAAAATTTTTACACTATAATTTGGAAGCTGCTAGAATTTTTATTTATGCTTTTATGCAACTTCCTCAAAAGGCAATTAACTTTTTATGGCATTTTATTACCAAACAAAAGTGGGGTTTTGCGGCCTTAACTATAGCTTCGCTAGCCAAAACTCTTGCCAATACTGTTTGGCCAGTAATTATTGGTAATATAATCGACCAATTAAACCAAGCTAACTTAGCTGAAAAAAAAGTGGTATTGGCGACAATCACCCAATCCCTAATCATTGCTTCAGTTTTTTGGGCGCTCATCGAAATACTTATTAGGGCTCGTGGGTATATAATGTCCTACGTATTCCCCAAAATGGAAGCTAACATGCGCACTGAAATTTTTCATAAAGTAAGCGACCATTCCTACCATTTTTTCGTAAGTAGCTTTGTGGGCTCCGTCAGTAGAAAATTATCAGAAATATCAAGAAGCTCATCTTTCATAATTGATATTGTACTTACTAGTATTCAGCCAATGTTTGTATCGATGCTAATTGCAGCTTATATTTGCTTAAGCCTGCATCCCGCAATCACCGTTTTATTTATTGGCTGGATGGCACTTCATATATTATTATCTCTGGTTTTTGGTAATAAGTCCGCTTTTTATTCCGCCCTCCAATCAGAAGCAAATAATGAACTGCAAGGCAAAATCACTGATAGCTTGGTTAATAACTTGAATGTGAAATTATTTAGCGCTCGCCGCCATGAATTCGCTTATGTTCAAGCCGCACAAGAAGAAGAAAAAAAGAAAAATATAAAATCATACTTATATATTGAAAACGTTAAAATCATTCTTTCACTGGTAAGTGCTGTGGCGATGTTTGCCATTTTTGGATTTGCGCTGAAATTATGGTCTGATAATCAGATAACACTTGGTGATACTGTAATTGTCTTTAACCTAGTGGCTAATTTAATGATGCAACTTTGGACAAGCGCTGATGATTTAACCTATCTTTTTCAAGAAATAGGTATTTGCCAAGAAGGGCTCAGCATCTTACAGGATAAAACTATACGAGCCAAAAATTATGGCCATGATAAACTAATTGTTAGCAAAGGAAAAATAGAATTTGCTAACGTAACCTTTAAATACAGAAAGAACAGCAATTTATTTGAAAATCAATCAATAACTATTGAAGGCGGGCAAAAAATTGGATTAGTAGGTTTTTCGGGCAGCGGCAAAACCACATTTGTTAATTTATTGCTAAGGCTATATGAACTTGAAAAAGGTAAAATTTTAATTGACGGGCAAGACATTGCTTCTGTCACGGAGGAATCTTTGCGTACCGCGATTGCTATGATCCCTCAGGAGCCGATTTTATTTCATCGTAGCATATTTGAAAATATTCGTTACGGTAATTTTAATGCTAGCTTCGCAGAAGTGGAAGAAGCAGCGAAAAAAGCCAATTGCCATGATTTTATCATGCGCATGGAAAAAGGTTACGATACTATTGTTGGTGAGCGCGGCGGCTCACTATCTGGTGGCCAGCGTCAGCGCCTCAGTATTGCGCGTGCTTTATTAAAAAAAGCCAAGATTATTATTTTAGACGAAGCAACTTCGGCACTTGATACAATAACAGAACAGAAAATTAAAAAAAGCTTAGAAGTCTTAATGCAAGGCAACACTGCTTTAATAATCGCCCATCGCTTATCAACTCTTTTGCATGTTGACCGTATTTTGGTATTTGACAATGGCTCAATTGTGGAAGATGGTTCACATGCTGAACTGCTTGCACTTGATGGGCTTTATGCTAAATTATGGAAGATGCAAAATGACGGGAAAATAAAAAATAGGATTTAGGCTATAATGAAAAAAATTGGTATAGTTGGTAATAGCGGAAGAATGGGAAATTTACTGGCATCAGCAATAGAAAATCATAAACACTTCTCATTAGGCGCAGGCTTTAGTAGGAATCAGCAACCATATATTCCATTAGAGAAAGTATTTGAGGAAAATGATTGTATAATTGACTTTGCTAAAGGTGACTTTGTAGAAAAATTGCTGAAAACCGCCATCGCATCTCCAAAGCCAATAATAATATGCAGCACAGGCTGGCATTATGCCAGGGTTGCTCATTTAATTAATGAATTAAGTAAAAAAATTCCACTAGTTATTGCATCAAATACCAGCATAGGCGCTTATTTACAAAGGCAATTAGCCAAAAAACTTGCGGAATTTCTCGATGAGGAATTTGATATTGATGTTATTGAAAAACATCATCGTCATAAAGTTGACATTCCTTCAGGCACCGCCAATACTTTGATCAAGGATATTCAAACAGCAAAACTGCAGAAATTTGGCCTAGAGTATAAAGCTGAAATTTTGGCCAACAGTGGTGAACGCCCTAATAATTTAATAGGGTTGGCTGTTTTGCGCAGTGGCAATTTATTTGGCGATCATGAGATAACTTTTACAAGTTCCGAAGAAATGATCTCAATTAGGCATGTTGCTATGAGTCGCGCTTTGTTTGCTAAAGGGGCAATCAAAATTGCAGAATGGCTAGAAAACTCCAAGCCAACACCAGGTATTTATAGCGTAGAAGATATATTTCAATAAGGTTAAAATATGAATAATGAAATTTTGTGGACTGCTTGCATCACTCCATTTAACCAGGATAGCAGCAAGATTGATTATGAAAGTTTGCGCCGTTTGTTAGAAAAACAAGCTGCCGTAGGTAATGGCGTTGTGATGCTTGGCAGCACTGGGGAAGCTCTTTCTTTGTCTGATGAAGAACGAAAAGAAGTCATCACCTTCGCGTGTAGCATTGATCTGCCACTCAAGCTAATTGCAGGAGTGCCAAGCCATAACCTTAAGGCGGCACTTAGTTGGCTTGAATTTTGTAATGATTTACCGCTAGCTGGTTATATGCTAACCACCCCGATCTATACCAAACCAGGGATTATTGGCCAAACCGAATGGTTTGATGCTTTATTAGCAAAAGCCAATAAACCTTGTATGTTGTATAACATACCTGGAAGGGCGGCGATTAAACTACATCCAGAAACCGTTGCTAACTTGCATGGATACAAAAATTTTGTTGCTATCAAAGATTCTAGCGGCACTATTGACAGTGTTTTTGAGTATAAATCGGCAAATTCTGGAGTAAAAATTTATTGCGGCGATGATTATATTATGCCAGCTATGATAGCTGTTGGTGCTGAAGGGTTGGTTTCAGTTGCATCAAATATATGGCCTGAAATCACTCGCAAATATGTTAAAGATGCTTTAGAGAAAAAAATTATTAGCAAAGTTTGGTGGCAAGCAACCAAATCCTTATTCAAAGCTAGCAATCCAATACCTATTAAAGCGTTAATGCATGCAGCAGGCTTAATTCAAAGCCCTACAGTGCGGCTACCTTTAAGCAATAATGATTTATCTAATTTAACTGAGTTGCTTGATTACCATGAAGTTATTACTCAACTATAATATAATAACAAATACCACCAAGGATTACCCTGGAAAGCATGATCCATATACTGTAGGCGGAATAATTGCGGGTGGCGCAATGATGCTGTGCCTGCCACTATTTGGTCATCATTAACAGTTACTCCCCCAGCAATGAGCTCATGGAATGTTTTATCATATATGCGATTATATTCTTTCCATGCAACACTGTTTCCCAATTGAATATTTCCTTGCACCCTAACCTCTTCGTTACCAGCCATTACCTTAGCTGCCCTTTCTCGATTAGAGAAATCTTTTAATGTACCAAGGGTAATTTTATCAGGCCAAGTATACTTTGCTTGGGGGAAAGTGTTTTTAACATAACTTTTATCGCGAAAAGTGCCAATATCACACCAAATAAATAGATCAGACTTATAAGGGTTTTGCTTGATCGTTTCATTAACAAACTTCACTTTTTCATGCCAAACTATGTATAATTCAGGGGAGTGCTTTTTATTACGATCTTTACTATGTTGCTGCTTTTAAATAGCAAGATATTGGTAGTAATCCAAGTCTCGCAATTCCTTCTCAATAAGCACTAACGGCAGGTTGCCACGCATTTTTTTTATCCGTAAATACTACTAAGTTAAAAGGGATATTCAAAAAATTTTCTGCCCAATTTAAATATTTTTCGTGGCCATGTTTGTTAGAAATTTGGTAATAAGCTGTAACTACCGTTGGTGGCGCAACCTTAGTATTTGCATAGCATATATTTCGCGATAATTCGTTTCCACCTGGGCATAAAGTTAATGGCGCTAAATCACCCGAATAAATAAATAATGACTTAGAATCATGCTGAGCAAAAGTAGCTAATTGCCGTTGATTATAATTTAAAACAATCCAATGATTAGGCACACTATCATTATAACCATATGCTTTCCAAGCAAATCTTCTTTATCATCTTTAATCATGTTGTTTAAAAACTGCTCGCTATTAAAGGGGTATGGGGTAACCACTAATCTACTTTTGTTAGGAGCATCTCCCAAATAAGCTGCCCACCAACTAAACGTACTATTGGCGGTAATAATATTGTGACATTTGCTTAGTAATACAAAATCATCTAAAGAAGTAAGATGGGGGCTACTTACTATTGTAAATGTTGTTTGTTCTTTTAATTCGTCAACAGCTTTTTTGATTTCATCAGAGAAAAGATAAAAATCTGCATTTGGAATAATTTGCTTTGCTAACCCTATTGCTTGCTTGTAATAATCCACTGATAAAAGGTTGTGATAGTCAAAATCTCCTCTACGCACATGAACACAGACGCTATTTGATTTTTTCACACTCTCGCTTAGCGCGAAAGTTTTGGAATTAATTAAATGATCTGTAACTAGCGTTTTATGGGTAACAAAAAATCTTTCTGATTCAAAATAATCATTTACAAATAAAACCCCTGTATTTGGCTTACCCATTAATTCGTGAAAATTTTCTATAGTTACTATTTTAAAATCATAAAAAAGCAATTTATTGACTATTTTAATATTAGTCAGTTTTATTAACGCCTTACTAACTGCATCATAATACATAAAATTATCAAACTTTGGTTTAAAATTAGTTAAACCAAGCTTGCGATCTTGCGGAACATTGCTACCACCATTTGCAAATCTTTTAGTAGTAATAATAACTAATTTGCTGTTTGTAGCATCTGCAAGCGAATATGCAGCAGAATACTGGAATAGCTGATTACCCATACCAATAGTAGGCCTTAGGTTTAATACTACTGCCCCCGAAGGAAAGTAATGGAATAATGCCAAATTAAGTAAAATTACAATCAAAACAAAGGGCAGAAGCGTAAATAATAAAAAATTATGGAAAAATCTCGACACAATTCAATTAATTTTTAAATATATTTCGGGGGATGTAAAAGCATAACATCATGAAATGCAATAAAAATCTTTTGCTAATAAAGAATATAAAGCAACGTCAACAGGAATACCGCGGATGATTCGGTACTCCCGTGCGGTTCCTTCCTTCAAAAAACCTACTTTATCAAGTAGTTTTTGCGAAGGTAGGTTATCTATCATAGTTTTGGCTTCAATGCGGTTGATGTGCATTTCGGAAAAAGCAAAGTTTAAAATCTTACTAAGGACTTTGCTCATAATGCCACGCCGCCAAAAATGATGAGATAATTCATAACTAATCTCCGCTCTACGGTTATGAATATTAAAAGAATTAAAACCTATAGTGCCAATCAATTTATCTTCCTTAGGTGTTGCTATGGCCCAAAATATGCTTTGCTTTTTTTCAAATAGCCCTGCCCAAAAGCGTATTTCATCAGCTGCTTGTAAGATATTTTGCGGAATATCTTCATCAGATAAATATTGATTTACTTCTGGCGCCGCCAATAACTTAAAGTAATCCTCGCTATCAGATAATTGAAGTGAGCGCAACTTAACCAGTCCGCAATCTAAAATGGGAAAGTTTGCAAAAAACTTAATGCTATCGAAACTTGATGCCATTAAATAGCCTTCAAAATTAAATTTACTTTGGCTCTGCTGATACTATTACCATTGCTGGACGTAATAATCTACCATTTAACTCATAACCAGCCTGCACTACTGTCATAACAATTCCGGCTTCATGTTCGCCACTATAAGCATAGCTGATAGCCTGGTGCAATTGATGGTCAAATTTTTCATTTATTGGGTAAATGCGTTTTATACCTTGTTTATTAAAAACGTCGATCAGTGAATTTCGCGTCATTACTACGCCATCGATAAATACCTTTAACTGAGAATTTTGTTCCAAAGCAGATTTGTCTACAGCTTCTTCAGCGCGATATAAATTTTCTAAAACTTCTAACAAGTCTGAAGCGAAGTTTTTTATGGCATATTTTGCCATATCCTCAAGCTCACGCGATAGCCTTTTACGCAAATTTTCTTTATCTGCTTCAGAACGTAATAATGCATCTTTCAACTTACCAACTTCCGCCTGCAGCGCTTCTAACTCATTATTTTCATGTTGGTTAGATTCATCAGCGGTCGTTTCTTCCATGATATTTATCTCATTACTTTCTTTATCTTTTAACATATATACGCCTCTCACATTAACTGCTAGATATCTAGTACATAAATGCTAATTTTCAAGTTCGCTCATAAAAAAATCTACATTAAAGCTTGCAAAATTTTAACTTACAATGCACAATCAGCTTTATTATGCTTATTTTTAATAAACGCAATCACAATGAAAGAGCTAAATTTAGCGCATACCAATATGGTGCGCAATCAAATAATGCCCAGCAACGTTACAGATTCAAGATTGCTATCGGCATTCTATAATACTCCTAAACATTTGTTTTTGCCAACAGAGCTGCATGGAATAGCTTATACTGATAGCCGGCTTCCTGTAAGTGATTCTCGCACTTTATTACAGCCAGAAAGTCTAGGCAAAATGTTGCAAGCATGCCAGTTTACTGGTCAAGAAAAAGTATTGGAGATCGGCTGTTCAACAGGGTATACAACAGCTTTGCTTGCACAATTATGCAAAGAAGTTTTTGCAATAGATAATGTTCATGACTTTATAGTACGTACAACTGAAAATCTGCTACAATTCAAACTTAGTAACGTCACAGTGCTAGCGCACGAGCTTTTAGCAGGTTATCAGGATGCAGCATCCTATGATATCATTTTTATCAATGGTAAAGTTAGCGCGGCTTCATTATCAAGCTTGCAGCAACAACTTGCCGAAAATGGTCGAATGCTTTTAATTGAGGATTGCCAAGGGGCAAGCAAAGCTGTAGTTTACCTAAATAAAAATAATATGATCAGTAGAGCTGAATTATTTACAGCTTATGCCAATAATCTATCTTAAGAAATAATATGTTTGCAAAGTTAACTAGACATAGCAATAGAGAAATTGACTCTTTACGCACAGTATCTGCCACCCTTGATTACCTAAAACATCCGTTAGGGTCGTGTTTAATTGCGTTTGGTAACACCAAAGTAATTTGTACGGCGACGATTGAAGAGAAACCAGCGCCATTCTTACGCGGCACTGGACAAGGCTGGGTAACTGCTGAATATTCCATGCTGCCATGCTCAACGCATGATCGCAATCAGCGCGAAGTAACCCGAGGGAAACTTAGCGGTAGAACTCAAGAAATTCAAAGATTGATTGGTAGAGCATTGCGGATGGCGGTTGATTTAAAAGCAATTGGGGAACGCCAAATTATAATTGATTGCGACGTTATACAAGCAGATGGGGGAACACGCACAGCAGCAATCACTGGAGGATTTATTGCCTTATGCAGTGCCATGCAAAAATTACAAAAACAAAATCGCATAACTAAATGGCCTGTAATTCGCCAAGTCGCTGCTGTTTCTTGCGGCATTATTTTTGGCAATCCAGTGTTAGACTTGGATTATCAAGAAGATAGCAATGCAGCCGTTGATGCGAATTTTGTTATCGACCATATGGGCGCTATACTTGAAATACAAGGAACAGCAGAAAGAAATCCATTCTCTCAAGAGGAATTATTACAAATGCTGCAGTTAGCTAAAAAAGGGGCGCAAGAATTAATATCTTTGCAGAAACAAACCTTGGGCTTCGCCATTTGCTAGCTATACCTATTCAACTCCGCTGAGTATACGCTAGTTTTTCCGCATAATGTAACTGCTTATTTAAAATAGAATAGCTGTTAGTTATATAAAATATGTTTTGTTTATATGCAGGCACTGCAATATAATCAATTATATCAAATATTGTTTGCTCGTTTATGCTGACGAGTTTTTTTTGTAGCTCACAGATGTTTGATATATAGCTAGTCGGTTGCTTCGCCGATTGTTCAGTGAAGGCATGAGTTAAATTATTGATATAGTTTACAATTATTTCATCAAGGAAATTCATGTTTTGCCAAAAATTATCTATAAGTTTATCTGTATGCCGATAAATTTCGTTAAACAATTGTTCATTATTAGCATATAAAGCAATTAACTCATTGTTATTAGTATTTTCAGCAGTAGGTGAAAGCATTATTTTCTTTATTGGTAAACCCACATTTTTTATTTCAACTTGTTGCTCGCTAATTGAACGTGCTAAGCTATTATCAGACATTGACCACCCCCAGTTTTCTAAAATGATTGTTTTAGTGTATAAGGTTGTTAATTCATTGCAACAAAATTTATTACAATGCTTGCAATAAATAATCTTTGCTTTAATTTCAATAGTGAGATGCTTATCTGTTGGTGGTTTTGCCATTATTCAGTGAAGAATTTCTTGACCAAATGAGCTTTTTAAACTAAAACATGGCAGTGCTATCTCTAATGGCCGAGTAGCAAAGTGGTAATGCTGCGGATTGCAAATCCGCCATTCGTCGGTTCGATTCCGGCCTCGGCCTCCAGAGCGCCTGCCTGCAAGGAGGGGTATGGGCAGATTATGCAAATTAATCATAATATGTTTGTTTTTTAATGCGTCATCATATGCAGCCAGTTCTAGCTTTGGCAATGCGTTGGTTGATGCTGTCGAATATGAAGACATAAAATTAATCAAGCAGTTAGTAGCTAACAAGTATAATGTCAATACTCCTGGGCGGTTTGGCAGCACAGCGCTAATGCGTGCAGTTTACCACCAACATGAAGGTATTGCCGAATTGTTACTTAAATCAGGGGCTAATGTTAATATTCAAGATATTGCAGGTACAACAGCATTGCATGTGGCTTCGCGGCAAGGATATACGCAGTTAGTGAAGTTATTAATTGATAAAGGTGCCATAATTGATGTTGTAGACCATGAAGGTTTTACCCCTTTAATGCGAGCTGTTAGTGCTGGGCGCAGTGAAGTGGTAAAGTTGTTACTTGCGCACAATGCTGACCAGCGTATGTTAAATAATTTTGGTCAATCAGCGCGAAGCTTGGCACAGCTGGGGCGTTATAAAAAAGTAAAAGGATTGTTCGGCTTGGAGCGCGATAATAATATTAAGCCAGTAATAGAAACGGTGCAAGCTAAGGCATATAACTCATCTAACATAGCTGAAGCCGAAGATGCTACCAATCAAATCAAGGTAGGTACGGCAATTAAAGTTGAAGGGGATTTGCCAAAGCTTTCGGTTATTAAGGCAGAGCCGTTGCCACAACCAGTCGAAATAAAGCCAGCAAAGATTGGTAAAGTTAATGAAGATGCATTGCCAAAGCATTCGCCTAAAGCCACAGAGGAATCTATAGATAAATTAGAAATGCAGGCGAGAACGCAAGGTTTCTATATGTATGTAAAAGGCTTTAAAGAAGAGAAAAAAGCTGTCGCTTTTTGGAATTGGGTATTAACTGGTAAGAGTTTTACTAAAAAAGTTACCAGGATATTAGTGGATAAGCAAAATGAACCAGCGTTAAGGATAGGCTATTACTTGCGGATAAAAGATGTAGTTGAGGCATGTAAAAATATACGAAGTCACGACAAAACTCTATATTGTTATGCAATGCCAGTTGGGCTCACAACTGTTAAACAATACTAGTTACCCCAATAATGGATTAAGAGTTGCCTAATCCATTATTGATAACACAGATAAAACAGATGGTTACATGATAAAAAATGCAATGATCAATTTTTTTAAGGAAGTGTATAACAGAGCATTCATAGTGTAAAAACGAAGAATAAGTGCATTTTATGACAGGGTTTTAAAAATATTTAGCGCATATAGCATGTAATGCATTGTTATTTATGGTTTTATCAGTTATGGATTGGCAAAGCCAATCCATAACTGAGATTAGTTTCTGGTTGACATGAAGGTTTGCACAAAACAATACCATCCTAAAGATAAGAGAGCATTATGTATTTTAACCCAAAACATATTATAATTGTTGTCTAAACTAGATTAAACAATTACTGTATAATTTGTTAGCTTAAGTTAGGAGATTGGAAAATGTCTGGAGAGATTAAAGCAGATTCTTTGTTCGTCGGCTTAACGCGCCCGCCGATGTTATTTGGCGTTAGCTATATGTTTGCTTTGTTAAACGGATTTTCTTGCTTGTTAGCATATATAGCAACAAGTCAATTCAAATATTTAGCCGTAATGTTTCCTATACATGCAATTGGTTATTTCATTTGCTCTAAGGAGCCGTTATTTATAGAGCTTTTTAAAGTAAGAGGGGAAAAATGCTCTCGTTGCACCAATAAATTCCATCATGGTGCTAATTCATACGATCCTTATTGATAGAATGCTATGATCAAACTTTCGCCAACAACTGCAGAACGTGAGAATATTGCCAAATACGAATATAAGAGCAGTGGCTTTATTCCATACCTTTGTCATTATGATAGTAAAACTATCATGACCAAAAATCATGATTTGATGCAAGTGATCAAAGTTGACGGATTTTCTTTCGAAACAGCAGATGATGATGACTTGGAGAATAAAAAACATCTTCGCAACTTGCTATTCAAAGGTATGTCGAGCGCCGATATTGGACTTTATTTCCATATTATTCGCAAGCAACAACAAGCATACCCTGATGATTATAGTAGCGTTGATATGCCCGAAGGTTTTGCTTCCTATCTTGATCAAAAGTGGTTTGAAAAACACAAAAACCGCAAAGCCTATACAAACGAATTGTACATAACTGTGGTAAAACGCAACCTGGGTGGTAAAAGCTTGGATGCCTTGCAAGGTGCATTGGATAAATTATCAGGTAATACCAAAGATCAGTATTTACGCACAATGCTAATGGAAGCGCGCGAATCATTAGAAGAAGCGGTTGGTCGGGTAATCAATACCCTGCGAGATTATGGGACACGAATTTTGGGAATTACCAATACTAATAATGGCAATTTCTCAGAACCAGCGGAATTTTTGGCACGGATAGTTAATGGTGGTGTTTATAGTAGATTACAAGTACCTGCAGTGAGTTTAGGATCTTGTTTGAATAATTGCCGGCTTTATTTTGGGCGGCGTGCTATTGAAATAAAAACTCCCGACGGTAAAAAACGTTTTGCAGGGATAATTAGTATTAAGGAATATGGGCCGAAAACTTGGGCTGGTATTATCGATGCTTTCTTACAAATGCCCTTTGAGTTTATCATCAGTCAATCCTTCCTTTTTTCTAATCGACAGGCAGCTATAAACTCCATGCAATTGCAGCAAAACCGCATGATGCAAGCTGGTGATAAAGCTATTTCGCAAATCGCCGAAATTAGCGAAGCCTTAGATAAAGCAATGAGTGGCGATATAACCTTTGGCAAGCACCACCTTACCATAATGTGTATAGCAGATGATCTAAAGCAATTGGAAAACATCCTCTCCATGAGTGCCGTCGAATTAACCAACACTGGAAGCATTGGCGTGCGCGAAACTACCAACATGGAGCCAGCATTTTGGGCGCAGTTGCCTAATAATTATGATTTTATCGTCCGCAGCGCGACAATAAATAGCCTTAACTTAGCATCATTTAATTCTTTGCATAACTACCCACTTGGAAAACAATACGGCAACCATTGGGGAGAAGCAGTTACGGTTCTTGATACAACATCAGGCACGCCCTATTATTTCAATTTCCATCTGCGTGATGTTGGGCATACTACAATCATCGGGCCAACTGGCGCTGGTAAAACAGTGATGATGAACTTTTTATGTGCACAAGCGCAAAAATTTAAGTGCAGGTTATTTTTCTTTGATAAAGATCGCGGCGCTGAAATATTTCTACGTGCTCTTGGTGGCCAATATACAATTATTGATCCAAGTAAACCTTGTGGGTTTAATCCTTTAAAATTACCAGATACTGGCGAAAATAGAACTTTCTTAATGGATTGGCTAAAACAGCTAGTAACCGTTAACGGTAGGCAAGTTACTGCTGAAGATGTTGCTAAATTAAGCGGGGCAATAAATGGTAATTATAAGCTTGACCCTGAACACCGTATTTTAAGAAATATCGCCCCCTTCTTAGGCCTTTCAGGGCCAGGAAGTTTAGCGGGAGAGCTTGAAATGTGGTATGGCAAAGGCTCACACGCTCGCGTTTTTGACAATGATCAGGATATAATCGATTTTAGCAAATCTAGCGTGTTTGGTTTTGAAATGGCTGAATTGTTAAAAGATAAATCAAGCTTAGGGCCTGCACTTTCTTACGTATTCCACCGCATAAATCTATCATTAGATGGAACGCCATGCATGATTGTACTTGATGAAGCTTGGGCTTTAATTGATAACCCTGTCTTTGCACCAAGAATAAAAGATTGGCTAAAGGTATTGCGTAAACTTAATGCGTTTGTAATTTTTGCTACACAAAGCGTTGAAGACGCCAGTAAAAGCGCCATTTCTGACACATTAATTCAACAAACCGCTACACAGATTTTCTTACCTAACTTAAAAGCAACCTCTGTTTATCGCACCACATTCATGCTTAGTGAGCGCGAATATCAATTAATTAAAACGACCGATCCAGGCAGTAGATACTTTTTAGTAAAACAAGGTAATGACGCGGTAGTGGCGCGCATAAATTTGTCGGGTATGGATGATGTTATAAACATTTTATCAGGCCGCGCTGATACGGTTTTGATTATGGATGAAATACGCAGGCAATATGGTAATGACCCGAAAATATGGATTCCACTGTTTAACAAAAAATTAAATGAATTGAAAAAGTGATGCATGTTTTTATCAGCAAAATAGTAAGTAAATTATTAATTAGAGTATTTTTAATCCTATCCTTGGCAATGTCTTCAGCTCCTTTTGCAAAAGCTTTTGATGGATTAATAGATTTTGAAAACTATTCGCAAGGAAAAACTGGTTTTAATTATATAGGACAATACTTCACACAATCTAGGATTGGCCAGTGCTTAACTAGCTTGATAAAAATAACCGACCTCTATCATCTAAACAATAATTTCTTACCGCCAGTAATAGGTGAAGGCTTGATTGCGCCGCCAGTGCCGCCACTGGTGAGAAATTTATTAATTACCAGTGGTGCAGCCCTAGGGGCGACAGCGGTTGCGGCGGCTATTATGCCATTAGCTGGCGCTAGTCTCGCAGTAATCCTGGCAGCAGCGCAAGCTTTACAGATGATTGATGTTTGCGTAAATGTATATCCCATTCAGCCACACGAGTATTATAATAGAAATGTATTAGGCTTAGAATGCCCTAAAAACTTCCCTACTAATTTTGCAAACACAGCTGATAAACAGCAAATATACCATGCTGACATGCCATATTATTTCACTTGTGATCAAAATTACAATCCCAATATCAATTCTTTTATTGTTGATGGCGTTAACTATGGTACAGGCTGGGGCTATAACAAAAACCTATGCGAAGGCAAGGCAGGTGCAGAGTATAAAAAATTTGAACATTTGATAGGAAAGATAAGAGTAGAAGCATTTCCTGGAGTAGATAGAATTTTTTATAATGTTAATTGTTCAAATTTTTTTTCATGCCTGACCTCTGCTTTTGACTTTAATGAGCATTATAAACCTTGCACCATGACTAAAAGGCAATTTGTTGAACTATATGCAGGGGAGATAAAAAGGCTGCCTAAAACAAATATATATGTCTATGCATATTTAAAATTTGATTTAGCCAGAACCCTTTTAGCTTACCCAGCTATTAACAATAATGATAATGAACATATACCGCAGATTCAATTATGTGCTATCGGTTATGTTGGCTTCACCCCCAATGTTCCATCAATGTGGCCTGTGGAATTAGGTTGCACTTCAGTTGTGCCAGCTAAAGATTTATCAATAATGATCAAGGAATTATCAGAATATATTAAAGATACCCGTTGTTCCTATATATCAGCTGGTAGGGTGGATTTAAACTCTTTAGGCAATGCTTTAATGCCAACTGACATGATGGGAAAAAGCGGCACGCCGATGAAAAAATTTTTACAAAGTGATTTTCATGCCTTTAGCACTTATGTGGGGTGTGTACAAGATGCACTAAATAAATATATATTACAACCATTGGATGAAGTTAGCCAAACACCAAATACTGCTTCCTTTTTTGAATTAGTTCAAGAAAGTATGCGCGGCATGGTTTTTGCACTATTAACCTTAGCAGTTACTTTATTTGCCATTAAAATAATTTCTTCTGCACAACCTTTAAAAAATTCCGATTATCTAATGTGGATATTAAAATTTGCGCTAGTGGTTGGTTTTAGCACTGGTAGTATTTGGTATTCCACGCAGGACAGTCAGCCAACTATTTATAGTGCTGTTATTAATGCCAGTAGTGAAATTGGTAAGTTTTTTATGAATTTCCCACAAGCAAATGACCCTATTGGTCACTGTAGCTATGATTATCAAGGGCAGTTGTTAGCTGAAAGAGTAGTAACCTCTTCGCCTAATGGCGGGTCACTAAGCCCTACTATTGGATTTAATGGCGTTAAGCTAACAGTATGGGATTATATTGATTGTAAAATTATCAATTATTTTAATTTAGGCTCATGCGAATATAATGGCGCCACTATTTTATTTAGTTTGATCATTGGATCTTTTACAAACATTCTATACGGTGGGTTTCTTATTGTTATAGCTTCATTTTTTTTCAGTTTTATGTTAGTTGCATTAGTCATTCGTTTTGCGTTTGTAACTATCGTCTCTTTAGTAGTACTAACCGTCTTAGTTTTATTCTCTCCCCTATTTATTTGTATGGCGCTTTTTGAGCAAACCAAAGGGTTTTTCAAAGGCTGGTTTGACATGATTATTGGCTATATGCTTTATCCAGGGTTATTATTTGCCTTCATGGCATTGATGTTAGCAAGCTTGGATGCAGTTTTTTATGGCGATATTAACGAGATCAATAATGTTGAAAATTTTGTAGAATACTGTAAAGAAAAAAATTCCGTGTATTGTACAACTGTATTAGTGCTTGAAAAAAACGGATGCACTAGTGATGTTAATATCAATCAAATTAGAGAGGCTATTACATATGATTCAATATTTGGATACAGGATATTAAAACCTTCAGTAGGATACATGTATTTTTTAAAAATATTAGAATTAGCTCTGTTTGTTACTTTATTCTGGTTACTACATAACTCAATGCTTTCATTTTTAGCAACATTATTAAATGTGCCTGAGCCAAGTTTTGGCATGCCATTTGGCGGATATTACAGTAATGCCACGATACCATTCATAGCAGTTAGAGGATTATTGCTATCCCCTAATAATAAGCAACAGGAGAAAAAATGAATATACGTTTATTTCTCATATTTTGCCTATTAATTATTTCGCCAAGCACAGTATTGGCTGGCATCCTAGATGGTTGTTATATGAGTTGGGAATTATCTGACACAGTAAAAACACAAGTTGATGTTAAAGCCATCGGGGATGGATGTGATAAATTATGTTTTGAACAATGTAACAAAACTTTTTCTGTTTCTGGCGAAGGTAGTAAATCTAGCCATGATTGGGGAGAAATAAACCAGGATATAATTGATCTTTGCCAAGTTGACTGCCGCAATGGTTTGGTTAAACAATATGAGTACCGTACAAGCGCTTTTGATTTTCAAAATTATAATAATAAAGCAACTGCTGCAATTACTAATGCTTGCCCAACCGCGAGTAATGATGTTAATTCAGCTAATTTTGTTGCCTTTGATACTAATCAAAATGTAAATGCTGGTGATGTTATTACTTTGCGAGTTTTGGGGAATGAGTTTGAGGGCGGTGTAACCTATTTATGCGGCTCAACTACTTCATATTTAATACCTAACCCATGGTCATTAAGTTTAATTGATGGCGTATGGAATAATGCCTCGCAGTCCTCTTCCCCACAAAATTGGCATGCCAAGAATGCTAACTTTACTGATGCTGGTATTGATGTGCGTGATGGAGATTATTTATCAATTACCTTCGGCCATAGCTTTGGCAGTTTTTGTAATTATGGACTTAACCAGTGTAATATACCTTCAACAGATTGTAATCAGAAGCAATCATGGCTTAAAAATGGTTTGCAGCTACGTCAACCATCCACGCAAAGTTGGGGCGTAAATAATCAAACAATGGATGATAGTCCAGAAGGAAACCTTCTCTGTTTTAACAATGTTAATGGGCAACTTGATGAAAATAGTATAACTAACGCTATTGAAAACAACAAAAATATTTCTTGGTATGGCTTAGGCGGCAGAAGATGGGTAGGAGAAAACGCTGCTGATTTCGGCGGCAAATACAATATGTATGAATTTGCTGGCAACCTAACAGGCTTTTCTGCTAATACTACCCCGCTTGGTGTACGCCATGCAGATGGATTACCCATAACAAACTGGGGTGATAATAATGGCGGTTACATGGCCAAAATAACCGCTAAACGTTGCCGCTTTCGCAATGGTGAGCGCTTACAATACGCCATAATTGATAAAAATGTGGATATGCAAAATACAGTACCAAATTCATGGAACTGGCAAGATGTAGATAATTTAGATACTTCTCTAAGATTTGCCTCAATTAATGCTGCAAATGAAGGAAGGCTATACTTGCGAATAAAGCCATTAGCAGCAAATGAAGTTGGTATTGTCACTTGTAATAATGCTAATCAAGAATGTATTAATAGCCGCAACCGAGTAGGCGCTGCCCACGGAGCAAGCAGGGCTTTGGGTTATTATAAAGTATTAGTGCAAAAAGAACCAAAAGAAAGATCATTTACAGGAATTACCAAAAAGGTGGAAGAAGTCCAAGAATATCTTTTAGGTGGAAATGGTAACATAGGGCTTGTTGGCAATATATTCAATAAATTAGTAGGAGAATCAAGCTTGCTTAATGCTATTACTGCTCTTTTAGCGCTGTATATAGCTTTTACAGGTATCGCGTTTATGTCAGGAATGTCTCCAATAACTCAGCGCGAAGGGGTGAATAGACTGCTGAAGATTGGTGTAATTGCTGTTTTGGTTAATCCTGGTAGTTGGCAATTCTTTAATGAATATTTATTTTCGCTTATGATTAAAGGCTCAGTTGAATTAATGGCCATCTTCTCATCTACAGAGAGCGGTGTGCCAATATCATCAATAGGAGTATTTTTAGCGGAAGCTTTGGAAGAACCATGGAGCATATTTAGTTCAAATGCTTTTAGGGCTAAAATGGGAGCACTTATTACCTCTGGCTATTTTGGTATTTTGGTTATGATATGTGTTGGTTTAGCTATGATAATATATATATATTCAATGATTAAAGTAGTGATTATATATGTTATTTCCTTAGTCATGTTATCCTTTTTATTCATTCTATCGCCAATATATTTATGCTTTCTATTATTTAAGTATACCAAAAACATGTTTGATACGTGGGTTAAAATGATGATTTCATATGCATTGCAACCAGTAATGATTTTTGCAGCTATTTCATTGATGATGCCTGTAATGAAAGCGCTTATGTATGCGACGCTTGGTTTTACTGCTTGCCCTGCTTGTATCTTAGAAGTGCCTGTAATTGGATGCCTCATACCAGGATGGAAGACTTTATATTATGGCACAATTGGTGCAAGTGCAGCAGAAGCGATGCCTATTCAGCAAATTGTTGTGGTATTTGCTTTTTTGACCATGGCTTTTATCACTTATTCCCTCTGTTTATATACTGCTGAAATTGCCTCACTTATTTCTACTGGCAGATATGTAGGGGTAAAATTAGATGATGTTGCTAGCTCTGGTGGCGCTCCTATGACTTTTGGTGATGCGAAATCATCTGTAATGTCTATATGGAATGCACCCCAAAATATAACATCTGGCTACACTGATACAAGGAGAAATATAAAAACTGCCTATACTAATACACAGAGGTATGGAAAAGCCGCCTATACTATTACACGGAGGTTGTTTGGTTATCAATGAAAAAAATATATAGTATTATAATAACGCATCTTTTTATCTTAACCTCGCTTTTGGTAACAAATGCCCATGCTAGAACTTGTGTATCAGCTGATGATTTAGGCATTTCTAATGAAATTGAGGTAGCATCTAACCCAAAGCCCGAAGATATGATGGTATTGCCAAATTTCACTTATCCAGTGGCAAAATGGATTGATGCCAGCTTATATACAACAGGCATTGCTTTAGAAAGTAATTACCTTAAAATTTATGTAACAGGTTACTGGGAACCATGGAAATATTTAGCTCCCGAAGAAGCAAAGAAGGTGTGCAAAATCATAAACTGTAATGCATCGCATGTTAGCAAGGGTGCTTGTATACCATCGCTCAACAGCATTACTATATCTGATGATTTTGAAAATGGTGATGCCCCTTGCCGTGTAACTAATGCCCGCCCTGTTGGGCTATATGGATTAATTGCCCTTGCGAAAGATGGCGTTCCGCCTGATAATCCTAATATTGAGCAAAATATTGTCAACGTACCATCTAATAGCTTCCGTACTTTTCATTTAGGTTTAGAAGATTTAAAAACAGATGTTGGAGGAACATATTTCTTATTAACAAAAACACAATGGTATGAAAAAAATGCCAACACTCTTATCACGGATATTGACACATTGGGAAATGAATACGTTATTTCAGGTAGGTTGTACTTCAAAATCATCGATAATTTATATTCAGACAATAATGGAATTTTCAAACTAAAAATAGTACAAGGCGCATATGATCCTAAAAATAATTTTATTGAACGTACGCTAAAGTATGTTGAGAAAATCATTCAAGAGGTTACTGTTGGCATTTATCAAAGCATTGTCGCTGATAGTGGGTTTATCAGCTTAGTTAACACGTTACTGGTTTTCTATGCCTCAATCAATGCAATATTGTATATGATGGGTATTATTCAGAGCAATAAAAATGAGCTAATTATTAGGTTAGTAAAAATATCTATTGTCGTCACTTTAATTTCCCCTGAAAGTTGGAACTTCTTTAATGACTATTTATTTAGTATGTTTATTCAAGGTGGGAAAGATATATCGAAATTAGTTTTTGATGCAGCAATTTTAACAGCAAACAATCCAATATTAGGTACCATAAATTTAAACTCGCATGTGGTAGCTGTTTTTGATAAGTTGTTACCAATATTATTTGCGGAAGCTGTTTGGATCAAAATATATGCCCTTTTGTTTAGTAAATATATTGGGTATAGCCTTATAATTATTATCTCTATTTTTATACTGACATTTGCCATTTTAAAAGCTTTAGTATTATTATTTGTCGTTATTTTTCAGCTAGCTTTATTATTAGCAATAGTACCGTTTTTTATCATTATGATTTTGTTCAACGTAACCAAAGAATTATTTGATAAGTGGATTTTACAAATGATGGCTACAACCGTGATGTATATATTACTTTCTGTGGCAATGATATTAGGGATAATAATTGTTTTTGGACATTTGGAAAAAGTTATGCGTTTTCCAGCTTGCAGTAAGAATTGGTTATTTATTCCTTATTACGATGCATTCGTAGATCCTGCGCTTTTAGAAAAAGCACAGACAGCAGAGAATGTTTTCGGCTTGTTATTTATGGTAGTTATCTTTTTAGGTATTATTTCAGAACTTCCTAAAATGATTGATGCTTTAGCAAATGCACCACTGCAGCCGATAACTAGCGCAACTAGCAGCTTTATGGAAAATTTAGGGCAAATTGGCACTTCTACTTTTTACAGAACTGGCAATGTCTCAGGCATGGTTGGGGCGGCTACCGCAACTACCAAGACCATAGCCATTGATGCTCCGCTTAGTGGTACAAATAGAGCCATACAGTGGATGAGAGGGAGGTGATTTAATATACCACCCTCTTTATCAAAATCAATTAATCGAATGAATATTCAAAAGTAATGTCATATGCATTAGCAGCAATAGTATTATTAGCATAATACACTTCTGAAATTTGCACCACGTTGGAAATACCTTCTACTAAATCCGTCATTACACCTTTTAATTTAATGCGCTCTATGCCAAAATCAATCAATTGAAATAATTCGCCATGTTCTTGCACAGCATTCTCATTTTGATCTTTCCATATATAGAATTTTTTAAATCCTTTATCTTTTTCATCTAAAAGCCCATCTTCGTTAGTATCAAATACGGATGCTAAAGCTTGTAAATCACTTGATGAAAAAGGATCCCATATTGAAAAACTAATCTCGCGCGAACTATCAATCCTGCCATTATCATTAGCATCATAGCATAACAAACCATCCTTACCATTTATCCAATCAAGCTTAGCTAATCTACCATCCATCATTATATCAAATTTAACTTTAGAATTAGCAAAACCCAAAAATTCAAGACCATTACCATCAAGATCAATTGCAACTGGTTTGTATCTTCCAACCCCAATACTATTACCACGCGAATCTGTAACAGTATTTCCCCTTGAATCAGTAAGCACACTACCCCCTCCACTACTTCCTCTACTACTATCTCTTCCCGAAGAATGAGAACCAGAAGAATGCGAGCCCGAGCTATGACTTTTTTCTGCGCTACTACCTCCACCGCTGCTGCCGCCGCCTTCCCATCCACCATAATCTCTTCCTGTGGAGTGTGAACTTGCTTGCTGGCTTTTTTCTATATTGCGAGCTTCAGTCTCTAAGCTATGCCCCAATGCGCGCTCTGCTGCTGCAAATGGATTATCGCCCTTGCCCCAAGAATGATCTTTATCGCCAAAATCCCTACTGTCGGAACCTCGACTATTTGAATGCGCAACATGAATCTTCTCACCTGGGAAAATTCTATTTCCATTATCATGGCGTGCATCTTTAAGAAATTCATTACCAGGAGTGTTGAGAATATCATTAACGGTTTTGCCATGTTCTTGCGCTATGCTCCACACTGTATCACCTTTATGAACCTCGCGTGTGTTTCCAGTTTGGCTGCTTGCACTATTCCCTCCTCTATCACCTATATCACGGCTGTTACTATCAGCTCCTGTGTTACGCGCTTCCGCCTGCTGGCCAGCAACGTGTATTTTCTCACCTGGGAAAATTCTATTCCCATCTTTATGGCGCGCATCTTTAAGAAATTCATTGCCTGGAGTATCAAGAATATCTTTAATAGTCTTACCGTGTTCTTGCGCTATGCTCCACACCGTATCACCTTTTTTAACTTCATAAGCTTGGCCGCTAGATTCAGCGCCTTGAGAATAAGTTGATTCAACTTTACAACTATTTTCTTGCGCTGCAGGTGCCTCACAAGCAGCTTGGTTTTCCATGCTGATACCTAAACTTTTCAATGCAGCTTTCACTTCTTGCAAGGCAAAGATAGGTTTTTTATGATCGTTATCTGGAGTTATGATAAAAGTTTTGCCACGTGTATCATCTGCATATATTGTACCTAAAGCACGGTGGTCAAACTCCTCGATATTTTGCATAGGAACGTTAAATAAATGCGCCACCTCATTAATATTTTTAACTTTATCAGTAAATAAATATGAAGTTTTACCTTGCGAGTTGGTAAAACTTTGCACGTTAGGTGCGCTAACATAAACCGTTTTGCCAGTAATATCAGTAAAATATACTGCCCTTAAGTCTGGCGTTACATGGCGGGTATATCCTTCAACTTTGAGCATGGTGTTTAACGTGCTGCTGCTAAACATTTCCATTGGGTTTTTGGTTATTTGTCGCGTCATGCCGCCAACACCCGCCGCCGTACCTCTGCTGAATAAATTACTAAACATGTCGCTTATATCATCAAAGGCATCGCTAAATTTTTCCCAGATGGGTTTATCTGCCGCAGTTTTGCCTAGTTTTCCATTATCCATCAACTTCTCCAGCACCACTTCTGCGTTACCAGGGAAATAGTCTTTTATACCAAGGTCTTCCCATGCTTGCTGAGCTACTTGCACTATTTGTAAATCAGTGAGAATGCCGCCACCATTATCAAGGTGAGATTTTTTCACCGCTTCAAAAGTTGCACTTTGAATTTTTTTCGAAAATATAACCACGCCTTTTTCATCTATAGTATCTTTGGGATAGTTAGGATGATCTTCAACTAATTTATTAGCTTACTCCGCAATGCCGCCGATAAAATCACTGAAACTAGAGATTTGCGCTTGCTCCAAGGCTTGGTCAACCCCAGTGAATTCATAATATTTTATATAAAAACCAGTTCTATCATCGCTTTTAGAAAGTTTTTCTAGCTCCGCAAACTGCTCCGCTGTTAGGCTTTTGCTTGGCGCTGCTGGCTGTGGTTCTGGTTGTGGGGCTGCTGGTTGTGGCGTTTTTACTTTATTTAATATATGTAATTTTGTTTCCCAATATCCCATAATCATTTCTCCTTATTAAAATTAACAAAATAAACCTGCTCCCTCCCTGCTGTGGGTGCAATAAACTTTTCTACAAGCTTGCGCACCTCCCTATCAATTTCTGGAAAATCATCTAAACTGCGGTGGCGGAATGTATATTCACCGTATAGATGTTTACTATAAACAACCCGTGGCCTGCATAACACATGCCGCGGCCAACATAATGAAGGGCATGACATATATTCAATCGGCATATCTTCAATTGGCGTGGTAATGTCATGAGGGTAATAATAAGAAGTTGGGCACATTTCTTCCCATACTGATTCAGGATTGCGGAACTTATATAAATCCATCCCTATTGTTTTGTAATAATAAACAAATACTTTATTAGATTGAAAAGGCTCATACCTTTTGTTAACACGGTCATTCATACGCAATGTAATCTCAATTGGATATACACCTTCTTTACCTTCCACTCTATCAGCCACCATAAACCATGGCTTAAAACTTGGATATGCCAAAAACAACTTAATTTCATCCGTTATACTGACGCCAAATTTAGGTTTTTCGAGGTATTCTGTAGGAATATGAAACTCCATCTCCTGCGGTGTGCCATTAATACGAACTTCTGACACTAGCTTAATCTTTACAATCTCCCCACAAGTGGTAAACCCGTATTTAGAAAAAAATGCTTGAAACGGCAAACGGTGGCAGCGCCGCGTGTAATCATACAACCCTTCCCAAAGAAACACCATGGCAATCAAAATAATCAACCCATAAAACATGACCCGAAAAAACTGCTTTACCCACCAGCTAAAAGGCTTAACTCGCATAGACCATTACCTATTCCAGATTGCCAATCTATTATATAGATTGCATTAATTTCACAACATAAATATATTTTACAAATATATCAACAATTATTTTTACCTTTTGAATATTTTTTATTAATCGCCTGCCTTATT
>Ga0068876_10000449_pt1 | contig 33917 bp, 52 predicted proteins | sample NOAtaG_6_FD_66442 | JGI IMG/M metagenome (GOLD analysis project Ga0068876, IMG submission 66442) | Freshwater lake microbial communities from Lake Erie, under a cyanobacterial bloom - NOAA_Erie_Diel5S_2200h metaG | ecosystem: Environmental > Aquatic > Freshwater > Lake | place: USA: Ohio, Lake...
TTATTATTGTTATTATTGTTGTTATTGTTATTATTGTTGTTATTGTTGTTATTGTTATTATTATTGTTATTGTTGTTGTTATTGTTATTGTTGTTGTTATTATTTTCGTCTGGATTTCCAACTATTACTAATGTATAAGCTGGTAATGATGGTTTGTTTTCTATGCTTGTGTATGCTAACACACGATATTTTCCGGGTTTAGCGCTGACAACGACTGTGGTTTTCTTATCAACCAATAAATTAGCTGGAAATATCGATAGTCCGGGATCAATTGCTACAAATTGAACAATTTCTCCTTTTGTGGTTGCTGTGATTGGAACAAAAACACCAACTTCGGCTTTAGTGCTTGGTGGCAAAGTAATATCTGCTTGCCCCAAACATAAAAAACACGATAATACTAATGATGCAAACATAAAAATCTCCTATTCTATTATTCTACTAGTCTTCTTTTGTATACTTATCAATAGCAGTTATGACGGCAGCAAGCATATCTGGGCCATACTTCTTGATTACATATGGCAGCAGTTTGGTGAAAAGAACTTTTACTAGCTCTTCGGGTAACCCTTGTACGGGGCTTCCCTTAAGAAGTTTTTCTAATTCCACTTCTTCATCAGATTCAGTCATGCCCATCTTTTTCTTTTCAGTAAATAAAGAAATAGCAAAGTCCAAAAATAGTGGTCCAAAAAGACGGAATAACTCAAGAATGAAAGGGACGCTGAATCCGCTCTTTAGACCTTCTACCATGGTGGACATAACATCTGGGCCATATTTTGAAATGATGTCGGCTACATCAGTTGGTGCCATGCCCATAGCAACTGCATCGCTTTGGACTTGGGTTTGTTGAGCCATCGACATTTGTGTTTTTGTTTCCATAGATTCTCCAAGGTAAGTGTGTTAGCTTATTAATAGTATCTCTTTACTATTTCTAAAAGTTCTTGGTCGTTGCTAGGAACTGTTTGTGACAAAATAATTTTTCCAGAATCGTCTTCAACCACAAGCAATGAATTTCCAGATACTTCTTGATATAATTCTCTAAATTTTGGTTGAGTTAATAATGGTGAAGATAAATCGTTGCAAACAAAATTAATTTTTTTATTTTGGTATATTGTATCAAAAAGATTTAATTTTTTATCTGATAGTGTTTTAAAATCAACAAATGCGTAAATTGTGGGTGGCTTTTTTTCAACTAATGGGAGTTTTTTGTCTTCGCCTTTGACTCTAATTTTAGTTGTTGCAAACTCTGTTGGCTTGCCTTCAATTATGCCGATAGCAATCACATCAACTGACCCGGATGATGGTAGTTGAATTGTAATTGTGTTTTTATTTTCTTCTATTGTATATTTTGTTTTGATATCGCTAGCAACAAGCCATTTTATAACACCTTGGCATTTTCCTTCGATTGTGTGTGTTTTTTTGCTTGCGTCAAGTTCTACACTTGGAGGTAATTCTAAATCTTTTACCTTATTTTGTGCTGCAACTAGATTTACCCAAAGCAGGAATGTCATTAATAAAAAAAATATTCTCATGTTCGCTCCTGTCTCATGTTTATATATGGTATTGTTTCGAAACAGTTGTAAAAAATAAAATAAAAATTATTATTTCGAAGTTTGCACTATATTAATGCGCTGGGTGAGCCAGCATCTGTTCATTAAGTAATTTGTCTCCTTATTTCTGGTTGAAGTGTGGCCTATAATTTTTGTAGGCCACACTTTTTTTAATTATATGAACATCATCAAAAAATTTCTAGAACACGATGCTAAAAGTAAGATAACTATTAATGTTATCGGTGATCCGTTAATTGATGAGTACTACGATGTCGCTGTAAACAGAATTAGTCCAGAGTTTCCAATTCCTGTCTATAAAAGCGTTGATGAAAGTCCCATATCTGGAATGATACCGGGAGGGGCAGCAAATGTTGCGTTTCAGTTTAAGTATTTCAATGTGAATTTTGAATTGATTTGTTTGCTTTCTAATTTGGCACAAATAATTTATGATTCTAGGGGCATAAAAACAAATTATAGCAAAGTTGTCGGAAGCATTTCTATACCAAGCAAAAAGAGATTGTATTCGCAAAACATTCCAATTTGCCGGTGGGATTTTGAAAAAGAAAATTTTGGATTAGATGATATTAAAAAGCACTTGCTTGATTTGAACATTCCAGATAGCGACTTGAATGTTTTTTCTGATTACAACAAAGGAATGTTTTCTTATCCTTGGTTTAGAAAATTTTTTAAAAAATCAAAATCTGTTGTTGATCCAAAAAACAGCAACATTGACTTATGGCAAGATTGTACAGTTTTCAAACCGAATTCTATTGAAGCAAAACAGTTAAGCGATAGAAAGAATTGGCATGATCAAATTGATTATTTTATGAATTCTCTCCGATGTGATTCAGTTGTAATTACACAAGGTGGACAAGGTGTAGTTGGCAAAGAGGCTGATTATTTTGAATATAGATCGAAAAATTCTTTTTCTGATCCAAAAAGTGTTATAGGCGCTGGAGATTGTTTTTGTTGTTTTCTATCTATGGCATTAGCTAGAGGCTTTAGCATGAAAGATGCTTGCGAGATAGCCTTCGAAGCTGGTGCTATTTATGTTAAAAGAGAATTGAATAGACCGTTGAGCCCAGCGGAGTTGTGGCAAGCTACAGGTAGTAAAATTGTCACATGTCCTGATGTTTTGTTCAATCGCAATTTCAAATTAGCTTTCACGAATGGATGTTTTGATTTGTTGCACGGGGGCCATCTATCGAGTTTGAAATATGCCTCTCAGCAGGGAGATAAACTTTGTGTTGCTATAAATTCTGATGAAAGTGTTAGAAAGATAAAAGGGGAAAACAGACCAATTATGCAGTTGGCAGACAGGTTGGCTTTGCTAGAAAATTTGGAATTTGTTGATTATATTATTGTGTTTGATGACGAAACACCAATTGAAATAATAAAATCAATAGAACCGGATGTAATAGTAAAAGGTGCAGAATATGAGAATAAAGTTGTCATAGGCAGAGAGTTTTGCAAAGAAGTTCGTTTTGCGCCAACTTATGGCAACATGTCTACAACAAACATCATCACCAAGATAAAATCTCAGCAGGTATAGGTTTTGATGGAGGTGTGATGCCAAGCCTGACAAGCTGACGGTTGACTTGTTTTACGATTTCTGCCCATGGAACTGAGTGTCCACCATCAAATGAAATAAGTTCAAGACCATATTTTTCTGCCAATTCTACAGAATCATCATATGGTACAGTCCAGTCCTTTTTGCCAGCTATGACAATAGTATCGTGAGGTAGTCTGCTTGGATCAGCATGGAAGATTTTCCAAGCAGGGTTGCCTAAAACAACTTTGGCATTTGGATGCTGATCAATAATTTCCATAACCACAGCACCGCCTTGGCTAGTTCCAACAATTACATCCGGTTCAAATTCGTCAATTTCTTTATTGTGTTTTTCAACATTTGCAGCCATATGAGCCTTGCCAAGTTTTTCGGCCTTTTTTTGCAAGAACATTTTTGCCCAAGCATAGCGCTCAAATCTTCCTATGTACGCAGCTTTTCTACTTGTGAGGGTGCTTATCGCTTTACAGTCGTAGCCCATGTTGTTGAGAAATTTTGGTCCATCACCTGTGCTTGCCATGCCTGTGATCCATAAAACCTTGGGAGGCAATGATACTACTTCTGTGTCTTCAATAATATAATTTTCATTTAGTATTTTATGGTAGGAAACCCATTCTCTAAAGTTTAACATTTTTACCTCAAAATATATAGATATAGTATGTTTAATTTTTCAACTATGCGTTACGGCAACTTCTGTGGTCCCGGACCATATGATGAGAAGGGATTTGCCAAGTCCCCAATCAACCCTGTGGATGCAGCATGTAAAACTCACGATATAGGCTATAGAGACTGCGGTTTGATAGGACTCGATGCTGTCAAAGCAGCCTTACCCGGAAGCAAAAACCCATGTGCAATGCCTTATGATGTCACGCTAATCAAGGATTTAGATGATGTTATCGAAGACCCTAAGACACCTATGGGACAAAAACAAGTCGCAAAAATAATTCGTGGATACTTTGGATTAAAAACCAAGATAGCGTTGCCATCCAAAAAATTAGATTTTGCTAATTGGTTAGTAAATAAAGAAACAGATGCAAAAAGTGAAGGGAATTCTTAAATGAAAAACTTTAAAGATTGGGTTCAAGAACAATACCATGAAGATGCATCATTTTTTGATTTACAGGGCATGGCAAAAGCTTTGGGAGATATCGCAAAAAATCAAGCAGCCAAGGCAAATGCTCCAAAGCCACCAGCGAAGCTTGATCCTAAAAATCAGCTTGCTATTGACAAATATGTTAGAGACCCAAGGCAAAAAAAGGTTCTTCAAAATCTTGTCATGGGAGCACAATGACATTTAAAGAATTTTTAGTTTTAAGTGAAAAGAATTTCAATAATCATGGTGGGGATAGAAGTACGCATCGTGCTTTGATTACTAGATCAAAGACTAAACATGTGAGTCCACACTTCGGTCCTCTGTATAAAAAAAGAAAAAGCCTGTTTAAAATATAAAATACGATATCAATTAATACCGATTGTAACATCTTGTTACAATCTGTGTTCGTTGTTTTAATAAATACTTTTGGCACTCAGCAAGATTGGGCGAATGAAAAGATAGAAAAAATGAATTGATTGTTTTTAGCTCATGAGGGAGGCCGATTATGGGAAATAGATTTGATTTTCCTTTTGATGATAGTTTTGATGATGATTCTGGCAAGAAAAAGAAAAAGGACATGCCTATAGAGGATCAAATAATCATGGCACAGCAAGAGCAGACAGATATTCTCAGAAGCGATGTTGATGAGAAAATTTTACATGATGCAATATCTGTTGCTAGTAAAGATTGGCTATGGTCGTTTCGTACTACGAAAAACAAACTGACAATCATTAAGAAAATTTATTCGAATCTGAAAAAAATGGTAAACGAATTGTTTTAATTAGTAACAATTATTTTTGTGTTTACTTTATTAACCGAAGGCCGATGCCTTCGGTTAATTTTTTGGAGTAATTATGCCAACATATAGTTTTGCCTGTTTGAAATGTAAAAAAGAATACGACTCATTGACAAACTTTGATTCTTCTGGAAAATATAAAGATGTTGTTTGCCCATCCTGTGGGTCAAAGAGGAAGAAGCAACAAGTGACTTTCATTTCCAACATAAAATTTACTAATCCGAAAGATACAAGTAAATTTGATAACTTTGGTTATCGTGCTGGATATAATTTAGAACAAGCGCAAGACCTTCGCCGTAAAGCGGAGGAAGCGTCACATGTGGGTGGCCAACCATATCGTGAGATTGATGACATTCAAAGTGGTCAGTTCTTTGGAGAAGTTGAGTAATTTTGCACATTTGAGGATTAAGACATGAGCAAACTCGAACAAGTAGCACAAAAATTTAACAAAACAGAATATGCAGCAATCAATGAAGAGATGTCTTTTCAAGAGTATCTCGAAAAGTGTTATGAAAATCCCAAGCTGATAAGAACTGCATATCAAAGACTTTATGATATGGTTGTCGCAAAAGGCACCAGAGAAGTCGAAAGATATCGCAACATACTTACACATTACAACTTTTTTGACGATCTGGATATTCCTATTTTTGGTTTGGAGGAAACTCTAGACCGTTTTATGAAACATATTAAAGGTGCTGCTGGGTTTTACGGTACAGAAAAAAGAATTCTCTTGCTACATGGTCCTGTTGGTTCATCCAAGAGTACCATTTGCAGATTGCTTAAAAAAGGGTTAGAAAAATATAGTCGTACAAATGAGGGAGCTTGGTATTCTTTCAAGTGGGTCAATTTACCAACTGGACAAGATGGTATTTACACTTCCGATACTGACTGCTGCCCTATGCATGAAGAGCCTTTGCGCTTGATGCCAGAGGATATGCGACAAGAGGTGCTAGCTGATCTCAACAAAATACACAGAGATCAAGCAGACCAAAAAGATTTGGCTACTTTGTATTCTTTGAATGTCGATGGAGAGCTTGACCCAAGGTGCAAGCTATTCATGCAAAGGCTTTTAAAGAAGTATGATGGTGATTGGCTTAAAGTCGTTACTAATCACATTCGTGTGATTCGCTTGACACATTCCGAAAGTGATAGAGTGGGAATTGCTACTTTCCAGCCGAAAGATGAAAAGAATCAAGATTCAACTGAACTGACTGGTGACATTAACTTCGCAAAAATCCCACATTTTGGAAGCGACTCCGATCCCAGAGCTTTCAGCTTTGATGGAGAGTTATGCGTTGGTAACCGTGGCGTTGTTGAATTTATTGAAATGCTCAAATTAGAGCAAGCTTTCCTATATGACCTTTTGGGTGCATCGCAAGAAAGACAAATCAAACCCAAAAAGTTTTCGCAGATTAGAGTTGATATGGCAATTCTTGGCCATACTAATCAACCTGAATTTGAAAAACTCAAAAACAATCCATTTATGGAAGCTTTGCGAGACAGAACTGTTAAGATTGATGTCCCATATTTATTGAAGTGGGATGACGAAATTAAAGTTTTAGAACAAGACTACTCAAACGGCAAAGTTCGTCAGCATGTAGCACCTCATACTTTGGAGGTTGCTGCGCTGTGGGCAATTCTTACTCGACTTCAAGACGATAAGGACGGTAAGCTAAGTCTTGTAGAAAAAGCCGAGCTATACAATGATAAGATGCTCCCCGGCTGGACCGAAGACTCTGTCAAAGAGCTAAGAGATAAGTATCCAGATGAAGGTATGGCTGGTGGCGTTAGCGCAAGGTATGTGCAAGATAAAATTGCTAATTGCCTTTCTGATAGGCATGATTACATTAACCCATTCATGGTTCTTAACAGTTTGATGGATGGTCTTGAAAACCATAGTTTGATTACAAACAAAGACCAGATTAAACAGTATACTAACTGTATTACTTTGGCCAAGAATAAGCTTGATGAGATTCTGAAAGCGGAGGTTCAAAAAGCACTTGTGGGTGATGAGGAAGCAGTTGTTAGACTTTGTTCAAACTATATAGACAACTTGATGGCTTATATCAACAAGTCTAAAGTAAAGAATCCATATACTGGCCGTGAGGAGCAGCCTGATGAGCGACTGATGCGTAACATTGAAACAAAAATTGATGTTGCTGAAAACGCAGTCGATGATTTCAGAAGAATGATTGCTGCTTTCATCGGTGAATTGAGCCACAAGAAGAAAACTTTTGCTTGGGACTCTTCTCCTTTACTGAAAAAAGCTTTCGAGATGAAGTTGTTTGAAGATACTAAAGATCATATTAAGTTATCTGCTTTGCATGTTTCTGGAAGTTCTGTTGTTGATCCGAAGATTCAGGAAAAGATTGATGCTATAATTGAGAGGATGAAAGAATATGGATACAACGAACAATCCGCAAGGGATGTTCTAGATTATGTTGGGTCCATATTTGCCCGTGGTGACTTAGCAGAAGAATAAGGAGCAAACATGAGTGCAGCTAATTTGAAGAATCCTTGGTTGAATTCTGCCAAATCTAGGCAGTTGCTTGAAGACCTCGATGAGCATATCATGAACGGATGGGCCTCTGATGCAACCTTGGGTGAGCTAATCAATAGCCTGCCCAACGAGCTACGAGACTTTTTCTTGAACATGAAGTTCTCATCCCCGCTTGAGACAGATAAAGGCTTTGATCTGTCTTTTAACTCTGGAGAGTAATCAAAATGTGGGCGTTTTTGTTGCTGACCTGTTTTATTAATACAGCAGATTTACAAAAACGCCCACTTGATATTTTTAGTCAATTCGATTCAGAAAATTATCCAACTAAAACTTTTTCTGGCTATGTTGAATATGACAAGAACATTTTAACACTTAGTCATATGCCAGTCGGAAAATTTCCGAATGCCGTCATGTATAAACATCAGTTAATTGTTACAAATCCACAACAAAAAGTTTTGCTAGATCGAGCAGAAAAACAAGAAAAAGCAGTAAAAGTAGTTGGTCAAATAACTAATATTCTTGGAAAGCAAGTCATAGTTGTTGATTCTGTCATAATTTTAGAATTTAATTCAAATTAGAAGCGAAAGGGTAAAAATAATGAATCCTAAATTTTCTGTAGGCCAAAAAGTACGGTTTTCTAAACAAGATTGTACAGTTGAAAAGATTGGCCAAGGCCTAGATGGTTTGCCTAAGTATTATGTCAGGCCAGTAGATGTCGATCTTCCTATGTGGGTCTTGGAAAAAGATTTAAATTTTTCTAGTTCATTTTCGGTAAATCATAATATTTTCAACAAAAGAAATCCACATTTGCTTGTAGTTGACAATTTTTACAAAAATCCTGATGATATTAGAGGGATGGCTCTTGAACAAGAGTTTCACGAAGACCTTCGTTGGTATAAGGGTAAAAGGACCACAGAAAGGTTTTTGTGGCCTTATTTAAAGGAAGAGTTTGAAAGACTTCTGGGTACACAAATTGAGGGCTGGCTGTTCCAGATTGCTAATGGCTGTTTCCAAATCACAGGTTTTCAAGACCCCTTGGTATACCATAGTGATGCTCAAAACTATGCAGCTGCAATATACTTAACACCTGATGCCCCTATAACTGCTGGCACAAGTTTCTGGAAAAGCAAGAAACATGGATGCCGTAGACCTCCAGCTAATCCACTAGAGTCGCACAAGTTTGCCAACCAAGAAGCGATTCAAAAAGCAGATTCAGAAATATACAATCAATATAATTTTGTACATCCAGATAATTGGGAGCTATGTGATAAGGTCGGCGCTGTTTATAATAGGTTAGCAATTTGGGATGCAAAGCTGATACATTCTGCCAGCACTTATGAGGGCTTATCTGTCGAAGATGCAAGTAAGGCCAGATTGGTTCAGCTTTTCTTTTTTAATATTGTTCAATGAGTGCATTTTTAGGACAGAGCCAGAACCGTTAGATTTGTCTAATGGTTCTGGTTTTTTCGTATATATTTTGATGAAAATTAATTTGCAAAACATGGTTGCATAGAAGTATACTTAAAGGAAACTGAAAGAGAGGTGACTTATTCCTCGTAGAATAAATGAAGACCATAAAGAATTTCGAGATGTTGTTTCTGGTAAAATTCGTAAGGAGCTTAAAAAATTTATAAAATCGGGAAATATTTTTAGAAGCAGAGGGAAGAATGGGAAAATTTCAATTTCCATTCCAAAAATTGACATTCCACATATTGTTTTCGGTAACAACGGCACAGGTGTTGGACGAGGAGATGGAAAGCCGGGAGATGTTATCGGAAGAGATGATCCAAAGGGAAAAGGCAAAGGTAATAAAGCTGGCTCGGAAGAGGCAGAAGGCATCACAATCAGTTTAGATTTGGAAGAAATTCTTAAATTCTTACAAGATGAATTGGAACTTCCTGATTTAAATCCGAAAGAAGATAATACTTTTGAAGATATAAAAATTAAATACAATAATATTTCTTTAGTTGGCCCAGAGTCGCTTAGGCATACTAGAAGAACCATGCTTACTGCGTTGAAAAGAATGTGTAGCACGGGGGAAATCAATCAGTTGCATCAAGTGCCGGGGTATAAAGACCCAGTTCGTTTGATTCTGCCAATTAATAGTGACAAGAGGTATAGACAATACAAAGAGATCAAAAACCCATCTACTAATGCATTGATAATTTATGCAAGAGATGGAAGCGCCAGCATGGATACTGCAAAATGCGAAATAGTTTCAGATATGGCTTGGTGGATTGATGTATGGATAAAGAGATTTTATAAGCGTGTTGAAAGAATGTTTGTATGGCACGATACACAAGCACAAGAAGTTGACGAACAAAAATTTTACAAATATAGATTTGGTGGTGGAACAGTTTGCAGTTCCTCACTAAAATTAATTGCCAAACAATTTGAAAATAGGTTCCCGCCAAATAAATGGAATATTTATGTGTTTTACTTTACCGATGGTGAAAATCAAATAAATGACAACGAAGTTTTTATTCAGACTTTGAAAAAAGAATTCCCTGAAAAAGTCGTCAATTTTGTTGGAATTACGCAGATTTTTGCATACGACTATCGTGGATCAGTTTTGGAGGCAGTCAGAGATGCTAAAGAGGATGATACACTTGGTGAAAATATAAAGACGGCTGAAATAGAAAATTCTTCCTCCAACCTAAGTGGTGAGGCAAGAAACGAGGCCGTTTTAAAAGCTATTAAAGACTTGCTTGGTAAAACAAAGATATCTTGAGGTTGCGATGACTGACAAATTCATGTATGGCTCTTCAATTCTGCAAGGGAGTGCTACCACTCCCGGTGTTTCTATACCACATGAATTGAAGGTTTTAATTCCAGATATTTTAAAGGCATGCACAGACTTCGGATTGGATTTCTATCCCACCGTGGTTCAAATGCTTACCTATGACGAAATTTCCGAAGTTGCAGCTTATGGAGGGTTTCCAGTAAGATATCCCCATTGGCGTTGGGGTATGGAGTACGAAGAACTGCAACGAGGTTACATGTATGGAATGCATCGCATTTATGAAATGGTTCTCAATACAAATCCTTGCTACATTTATTGCCTTAATAGCAATACCCTTCTTGATAATGTTACTGTTATTGCTCATGCTACTGGGCACAACCACTTTTTCAAGAATAACCACTATTTCAAACACACATCCCAGAATATGATTAATGAGCTAGCTAACCATGGCAGCAGAATCAGAAAGTATATGGCAAGGTGGGGGAAAGAAAAAGTAACTGAATTTATTGATAATTTATTAAGAATCGAAACTTTGATTGATCCATCCAAAGCTTGGGAAACTAGACAAGTTAAAAATCCTATTGTTAGAGATGAAAGAAAATATCGTTATCCAAAAAGGATTAAAATAGACAAAGATAGAAATTATATGGAAGATTGGATCAATACAAAAGAATATATTAAGTCAGAGAAGTATCGTATTGAAAGAGAAGAAAAAATTGAAGATTTGGGAATACCCCGGTCTCCAGAAAGAGATATTTATGGATGGATAAAAGATAACTGCAATCTCAAGCCTTGGCAATCAGACATCATGAGTATGCTCTATGATGAAGCACACTATTTTGCTCCACAAGGCATGACAAAAATGGCGAATGAAGGATTTGCCAGCTATGTTGACTACCATTTGATAGCCAAACAAGGGCTTTGTGCTTTGGGTCAAAAGAGTCATGATGAAGGAATTGTAGAGTATTCGATTCATAAGGCTGGTGTTCTTGGTGGTAAGTACAGTATGAACCCATATAAGCTTGGGTTTAATTTGTTGATAGATATTGAGGAAAGATGGGATAAAGGAAGGTTTGGTTCTGATTACGACAATTGTGCTAGTTTCAAAGAAAAAGAAAACTGGGATTTGAAGCTTGGCGAGGGTAAAAATAAAGTTTTTGAAGTTGTAAAGATATATGATGATGTCAATTTGATCAATGAATTCTTTACTCAGGATTTTTGCGAAAAGTATCAGTTCTTTGAATGGAAAAAGTATCCTAATGGTGAAGTAGTAATTGAATCAAAGGATGCCAAGAAAATTAAGAAAAAGCTCATTCAAAGATATTCCAACAGAGGTTTACCAGATATTAGGATGACCGACCACAATCATCTTGGTAGGAACATAATGCTTTTAGAGCATCAATGGGAAGGCAGAACTTTGTATATGCCGTACCTTGATGAAACTTTGAAATCATTAAATGCTGTTTCTGGCAAATCAGTTCTTCTGGTCACCAAAGATGAAAACCAAGAAGAACTCATGTTTTATTGCGATGAGAATGACGGGTCAAATGTAATTCAATTGACAAGAGAACAGTATAAAAGGGAATTCGGTTTGACAAGAAGTTGATAAATTAAAATTTTACTACTGCTCACTAGATAGATTATGAAAAGCTAATCTATTTGAGGTGGGTTGTGGCGCAAGGTAAAAAATATGATCAAGATTTTGTTGTCAAAGTTTTTGAAGATGCTGGGTGCAAATTATTGGACAGGTATTGTAATGCAAAAAATAAATTAAAATATATTTGTGTTTGCAGAAATATTTCTTATATAAAACTAAGTAATTTTATGCAAGGAGGCAGATGTAAAAATTGTTTAAAAAATAAATTCAAACTTAAATATGACTATGTCAAAAAATTTTTTGAAGATAGGAACTGTTATCTTCTAAGTGAAAATTACATAAATGCCAGAGCTAAATTAGATTATATTTGTGAGTGTGGCAATAAATCTAAAATAGTATTTGATAGTTTTAGAAAAGGTAATAGATGCAAAAAATGTGGTAACATAAAAAATTCAAAGAAGCAAACTTTATCACAAGATCAAGTTGCAAAATTTTTCAAAGATCAAGGATGCAAATTAATTGGCTTATATAAAAAAGCAAGACTGCCAGTAGAATTTATTTGTAAATGCGGACAGAATCATAAAAAAACTTTAAATAATTTCCAAAAAGTTCCTAGGTGTCCTGCTTGTTCTTTGTTAGGAAGAAGTGGTTCTCATCATTATGAATGGATATCTGATCGTGAAAAGAAAAGGACTAATGATTTGTTTAGACAGAAATGCAGATCGATGATTAACATTTGCATAAGATATTTAAAAATAAATAAAAACAAAAAAACAAAAGAATTGTTGGGCTATACCGCTGTGCAACTACGGGAACACATATTTAATCACAAAAACTGGCATAAATTAATAGGAAAAAAATGGCACCTTGATCATATTTTTCCTATTAAAGCATTTTTAGACTATGGCATTAGAGACATTAAATTAATTAATTGTTTGGAAAATTTACAGCCATTGACAGTTGTTGAGAACTGTGTTAAAAATGACAACTATGATGCCTGTGCTTTTGAAAACTGGCTTCAATCAAAAGGTTTTAAGGTAAAATCATGTCCAACCAAGGGTCAAGTGTGAAGATAGTAGGTTTTGAACACCTACATCTTCACACAGACATACTGCCCCCGGCATAATTTAATGCCGGGGGCGCAAAAAACTATAGTCTTTTAGATGGATTTGGCCAAGTTGAAGAATACGCAGAGCATTGGCACCACCATGGTCAGTTTCTCTGCATAAGTGATCATGGCATGCTCGGTGCTGTTCCCAGACAAGTAAAAGCTTGTGAACAAATTTGTGAACAACACGGAAAAAATAAGCTTAGTGCAATTTTTGCCTGTGAGTTATATGTCAACCGCATGCACTCCGAGCCTACTCCTGATGAAGAGAGTAGAAAGAAATTCATGGACCAACTTGGTCCTGAAGAGCTTGAAGAATTCAAAGTAAAAGGCAGTCACTTACTTGCGATTGCCACATCTAAACAAGGTTATTCCAATCTTGTTCAATTATCATCTTATGGTTTTCTGAAGGGTTTCTATGCGAAACCCCGTGTAAACTATGAGATGCTTCAAAAACATAAAGAAGGATTGATTTTTACATCTTGCTGTTATGCAAGTGAAATAGGCAGAACATTCGATAAAAAAGGGGAGGAAGCAGCTGAAGAAGTTTTAGTAAGATATATCAACATGTTCAAAGGTCAGTTTTACTTAGAAATTATGATGTTGGATTTCAAAAAGCAAAAACCATATGATGTTTTCATTTTGAAAATGAAAGATAAGTATAATCTTCCAATTATTCTTACTAACGACTGCCATTATTGCAAACAGGAAGATAGTCATTATCAAAGATTGATGCTGATGATTCAGACAAAAAGAACTTTGCCAGAAATACAAAAGATGATTGAAGAAAATGAAAATCAAGATTTTTTTGAACTCCAAGACAGTAATTTGTGGATGAAAACAGAAGAAGAGCTTAATGAGATGTGGCAAAAAAAATATAGTGATGTCATACCACTCGAAATATTTGAAGAAGCCAAGGCCACTACAGTTGCTATTTGTCAAAAAGCCAAGGGCGTTGAACTAGACAGAAGCATAAAATTTCCACTACAAGAGGAAGAAAAGAAAGCTCTAGCGCAGGCTGTCGCAGATGGATTGCGGTTTAGAAACATCAAGCCACAAGGGGAATACGGCAAACGAGTTGCGGAAGAATTTGATATAATCACACGAAAGGGGTTTGCTAGTTACTTTCTAGTCCAGAAGATGATGACCGATGAGGCCAGAAGAGTTTGTCCTGAGCTTTTGGGTTGGGGAGATGGAAGGGAGGCTGTTGGCCCCGGAAGAGGTTCTGGTGGTGGGTCTTTGATTCTTTATTTATTGGGTGTCACCGATGTTGATCCGATACGACATGGTTTGCTTTTCTCAAGATTTTTGAGCGAGGCTAGAGGTGGAAAACAAATTAAGTTAAAATTTTCAAATTAGGATAAAAATATACTATAATAGTTTAAAAGTAGGCTATTATGTATATTTTCTTTGAAAAGCTTTTAAATCAAAAACAATGCGATGAATTGAATCAAGCTGCTCTCCGTATGATGATGGAGAATAGATTGAGTCATGAGGTCGATAACTCACATTATGGCAACAGTTATGGGACAGCAAGGATTCCGTTATATGAAAAGCTTTTGCATGATTTGACTCCCCAAATTAAACAGGCAACTGGATTTAATAACATCAAAGAAGAAAACAGTTATACAAGAATTTATTATGATGGATCGAAGCTAAAAAAGCATAAAGATAGAGAAGGTCTTGATATAACTTTAACTGTTTGCACATTCAGTAATATCAACAAGCCATGGCCTTTATATGTTGAAACTGTAGACGGCATCAAAGGATTTGAGACAAGAGTTGGCGATGGTGCTTTAATATTGGGAACAACGATGAACCATTGGAGAGATGATCTGCAATGCGAAAAACATCAAATGGTAATACAATCATTTTATCATTGGAGATTTACAAATGCTTCTTAAAACATTTAGCGATGATTGGAAGTGGTGGATTTGGAATCATGTGAAAGCAGAAAAGAATAAAGAGAATCTATTCGTGATTCTCCTGAATCATGGCTTCTGTTGGGATGCAATAGCCAAAGAATTAAATTTCATGCCTTCCAATGTTAAAACTTTGATCAGAAGACAAACACAAAAAATTTTGGATAATGATGAAAAGCCTATTATTTTCCCTCTTTACAAGCCTTTAGCTGATAACCCAAGAGCACATAGAATAGATAATAACTATGTAGAGCTTTATGAAGTCGAAGACTTTTTTACTGATGAGCAATGTGATAGGTTTGTGCAAATTATCAAAGGTAATTTGACCAAGTCTTTGGTGACTAACCCAGAGGCAGAAGCCACCGTAAGAACAAGTAGAACTTCTTATCTTAGATTGCACGAAACACCAGAAAATATGGAAATGAACAAATATGTTCATGATTTTTTAAGAATTCCCTATGGGAATTCTGAAGAACCGCAAGGACAGTTATATGAAGTGGGACAAGAGTTCAAGCCACATAATGATTGGTTTGATAAAAACTCTGCATATAATCAAGTTCATTTAGATAAGGGACAAAGGACTTGGACATTTATGGTTTATTTGAATGATGTCACGGCGGGTGGACATACCAAGTTTACTAAGATCGGGATAGATTTTGCCCCCAAGAAAAGGACCGCTTTATTCTGGAATAACATTTTACCAAATGGGGATGGTAATCCTTGGACAGAACATTGGGGCATGCCTGTCGAGCGTGGTGAAAAGGTAATTATTACGAAATGGTTCAGAGAGCATGATGGAACAAAACAGTCTTAAAGAAACATATCTTTTGTTCTTATTTTATATTTGTTTTCTTTATCAAATATAGAAGGCCAAACTCTTTCTATACTCCATGGTTCGTGTCCTTTCCAAGAAAATGAACTCATGATTTTTTTATAGAATGTGATTGGCTTGTTTCGAATATTATTTTTATGAACAATATACTGTGCTCCAGAAGCGTATAGAAAATTTTTCTTTGGAACTCTAAAAAATGTGTCGTGAAAATCTGCTGGATAGACTCGCATCGGACTAATTTTCTCTTGAGTTTCATTTAGTATTTTATCTGCGATTGCCCAGCAGCCATCGCTGAATTTGTAAAGTGGTTCTATGCTTTCTGGTATGCCGTGTAAAAGTTCTTTTGTTTTTGTATAGTGTTGAAATGGATTTCCCTGTAAGAAAATAGTGTATTCACTTAAGTTGTCATATTGAGTTATTATGTGATAAAGAATTGTGGTCGCTTCTCTTCCAATATTTGCAAGAGGAATAAAATCTCGATTGATGTTGTTTTGACCTTTATTATAAATTTTGATTTTATGTTTAATGCCATTAAGCCATGACAAGTCTTCTTCAAATCTGGCTACTACTATTTCATACATATTAAATTTTAACACCCTGTTGACTTGCATTCATCTTCATCTATTATATTTAAGTTTAGGAGACAAAACATGCGAGAAAAAATTGCGAATATGTGTGAAGAATTCGGGTGCAATGTTCTTTTTATGGATGGTTTCGATGATGCAATCATGGGGACGGGGACCAAGTTTCATCAATTATCAGTTGTTTACAGCAAGAAGAAGATACTTCAAAAATTGTGTAATGATATGGATTATGAGGATGCAATAGAGTATTTTAATTTCAACATAGCTGGCGCATATGTTGGAGAAAATACTCCGATAATATTCGAAGATGATATAGATTTAGATGATTTTAAATAGAACTTATTTTATGAGCTAAGTGATGAATCCCATCATCACCGCCATAACGCTTTCCAAGACTTCGATATACTTCTGGGAATCTTGTTAGATAATCGGTATACTTTTCAAGGCATCCCATTTTCCTTGCTTCGTGCATCAAAGCTTTTAGAATATTTTCATTCTCATTGGTCAGATACACAATATATTTGATTGCTTGAATTGGATCAGGATGGAATGCTCCTGATGAGTAAGCAACAACAAATGGTGCCTTTTTGCTTTCGCATCCACAATGTTCCTTCAATTCAGAAAAATTAACAACATTTGTTCTGGTGTCTGTGTACTCGATGCCGGGAGTTCCAAAGAAACCTAAACCAGCTTGATCTTCCTTACCTTGAGCTACATCAATTGTTTTGGCTGAGTACGGCAATGGCTTGCTATCTAATGCTGCCGAAAACGCATAGTTTTTCCCATGGGTAGCATATTTTTCTGGTGCATCTGGTGACTTATCCATTTGCAAATCCATAATATCTTCGGCTTTTTCTATTGTTTTGCCTTTGGAGTTCAGATATTCTCTAAAATTGGTAAGTGCCATGATTAAACCTCGTATTCTATTTATTATTGTGAATTTGTTTTTGAGGACACAATGGAAAAATTGAAATCCCTACTTCTTGAAAGGAAGCATCTTTATCCTGAATTGTGTCTTCATAAGAATTTTGAAAAAAGACTCAAATGGGAGTTAATCGAGGTTGAGGTTCAAGACCTAGAAGAATATTTTATCAAAATGTTTTATGAAGGTAAAAAATATCCAAATAACGAAAACAATCTTTTAATATGTAAGCTTCTTGATATTGTTGATTATGTAAATCTTGATGAGGAACCATCGACAAAAAATGGGGAATATCCAGATGTTGATGTAGATTATTTGCCAATAGTTCGTGATTATCTGAAGAATACTTGGGCTCCTCAAACTTTTGGCGAAGACAAAGTATGCAATATTGGAAACTATGGTACTTTTGGACTCAAAAGCACTTTTATTGATATGGCCCGTGTTCATGGGCTTGACAGATCAGAAATTCTTCAAATCACAACAAATTTGCGACTTAAAGATGATGAGGGGGAGGCTTTAACTTATCAGAAAGCTTTGGAGTTGTATCCTGAATTGAATGCATATTGTCAAAAGCATCCTGATGTGGCAGCAGCAGTTCAAAAATTATTACATCGCAATAGAAGCATGGGAAAACATGCTGGTGGATTGATACTCTGCAATCAACCCATTGATAAATTTGTGCCGTTGGTCAAAGGCTCCGAAGGAGAAGCTGTTTCTGCGTGGGTTGAAGGCTTGAGTGGTCAAGACCTTGGCCCAGTTGGCTTGATCAAATTTGACTTGTTGGTTGTAAGTAGTCTTTGGCAAATTGCATTAACAGTAAAGATGGTAAAACAACGGCACAGTTTGAAAAACATTTCTGCATTAGAAGGTCAATGGGATTGGAGTGATCTGTCTTACTTGAATGATGCAAAATGCATGGAAATGGCTAATGCTGGTGATCTTAAATGTGTTTTCCAGTATGACTCTGAAGGTATCAGAAAATTAGCTAGAAAATGTGGAATGGATTGCTTTGATGATTTAGTTAACCTTGTAGCTCTGTATCGTCCCGGCCCTTTGAATCAAGGAATGGATGAGACATACACACTCAGAAAGCGTGGCAAACAGGAATATAAATTGCATCCTGTTATAGAACCAATTTTAGGTAAAACTTATGGCATTATGATTTTCCAAGAGGATGTTATGAAAATTCTTGCTGCTGTAGGCAAGATTCCTCTTCGTGATTGTTATGTCGTTATAAAAGCTATTTCTAAAAAGAAAATAGAAGCGTTTGGGAAATATAAAGACAAGTTTATTGAGAATGGCCAGCTTGTTTTGGAAACTACTAAAGAAGAGGTAACAAAACTTTTTGATCAGATACAATCTTTCGCTGAATACGGTTTTAATCTAAGCCATTCCGTAGCTTATTCATATATTTCTGCTAGGCAGTTGTATTTAAAAGCACATTATCCTTTAGAATTCTACACAGCAACTCTACAATGTGAAAGTGATGACGAAAAGCTAAGGGACTATATCTCCGAGGCAATTAATCATGGGGTTGAAGTTTGTCCATTAGATATTAATTTGTCTAAGGAAACATTTAGCATATTTGATGGTAAGATTTACATAGGTTTTTCTAACATCAAAGGTATAGGTGAGGATAAAGCCAAGCGAATTGTTGAACTCCAGCCATACGATGGCTTTGAAGACTTTCTTTCCCGTTTTGGAACCGAGGCAACTGTTCTAAGGGCTTTGATCCCTTTAGGAGTTTTCAAGGAAAACAATCCGGTTGAACTCTATAAATTTTGGTTATTATTTGCAGATTATCAAAAGATAGTGAAGGATAGACAAAAAAGATTTGAAGCCTCTTTGACTAAACTTGCCGAAGTCATCAAGGAAGCATTGCCAGAGCAACTGCATGTCATAAAGCTTGCGACACCCAAAAATATACAGATATTATCTGATTATATCGAAAGAAAGGATTTTGAAAATAAAGATCAATATATTTCATTGTTAGCAGGTGCTAAGAAAAAAGCTGAAGCAGCACTTAAACGATTTGCTGATAAGGCTCCTGTTAAGCCAACTTTGGAAACATTCGTCAGCGAGGAAGTAAAAATTGACGATGCGAAGGTTTTGCCTTTACTAAATAATAGTAGGCTGGCTCAGGAGACATATTATGGTTATCCATGGGATAACCGTATTAGAAATGCAGCAGGTTATCAGCCGAACAAAAACTTTAACAATCTCAAACTACAAGATGAAGCAGGCGTTTTATGGTCAACAGTAATTTGTGAGATACTCGAAGTAAATATTAAAAAGTTCAAAAGTGGCAAAGGCTCTTTTGCTAGCTTGTCTGTTATGGATGATAATTTTGAGATGGGAAGGATAACGATTTGGGATGATGATTACCAAAGATTTAAATCAGAATTAAAAAAAGGCAACTTAATTAGTATACAGGTTTGTCCACCATCTAATGGGTTTTCGACTTATACCTTTAAGTCTCCTCCAAGGCATAAAAGGTATGAACTCCCAAAAGAAAAAAGTATGGATTATCGACTCGTATTGATAGAAGAAAGTAAAAAAGATGAGTGAACTTGTTATTGATGATTCAAATTTTCATGAATACTTTAAGGATGTATTGACTCATAGGCCTCAAAAAGGCGATGTTATGGCATGTTATAAAGCCATAGCGGAACTTAGAGATGGAGATTTGAAGGAACAAATAGTTGAGGCTCTGTTCTTAGAAAACATAGGGCCAAAAAAAGCTGTAACCTTGATGACAAAGTTGGGGAAAGCTCCTCGAAAAGAAGCAATAAGATTAGTTAGAAAAATATTTATGGACTTATACAATGGTATGACGAAACCTATGGTTATAGCAAAGACATATGAATATTTGTTTGAAATTTTTTATTATACAAAAGAAGAATATGTGCCGAAGGATGATATGCATTGGGAAATAGTGAAAATAAATAACTTAGATCAGTATTTTGAAAAAACAGATATAAATAGTAAAAAAAATATAGAATATATAAAAGATGCTGAAGATAACGAAAAATGTGTTGATGCAATTTGTGAGGGATGATATTTGTGAAATACCCATCTTATACAATTGCTGCAATATAGCGTTTTCGGTAGCAGAAGAGTTCAGAAATAAAGTTTGTGTACCGTGTTGGTATGACTGTAGAGAAATATTTCATGCAGATTACCCCAAGCCTAATCATATTTTTATAAACCATAAGAAATATAAGTTTCAAAAGTTAAAAGTTTTTATTCAATCTCTTGAATCCAAACTTTTCATTAAGAGAAAAAGCAAGATATACAAAACTGCTAAAAAAACTGCCATGCTCGTAGTTTTGTCTCCTTATTGGAGAGACAAATGCTTGTTCGGTTTGTTTACTTTATTAGTAAGGGCAGCAGCCTACAATAGTTTGGATACTTTCGATATTACTATTATCAATAAATGCAAGTATTTGCATGATACGAGGAATGCTTTGCGACTCATAATTGCAGGGCGCAACAAATATGTTGGCAAACATGACGGTTGGTACAAGCAATTTAAGGGTTTGACAATTGAAGAATGCAAAAAATTGCTGAAACCATGATATATAATAAGGTCTAAATGGAGATAATTCATGACTGATTCATGGCAACAACAAAAAGATGAGTTCAACAGGCTTTGTGATTTATGGGATAGTGCCCAGAATAAAGGCATATTTAAGGCTACAGAGGTTGATCAAACTCCTAAGAGTGACTTCTTTGGTAATTATGCTGTCCAAGAAAAATCACTAAGCTCTGACGATGCCAGTTATTGGACTGATGTTATTACCAGAAGTGGCAAGATGTTCCCCGACGAGACAACTGTGCTTATGGAAGCTGCTTTGAATGAAGCCAAAGCAAAGAAAAAAGCTAAGAAGGCAAAAGATGGAACTGGTAAAGTAGAAAAAAAAGCTGGACAATATCAAGTTGATGGAGGCAAGCCTCTCAATGATTTAGTTAAGACATCACTTGAAAAAGCTGGCAAACTAGACAACGGCGAAAAAGCCGTAGGATTAGCCAATAATCCCAATCCTATTTACCCTGATACAGTTGGTCCAGATGCTGTTGATAAAGAAAATAAAGTGAAGGTGACAGCGGGTTTAGCTGCTCATCCAGCGTATCCAAAACTGGAAAAACTCAAGCGTGACCTATACAATCTTGAAGTTGAAATGAATACTAAAACTGGCCTCAACGAGAAAAAGGCTAGTTCTTTCAAAAAGAAATTTGAGAATTTGAGAAACCAAATTGAAAAGATTAGTAATTCTTTAGGTGGAAGTTTTAAAGACGGTCAATACCACGCTTAATAATAAAATAATAATTAAAAGCCCATGCAATTTTTTGCATGGGCTTTTTTGTTTTTAACTATAATATCTCTATGGAAAAGCAATACATGATTAGGTGTTTGAAATGCCGTTGGGGGAGAACATCCACAGGAACCTCAGAGGATTTGAAAGATTTGTATGAGCTTAAAAATCATTGCTCTACTTGTGGAAAAAAAAGACAATTTCGTTGCCCGAAGTGTGGTAAGCCAGCTACGATGACAAGGGTAGCAACTTGATCTTTCTAAATGTCGGATACGACAATTTGGATGGAAAAGAATTTGTTCAAGAGCAGAAGCTCAAAAATATAGAGTTTTATAGAAATGTTTATAATCAGTATAAAAAAAATAAAACTATTTTTATAATTGCTTTAGTTGAGTTCGGTTGTGAATGGCTGATTCCTCATTATCTGTTACCGAAAATAGCTAAAAGGAACAAAGACAAAAACATAGTTGTAGTTGGTTGGTATGGAAGGGAATTTTTATATAAACATTTAGTAGATGAATTTTGGGAACTGAGTGAAAACTGTATGGGTCTTAGAGAAACCGTGAGGGCTCTGCATCATCATTCTAAGACAATAAAAAAACTAGAATTATACTTGAAAAATTTTGGAGAGGTTCTGCCAAGCCATTTTTTAGGTAACATGCTTATGGAATCAAGATGCCTTGAATGTGGCAAAGCATTTGGCAGTAGAGACTCAAGACAAGTTTGTCCAGTTTGTTTGAAAGATAATATAAGACGATCTTTTTTTTCTGCTCCTGAAAAAAACAAAAGGCATTTTCTGCCTTTGCCAAAACCGTCGATAGCATCTTTGGAGTGGGCCGAAAAAAACAAACTGCCAAGAATGGTTGGAATATTTGCGAGATCAAGAAAGTCTTATGGAAGAAATTTGAGTCAAGATTTTTATGTTCAATTAATACATGATCTTAAGGAAAAAGGTTTCAATCCAGTTTGGATGGGAGAAAAACAAAGCGTACATAAGTGTCCAGTAGATGATATACTTGATTTGACTTTGATGCCCGAATCGAGAAATTTAGAAAATGTTATTGCTTTTTTAAAACATTTTGAATTTACGATTCAATTTTGGACGGCCTCCACTCGTTTGAGCATGGCTGCAAATTGTCCATATTTGCTTGTTGAAAGCCCTGATCAACTTTATGGGGCTGGACAGGAAGGGCTGCGATTGCGATTATTGAATGTTGCGAACACTAAGCAGAAAATTGTTTTGTGTAATTATAAAAAAGTTTGTGAAAATATTGCAGAATTTAATTCAATTATTCATGAAGCAACAAATGAGTTGTTAAGGTCTGACACAAGTATCAAGATTGGTCTTGTTGATGATGCCGATTATGTTCAAAATATAATAGATAGACAAAATAATGAATGGTCCTGAAGAATATCTCATCAGATATGTAAACAAAACAGGTTTACAACGAGAAAAAATCACACAAAAGAGCCTTGCTGATATAAGGTCCGTAAAAATTTTCGTAATAGTTGGAGAGCTTGCACAAACAGTTTTCTTTGCCAAGACTGTTTATGACTATGAAGTTGCAGATGACAATTCGTACAACATCGTAATTTCTTGGAATGGATTACGATGCTTTTTTGGTAAAGCTGATGAGTTTTGGTATTTAGGAAATGGTCATAATACCGATGAATTGTATAGACATACGGATGGTATAAATAATGAATCTACATTATTAAGAGTCTTATCTCGTAGTCTGAACGAAGTATTTTTCAATGTAAAACACGCTCATGAGTATAATAAATTTTTTAAAAGTTATTTGACTGATGAATTTATTCAAAAACACCCAGAGATTCTTGTAACTTTTCCACCCTTCTTTTCAAGAGCACATTTGCCTACATTCTTAAATGAAAAATTGCCAGATTTACCACAAAATAAAGTTGTAATAATGCCATTTAAGAAATCCATTAGTTTTCAATACGGTAAAAATCATGCAATCGAGCATTATGAATTTTTATATCAAAGTATAATCAAAAGTTTTTTGGATAATGGCATAGGCGTAATCTGTATTCAAAATGATTTTACTTTTGATTTGAGCATGAGATTAGAACATAAAAATTTATTGTTTATTAAGGAAAGCGATTTTCAGAAAATACTAACGATATGCCATTTAATTGGAAGCTATATTGATTATTTTGGTAATTCATTTTTCGTTGGTGCCCTAAGTCAATCCAAGTGTCTGTCGGTACTTGAAAGATTGACATGGTTCGAGGGTAAAAAGATTCAAGAGTTCGAGGTATACAATTCTGGAAATAGGATGAAAAACTATTTTTCATTCTTAAATTTCAATAACATGGATGATAGTACATTGAATGCTTACTATTTCAATAATATAATTTCATGTCTTAATCAATTTTTTGATGAAAGGCAAAATTCGGATAAATTTGCTATTAAACATAAGAATGTTAATTTTTCGGAAATTATTAAATTAACAACTCCCAAGTTTTTTGGCAAATTACTTAAGATAAAAGGGTTAAAAAATGCGGAAGTGTAATGTAAAAGTTGAAGCTAGAGACTTGCCCATGAATGCCTCTTTCGAGGAACGGGAAAGGAATTTCAGGAATTTATTGTCATCCTTCAGGCAAGCTTGTAACAAAGCAGGCATTATGAAGGAAATCAAAAGGCTTGAGTACTATGAATCCAAAAGTCAAATTGCCCGAAGAAAGCAGAGAGAAAAGGATGCAACTCTCCTTAAGTTGAAACTTAAGGAATCTTTTATTGAAAAGGCTCCTAAGAAGAAAAAGAAAAAGGAAGAAAGAAGATAATATCATGGCAACAAGAAAAGATAGAATACTGAATTTGGTTGTTGATACTCGTTATAAAGAAATTTTGAAGAAACATGCGGACAAGCGTGGAGTATCAATTAGTCAAGTTATTAGAGACTATGTTGACAAGCAATTGTCAGCGGAGCCAGATTCTGTTAAAGTTGTTTTAAACATCCCAAATTCTATCGTTTCTAATGCAGAAAGTCTTGAAAAATGGCTCAACACGAAAGTGCAAGCACTCATGCAACATTTCAAAAATGGTTCCCATTAAAAATTGTTGAGATTGCAGAAATGCCACATCCCAGCAAGATTGCTGAAGCATCAAGCGAGGATGTGGCATTTCTGTCGTTGCTAGCAAAACACATGATTTCACTATGCATGAAAAATCATGGAGTTGGACTTTCTGCTGTTCAATGTGGTATTCCACTCAAGTTTTTTATAGCCAGTAAGGATGGCATGAATTACAGGTGTTTTGTTGATATGGAATACACAAGTGAAGAGGCTAAACAAGATTCATTAGAGGGCTGTTTGAGTATCAAGGACAAAAATGGCGGTATGCGTAGATTTTTGGTTAAGCGATACAACAACGCTTTGTTTAAAGGCAAGGAATTATCCATTAATGAGAGTAATGCTACTGTTAACGATATCAGCGAGACTTTTTCAGGATTGTTTAGCGTAGTATGTCAACATGAGATTGATCATCACAATGGAATTTTGATTTCTGACCACGGTAAAGAAGTTGAGGTAGTTAATTAGGGGTTTGTATGCCGTTATCTAATTTGCATGTAGTTCATGTTTGTAACTTGATGGCTAAGGCCAATGATGGGTGCAGATATTTATCAGAGGATTCTTTGAAATCCGGTGTGTATCATTGCCTCAAACTGACAGGACAGAAGAAGCAAATTGATGAGGCTGTTGCTGACCATTTGCGAACTGATTTTTCAGATGACCGTGTGCCTTTGGGTGACAATTGCCCCGGCTACCCAGTTTTACATCATGCAGTAGTAGGTTACGATCAAAAAAAAGATTGAGTTGACAGAGTTCTTTTTTTTGGTATCTTGCTCTTGGGTTGACAGGATGTCACTTTTTTCAAGGAGGATTTATGAGCTTTATGAAAATCCGTGCTACTGATGTTTTTGATGCCGAGTTATCTAAAGATAGCAATTTTGTGACTGAAACTACTGCATACGATAAAATCAATGAATGTTTTCATAAAATATTTGAGTTTTATCCCCATTTCAAACCTACAGAAAACATCACACAAAAAGATTTTAATATTGTAAATTCTTTTACCAATGAAAAATCTTTTGAAAAGTCGGTTGATGTTTGTTTGCGATTGCTTGAAAAATTTTCGCACCAAGAGTACGAAAAGATTGTTGATGATGATGATGAGTTTGATGGCTCTGTGACCAGAGACTCTCAAATTATCGTTACTTGCATGAATCAATTAATTGATTGTAAAGTACCACATCATTACAAGCCGGGATTTTTAATTTTGCTGGTTCGCTACTGTTATTACAACTAGAATGTTACAGGAGGCCTCATGTTAAATATAAGGTGTAAGGCCGATCTGGAAGCAATAAAAAAAAGACTCAACAGTCTTCCTCAAGGAGATTTTTCAGTCACCAGTATAGGTGCTAAAAACTACTTGATGTGGGCTGGAGGAGACTGGGAACCAGAATATGACTTTGCGGTCCATGAGTTTTTTGCTAACTCGAAAGCCGATTTGAAGAATCTTTTGGATGATTTGAATTTTTACAAGCAAGCTAACATGAAGCTTTTGGAAGTTCAAAATAAACAGTCAGAAGACATTGAATTGCTAAGGATACAAATTGAAGAATTGAGAAATTCTTTAATGGATGACCTCAGATAGGAGTTTCTAGATGAAAGTTTTTGAAAAGAGTTTGCTTGCTGTTGATAATATGGGATTGTCCCAAAAAGACAATTCTATCACCTTGCCAGAAGCGGAGATTTATAAAATTAAGTATGAGGATAAATATGGCCGTCAATTACTTGCTGCTGGAGAAGAGCAAAAAGTAATGAGGACTTTAGCTAAAGCAGGCTATAAAATCAATATAGAAAGATGAATTATTTCGAAAGAAATTTGTATTTTATAAATCAAGGTTATCATAAATTTGATTTACCTAAAGAACATGTTTGGATCAAGAGATATTTTAAAACTAAGCTTCAATCAGTTTTTTTAAAGTATTTTTATACTACTAGAACGGCCAAACATTTTGTAGAACATACAGGGTATTATACAACTATACCAAATTTAAGTAAATTATCGAATAAGTTTTATTTTTTGATGGACATGTTCGCAGAAGCAAAAAAAAATATGGACCTTGATTTGTTGACAAAAATAACCACTAAAAAAGTTAGAATGCCAAAAAGATTTTATTGAACATATATATTGCATGAAGAAATTTGCAGAGTGGTTAAAAACAAGAGAATCATCAGCTACTACAAGGGCTAGAGAAGCGTGGGCTCGATATGGGGCATATCCACCTAGTGCTGGCTTTACATCACATTCCTCTTCACCTCCTTTTGCATGGGAAAAGATGAATAAGGAATTTCCCAAGATTCTTGTTCCCAAGAAAAAGAAGAAAAAAAACAAAAAGAAAAAATAATTCTGGTATAATTTGTTACCGGATGAGTTTTTGTAATGTACAAAAAGTATTTCAACTTAAAAAAAATAAAAGGCGTTACTGAAGTATACTTTGTGTTTAAATACGCAGAGTTTTTTAGCAATCGTCGCTTAAATATTCCTACTAATAACTTTATTCCTTTGAACCCTGCACTCATAGACCACACAAATAACTCGTTCGTTTTTCATGCCAATCAAATTGAAAAAATAAAAACTTATAATTTTATAGTCAGCTTGGAAATGAATGAGTCCAATCAACTGGAACGGCTTCTTCCAGTACCATTTGAACACATAACCAAATCTTTGACTAAAAACGAAAGAGCTAGAATTGATGAATTGAAAAAGATCAATTATGATTGTCAATTAGAAGTTTTTCAAGTTTATATGAAATCTAGTAATTGATGTAAAACATACAAATACAGTTCAAAGTACAAAATTCCTTAGACAGCATAAATAATAGTATGATAAACTATAGCAATCAAATTCAGTACGACTGTCATGGTGTTCCGGTAGATTGTGCTGATTTTACGATAAAAAGGCATGATACCAGACCAGTTTTCAAAGTAGATGTGACAGACTGTGAGCAGCCAATAAACTTGACCAACCTCGTTGTTGAAGCAAGTATGTGGGTTAACGCTAAATTGAAGTCTAATATAACGACACTAACATCGACTATTCAATTTGCAGATAATATTGGATTTGAGCAAATTAATATGGATACTATTATCCAAGTTGGTAATGGTCGTGCATTTGAAAGAATGCTTGTAGAATCAATAGACGAAGAAAATAAAACTGTAAATGTATTTCGTGGTCAAATGAATACAGAAATATACAGTTGGAAGAAAGGAACAGGCATACGACTTTTAAGATTTTTGAATAATTCTGCTATCGGAGAAATGGAATTTCAAGATATTGAGCAACTAGATGGAACAACATTAGAAAATCAATTAATAAGAAGTACTCTTATATATGAATGGATGCCTGATGACACTTGTCTTTCAGGAAAATACTTCCTAGAATTTAAGTTGTTGGAAATATGTGCAACTGCACCAGCACCTATAGCATCAAATGTTCCGAACTATCATTGCTATTTGGGTGACAATGTTTGTTGGGCAAGAAGATTTCCAAATGACAGAGAAGGTTTTTTGATTGAGGTTTTAGATTCACCCACAGCAGAATGAGGAGCTAAATAAATCTGATGAGTTTTGATCATAAAAGATACAGAATAAATTTTCAAATTCGGGCAAATACAGTAAGAGTTAGTCATGATAATAATCAGCTAGGTATCATGACTGTTGATAAAGCTAGGCAATATGCACAAACACAAGGTTTAGACCTTATAGAAACGGTACCGGGAGCAAATCCTCCCGTTTGTATAATTGAAAATTTTAGTAAGTTTAAATATGAAAATAAGTTGCGAGAGAAAGAAGCTCGTAAAAAACAGAAAAAGACGATGGTCGTTCTGAAAGAAATTCGTCTGACACCATCAATTACAGATCATGATTTGGAAACCAAAGCCAAGATGGCTGTAAGGTTTCTGCAAGAAGAAAAAAAGGTTCTAGTGAGTATGAAATTTACTCATAGAGAAATGAACCACAAGGATATTGGTTTTCAAACATTTGAAAAATTGTTCTTAGTAACTAAAGATTATGGACAAGTTGACGGTGTTTTGAAGTTTGCGGGGCAAAAACTGTGCTGCACGATAAGTCCTGTGGGACAAAAAAATGAATCTAGAACAAGTTAAACAGGCTAATAATTTTTTGTATTCTTCAATCTTGTGTGAAACAAAACAAGAAATAGATACATTTAGCTCTGTATCTTGCTTGAAAAATTTATTAGCACTATTAAGCAGCCCTGTGTCTAAAAATTACAATAATCCTTTTGCTAGGATTCATGAATTTTTTAATGCAATTGATTTAAACCATAAAGGATTATCTGGTTTTTTGGAAACTGTTTTTACACCTGCTTTTTTTCAAAAGTGTCATGAAATTAATTCAATCATACAATTTTGTGAAGAAAAAGCTTTTTCGCTCAAAAAGGATTTAACATCGCTATCGAAAGTTATCATAGATGAAATACAACCAGATTTTTTGAATTTCGTAGGTAATCCAGAAGTTACTAAAGTGTATACTCGTTTTCTTCCAGAAAAGACTAGATGGCTTTCAAGAACAACTAAGAAAAATCAATCGATACATATTAAAAACAATACAACAATATCAAGCTCTTCGAACATATTCAATATAGAAAATTATTATCACAACTCAAATTTGATTGATAATTTGAAAAATGATTTGCAAAATAAAAAAGATGTCATGTATAAAATGGGATGTACAAATATTTCTAAAGAAATTTGTTCAACAATAAAAAGCATAGAAGAATCAATTTCTTTAAAAAGACATGGTTTTCAAAGGGTAACAATATCGAAACTTTTAAGATGTCTTTCTGATTATGTTCATTGTGATGCAATAAATGTTAAACCTATCACATATATGGAATCATTATCTGGTACGGATGCTTATAAATTCATACGCTTATGTGAAGCATTTCCACATGGGAAAGACTGGCAAGGACCGATATTCGACCATTATGCCGAACTTACATGGAAAAATGCGGAGTTTACCATTTTAATTGGTGAAATAGACACCAGATCGTATTTCATCAGCTACATCATCGAGGAATAAAAATGGATAAGGTTGAATTTAATCTTGCAGACTTAAAAGAGCTTTTAGTTTCTGTTTATAAGAAGGCTGTAAATTCTTACCATGATTTATCAGAAATAATTGCAGAACAAGCAATAGCAGAATTCATAAATCAAAAAAAGAAACCTTTTACAGCAAGCTTGATCATTAATGATGATAAGGTTAAAACAGATACAACTTTGTGTCCGACAACATATAACAATACTACTTGGAATACAGTTAGTTTCCAAGAGGATTTTGTTTCAAATTATGTTCCTTTGCCTTTCAGCGATTCACTACCGCACTTTGGTAACTATAATAATTATAGTTTGGCAACTACGAACACAATTTCCGTAGTTACTACAACAGATTCAACAAATTAGGAGTTTAGAATGGCGTGTAAGAAAAATTGTGAGACTAAGGCTTGTGCTAATTTCGAAGTTAAGGAAGTTAAGGGCTGCAAGCCTGTTGGCTCTCAAGTACTTCTTGAACTGCTTACAGCACAAGAGATTATGAACACCAAGCTGCATTTGAACAACAACAAGCCTACAAATGAATACCAAGCGTTTGTAAAGGATTTGGGGCCAAACTTGAATCCAGAAAACTGGGGATTCAAGATTGGTGATCGTGTTATTCTTTCTGGTAGTGGTGTGCCTGTGCCAAATTTTGATGATTCAGAGAGAGATCGTGTTTTGATGGAGCCACATTGCATTAAAGGTGTTTTAGTCTAATCGTGAACTTTTATGAAATCTTGGAAGTTAGCCATGCTGCTTCTCAAGATGAAATAGAAAAAGCTTATCGCAAAAAAGCACTTCAGTATCACCCTGATAGAAATCCGGGTAATACTGAAGTGCATTCTAAGTTTGTTGAAATACAAAATGCTTATGATACTTTGAAAAACAAAGAAAAAAGACAACAATACGATTTCAGTTTACAAGGTGGAAATAACAATTTAGTATTTGATATATTTGATCAAGAAAATTTAGATATAAAAATTATTTACAAGATAACAATACAAGACAGTATCCATGGCGGTGAAAAAAGTTTACGCATTAGCAAGAAATTACCATGCGGTACTTGCAGGGGGTTCGGAGCAACATCCTTTAGGCCTTGTGATGCTTGTCATGGCTCAGGACATGTCGTTAATGCTTTGAACTCTATCTTCCAGTTTCAAACCCTTTGTGGTCGGTGCTTGGGTCACGGGAAGATTGCTTTAAATAAATGTGAAAAATGTTTTGGTTCCAAAAAAACCAATTCGGACGAACAAACAATTGGTTTTATGGTTCCTAAAGGAATACAGAATAATATGACTCTGTGCCTAAATGGGCAAGGAAATATAGGAAATAACGGTAGAATTGGCAATCTTTATGTGCAATGTGTTTTCGAACCTGACGAAACTTTTAAAATTGATGGATTAAATCTTCTTTGTAATGTAAGGGCCAAATTTAGTACCATGTTATTTGGTGGAAAGATAGAAATACCAACAGCAGAAAATGATGTCGTTGAAATTGAAATGCCTGCTAAAACAGAATGTTTGACTAAACTACGAGTGAAGAATAAAGGCATGTATGACATCAGAAACAACCTCAAACGAGGCGACATTATTGCGAATGTCATAGTAGACATGCCACAAGGATTTAGTAATCCAGATGAAGTGAGAAAATTCTTAGTTGCTCATGGCATCTGATTTTTATTCTTAATTCCGTAACTTGCTTTAAGGTACTCTGGTCCAATAAACTTAGCTATACATTTGACAATCTGAGATACTTCAGACTTGTTGTCATCTGGTCTTCTTTGAAAATGAATTACAAGTGATGTAAGCTTTGGAACAATTGGCAAATCCCCTACAATATTATTATATTGTTTTACATCCATCGCTAGTTTAGTTCCGTTTTCCAATTCAATAGTAATTGGATTAGTGCGGTAGCTGAAATGTTTGACTACGCCGTCTACTTGAGTGTTGGGAATTTCCATGGGAGAATAACTGATTGCAACATCTGTCCCCGGTAGAAATGTAGGATGCCCAGCAAGGGAAGAACTTGGATCGGCTTCTGTGCCAGTCCAAGTCGTTGGAAGAAAACTGCCTCCACCGATAGATTCGATGAATTTTTTGAACCCTGAAAATCTCATTACTATCTTATTTATATGATAACAGTAAAAAGTTTATTGTCTTTTCTTGTTGATATAGATGGAAAAAAGATAATATGTTTTTATGATCAAGAATCAAATGACATAATAACTGCTTCAGAAATGACTGATGATGAAAAAAAACAAGTATTGGAACAAATAAACAAGGATATCTACGCACCAATTCAAGTTGTCGGCCCAGTTGAATATGCGGAGACACAAGATATACAACAACAGTTCGATAAAATGAAGGAAGACTATGACGGCAGAAAATACGAATTTCAAGATATCAAACTCTGATTCAGTCAAAAATAGACTGTCTGACAGAGAAAAAAGGCTTAGAGAGACAACGGATTTGACACCAATTTATTTGAGTCAAATAATCAATTATATTGAAGCAAAAATTGAAGATGTAACAATCAAAAATATGATGTTGCAAAGAGCTAAAAAATATCCTCATTCAGCCCTGAAGAATTTTTTTTCTCGTTTTGAAAGCATTTTGAATGATTGTATCAAAATCAATAGCGAGAGAAAAAACAAGGAGTTTCTACTCAAAGAAAATAAAACTGATCCTACCCCTGTCATTGCAAAACAGGATATCTTAGAATTACAAGAGCAGATGGAACAAGGCGTTCTTTCGGAGAAACAAGATGATCAAGCGAATTCTTGAGAAGCTGAAACAGAAGAAAGAAAAAAAAGTTGTTGTCAACATTGTTGTTGATAATTGTGACTATTTTCCTCAGAGACAAACTGATGGGGCAGCTGGGTACGATTTGAGGGCATCAATAACAGAACCTTTAGTTCTGAAATCTTTTATTCCTATGCTGGTAGGTACTGGAATCAAGGTTGAAATTCCACATGGGTATCACGGGAAGATTTGCATCAGAAGTTCTATGGGTAAAAAAGGACTGATTATCCCAAATGCTCCCGGAATAATTGATTCAGATTACAGAGATGAAATTAAGGTGATTTTGATGAATATTTCATCGAACGAAATAACAATACAGCCAAAAGAGAGAATAGCTCAGTTTTTACTCGAAAAAAACAACGAAGTTGATTGGTCTGTTGTCAATATTTTGAGTGTCACAAAAAGAAATTTAGGTGGTTTTGGTTCAACAGGAGCTTTATGAAAGTATTTATTTGTTTAACTGTCGCACAGGAAATTGATGGCCGTAATTTATTTGTCAGAGTGGACAAGGCATCTAAATCAAAGGATGTCGTAGAGAGTTTTATGTCTAAGGAAAAAGCTTCTTGGGTTGAAAAAATTACAACTCCAGAAGGAGAACTAAGTTTTGCTTGTGAGAGACATCCTCACGAACTAGAGGTTGAAGACGCATGAAAACACCACATGTTCACAATCCATTAGAAGGTAATAAACCTGATCTCGTTTTTAATCTTGATGATTGTGTTGGTGAAGCAGTAAGCATCATCATAATCCACAAAGACAGACCGTCTTACTTGAACTTATGCTTGCAGTCGATAGCTGTAAATTCAAGGAATAATTCTTATGAAGTAATTGTAGTTGATAACGCTTCTGGTCCAGAAACTCAATTATTTCTTGATGAAATACAAGAACAAGTAAAGGTTGTTAGAAATCCCAAGAATCTTTATTGGTCCGAAGCAGCCAATCTGGGGGTACAAGCTTCAGACCCTCGATCAAAGTATTTAATATTCATGCATTCAGATGTAGTAATTCTGAATCCATCTTGGATTGATGTGTTTGTAAATGTTGCGGAAGCAAATCAATCTGGCATGGTAGGATTGCAGATGGGATCGTACCAGATGGGAAATCAAAAAGTTGATTTCATTCAGGAATGGTGCATGCTTTTGTCAAGAGATGGTTACAACAAAATAGCTCCATGGCCAAATAATTTACCTTTGATAGGCCATTCGTTTATTATGACTATCAAGGCCCAATTGAGCGGTTTAAGGCCACAAGTTATGCAAAATAATGTAGCTCATCATTACAGCATTTTTGGAGTCGATGTAAATGATTATGAGGAGCTTACGGAAAAAGCTTATAAATTACTTCCAAAGGTTTATCAGCAAGTTCATGCAAGAGCATTATAGATAGATTATAAACCTATCAACGGGGGATAAATTGAGCAAGAAAAAAACTGTCAGACAACCAAAAAG
>Ga0068876_10000450_pt1 | contig 33909 bp, 22 predicted proteins | sample NOAtaG_6_FD_66442 | JGI IMG/M metagenome (GOLD analysis project Ga0068876, IMG submission 66442) | Freshwater lake microbial communities from Lake Erie, under a cyanobacterial bloom - NOAA_Erie_Diel5S_2200h metaG | ecosystem: Environmental > Aquatic > Freshwater > Lake | place: USA: Ohio, Lake...
ACTACCAACACCTGCTGGACGCCGGCGCCGAGGCTTGGCAGCAGCTCACCCCCGAACTGCTCCGCTCCGTCTGTGCCTGCGACTACATCACGCACGACTTGGAGAGGTGATCCGTATCAGATCCTGCGTACGGGTGCTTGCAGCACTCAGCACATTCGTTACTGCTCGCCCGGTTCCGGCAGGGTGCCCGCGGCCTCGGCCTGTTCTTTGGGGACCAGGGCGTACGTCGGCCCGGGGACTTCGTTGTACCGGACCATTCGGCTGCGGACGTCCGTGTTGCGCGGGTCAAGGAAGTACGCCATGCGCAGGCGCTGCGATGCCGCGGCGTCGTCGCCGACGGTGCGGTAGAAGTCGCTGAGGGCGATCTGCGGCTCGATGGCCCGGCCCTTGCTGATTCTGGCGGCGGTGAGGAGCGCCTGTCGGGCGGTGTCGGCGTCGCCTGCGCGGAGGCTGAAGACGCCCAGGCGCTGATAGGCGCGCCATCCGGCCTCGCCGATGCCGCCTTGCTCCTGAGCGTCGGAGTTGAGCACGCGGAAGAGCTCGTCTCGGCGGCCCGCCGCGAGCATGACCTCTGCCCAGTCATCGCGGAAGGTCGGGTTGTTGGGCTGCTGCATGATCGCGACGCGGAGGCTCTCGGCCGCTTCGGGGAATCGCGGCGGTGTGGCGCGGGCCAGCGCCCGGCCATAGGCGGCGCGGACCTCGGCATCGCCCGGGCGGATGCGGAGGAACTCGGCGTAGTTGGCGACGGCGTCGTCGTATCGCGCACCCTGCATGGCAGCATCGCCGCGGTCCTTGAACGGCAGCGGGCTCTGGCAACCGGGGAGCATTCCCGCGGCCAGAGCGATGGCGAGCGCAAGGCCGATGCGGCGTGCGAGGATTGGGGAACGCGATCCGTGCGTGTTCGTGGTGATCATGGTGGTCATGGTATGGAGTTGTCGGCCATCGGCGTGTCCCGGCTGGAGCGGAGCGGGGCCGTGAGCCTGAGGAGCGGGGTTGGCGGCCGCTGGATGGACGCCGAACCGGGCCCTAGCGTCAGACATGAACGCTGCCAACGGCCAAACTTCCGGCGACCCCGCCCCCGATGCGACGGCGCGGAGCATGCGCATGGTCCTGCTGCGGCACGAGTTGCCGGGCGATGGCGGGGCGTTTCACTACGACTGGTTGATCGAAGGCCCGCAGCGGATCCCCGCGCCGCCGACGCCGGATGATCGGTGCCTGGTGAGTTTCCGGGTGCTTGAGAGGCTGGACTTGCTCGCGCCGGTGGTGAGCCCGAAGATGGCCAAGGGTGAGGAGCCCGCCCCGGTGGAGTTCGAGGCTCGGCGGACGCCGGACCATCGGCGGCAGTACCTGACGTACGAGGGACCGGTGACCGGCGGCGGTGGGGGGCGTGTGGTGCGCGTGGCGTCGGGTGTGGTGCGGGCGGTGGAGCAGGAGTTCGGCATTGTTCGTGTGATCGGAACGCTGGAGCCGGAGGACGGGCAGGCGGGGTCGGGCGGTCTGGTCAAGACGTGGGAGGGCGTTGAGATTCGCGTGGAGACCAACGGCGAGCGGGTATGGGCGTTCTCGATGACGCAGGCTCCGCCCGCGCCGCCGGAGCCGCCGCCGAACCGCGCGGCCAGGCGAGCGCAGAAGCGGGGCGGGGCGTTGTGAGCGATCGATCGGCGCGCGCGATGGAGGGTGTGCTGCCGGCCGGTGAGGTTCTTCCTGCGCTGCGGGCGGCGGTGGATGGCGATGCGCTGCGCCGCTGCTCGATCATCGATGCGAGGCAGATCGGCCAGCGGCTGAGCAGCGTGCTCGGACGGCTGAACGCCGGGGAGGATCCCGCGCGGTGGGCCGCGGGCGCGACACGGATTCTGGCGGATCTTCGCGGGGCGACGGAGCGGATGGCGCGGCGTGAGGCGACGGCTCCGACGCGGATCGAGTATCCGGCGGAACTGCCGATCAGCCAGAAGCGGCAGGAGATTCGCGAGGCGATCGAGCGGGCGCAGGTCTGCGTCATCTGCGGCGACACGGGCTCGGGAAAGAGCACGCAGTTGCCGAAGCTGCTGCTGGAAATGGGCCTGGGGCGTCGAGGCATGATCGCCCACACGCAGCCGCGACGCATCGCCGCCCGCGGCGTGGCGGCGCGGGTCGCTGAGGAACTTGGCACGCGCGCGGGCCGCGGCGGGCTGGTGGGTGTCAAGGTTCGATTCAACGACGAGACCGGCCCGGAGACGATGCTGAAGTTGATGACCGACGGCATGCTCCTTGCCGAGACGCAGGGCGATGAGTCTCTGGAGCAGTACGAAGCGATCATCATCGATGAGGCGCACGAACGCTCGCTGAATATCGACTTTCTGCTCGGCTATCTGCGTCAATTGCTGCCGAGAAGGCCCGACCTGAAGGTGATCATCACCAGCGCGACGATCGACCCGGAGCGTCTCAGCGCACACTTCGGCGGGCCGGAGAAGTGCCCGATCGTGATGGTTTCCGGGCGCGTGTATCCGGTGGAGGTGCTCTACCGGCCCTTCGCATCGCACGATGAGGACGAGCGCGAAGACGCGATGGAGCACCGCGTCGTGACGGCGGTGGGCGAGCTCTGCGGCATGGATCACGGCGGGCTCGGCGGGGAGAAGCCGGGGGACATTCTCGTATTCCTGCCGGGAGAGCGCGAGATTCGCGAGACGGCCGAACTGCTGGCCGAAAGCGGGTATGACGAGCGACATGGAATCGAGGTCGTGCCGCTCTACGCGCGGCTGAGCGTGGCGGAGCAGCAGCGGATCTTCGCGCCCCACAATGGACGCCGGATCGTGCTGGCGACGAATGTTGCCGAAACGAGCGTCACGGTGCCGGGGATCCGGTACGTCGTCGATACGGGTCTGGCGCGGATCAGCCGGTACAGCGCGCGGACAAAGGTCCAGCGGCTGCCGATCGAGCCGATTTCGCGCGCAAGCGCGGATCAGCGCAAGGGGCGATGCGGACGACTCGGGCCCGGTGTGTGCATCAGGCTCTGGAGTGAGGAGGACTTCGCGCAGCGGCCGGCCTTCACCGAGCCGGAGATTCTGCGGACGAATCTCGCTTCGGTGATCCTCCAGATGGCGGCATTGCGGCTCGGGGATCCGCGTGCGTTTCCGTTCGTGGAGCGGCCGGATGATCGGCTGATCCAGGATGGCTACGACACGCTGATCGAACTCGGTGCGGTGCGAGAGGCGAACAAGGCCGACGCATCGGGGACATCGTTCGTGCTCACGCCGCTGGGGCGGGACATGGCGCGTCTGCCGATCGATCCGCGGGTGGCGCGGATTATTCTGTGGGCGCGGGAGCACAGCGAGCGGGCGGGCAATCGGCAGTTGCTCGACGATGTGCTGATCATCGCGGCGGCGTTGAGCGTGCAGGACCCGCGCGAGCGGCCGATGGACAAGCAGACGCTGGCCGACGCGGCGCACGAGCCGTTTCGCGATGAACGGTCGGACTTTCTGGGGTATGTGAAGCTTTGGGCGTGGTTCGTCGCCGCGGCCAAGGCGATGGGGTCCGGTCGGCTGCGGAAGTACTGCATGGCGCGGTTTGTGTCGTATGTGCGCTGCCGCGAGTGGCAGGAGGTGCACACGCAGCTGCGGGAACTGGTTGAGGAGTTGCCACGACGCCGCGAGGAGGGGCGGGGAGATGGCCGCGGCCAGCGCAGCGGCAGCCCGCAGCCCAAGCGCGGCACGCACGCGCCGGTGAGCAAGCCCGACCCGAATGACCCGCGATTTGCCGCGCCGGTGTGGCTGCAGGGCAAGGACGGGGGCAAGCCCAAAGCCGACCAGACCATGACGGCGCACGAGGAGCAGGTGCACATCGCGGTGCTGAGCGGGCTGCTGAGCAACATCGGGATGCAGGTCGAGAACCGCGAGTTTCAGGGCACCCGTGGGAGCAAGTTCGCGGTGTTTCCTGGTTCGGCGTTGTTCAAGGCTCCGCCGCGGTACGTAGTCAGTGCGGAACTGGTGCGCACGAGCAAGCTTTATGCGAGAACGAACGCGCGGATCAGGCCCGAGTGGGTCGAGCAGTTGGCCGGGCATGTGCTCAAGTGGAGCTTCGGCGAGCCGATGTACGACGAGCGGCAGGCGCGGGTGATGAGCGCGGCATCGGCGACGCTGTGGGGCGTGCCGATCGTCGTCAAGCGGCGGGTGCATCTGGGCCCGAGGCAGCCGGCGATCGCGCGCGAGGTGTTCATTCGTGAGGGCCTGGTGCGCGGGGCGTTTCACAGCCGCGGGCGTTTCGAGGGGCACAACCGCGGACTGATGGCGCGGCTGCGACTGCTCGAGGCCAAGCTGCGGCGGAGCGATCTGGTCGCGGACGAGACGAAACTGTGCGCGTTCTTTGATCGGCGGCTTCCGGCCGATGCGTACAGCGGGGAGATGTTCGAGCGTTGGCGGCTGGAGGCGGAGCGGTCCGCACCGGATGTGCTGTGCATGAGCCCGGCGGATGCGATGCCCGACGGGCTGGAGCCGCCGAGCGATGGCGAGTTTCCCGATGAACTGGTGACGCCGATCGGGACGCTCGAACTGCGGTATCGCTTCGAGCCGACGAGCGAGAGCGACGGCATCACGGCGACGGTGCCGCTGCACGCGCTGGCGGATCTTGATGAGCGGATTGGCACGTGGCTCGTGCCGGGGATGCTCGCGGAGAAGGTCGAGGGCTTGATCAAGTCGATGGACAAGGCGGTGCGGACGAACTTCCTGCCCATCGGCGCGTTCGTCAAGCGAGCGGTTCCCAGACTGCTCGCGCTGCGGGCCGAGGCCGCGGCACAGGGGCGTGTGCTGGCTCTGCCCGAGGCGCTCGCGGAGGTGCTCGAGCAACTCATCGGCTCGGACGCGGGCGTGGAGTTGTCGCCGGCGAGCTTTGCGGTTGCGACGCTCCCGGCGCACCTCTCGATGAGGTACGAGATCATCGATGAGCGCGGCGAAGAGATGGCGGCCGGGCGCGACCTGCGGCGGCTGAAGCATGAGTTGAAGGTGCGGATGGCGAGGGCGCTTTCGCAGACCGCCGCGGGGCCGTTCAATCGCGATCGCGTGGACCGCTGGGACTTCGGCGATCTTCCCGAAGCCACCGAGGTCAAGCATCGCGGAATGTCGATTCGCGCGTTTCCCGGGCTCGTGCCGCCGGCGAACCCGGCCTCGTCGCTTTCGCTGCGGCCGCTGCCGTCGCTAGAGGCGGCGGAAGAGTCGCACCGGCGCGGGCTGGTGTTTCTCGCGGCGAAGGTCGCGCACGAGCAGCTCGACCGCGCGGTGCGGTACATCGATCCGAGCGTGAACTTCGATCGCCTTGTGCTGCTGTACGCGCCGCTGGGCAACTCGATGGAACTGCGGCTGGACATGGAGTACACGCTCGCGCGGCGGGCGTTTCTGCCAGACTTGCCCGTGATCCGATTCGAGTCCCAGTTTCGCGCAGCGATCGAGCGGGGTGTTCGTCAGGGCGATGGCGAACTGCTCGACCAGATCGCGGTGGATATCGCCCGCACCGTTGCGCAGACGCTCAGCACCCGCAACGCGCTTGTGTCGCTGATGCACACGCTTGACCGCCCAGCATTCGCTCAGGCCGTGCTGGATGTGCGGGAGCAGGTCGCCACGCTTGTGCCGCCGCGGTTCCTGTACACGACCGACTCGGCGTTTGTCGGCGAGTTGCCCCGCTACCTCAAGGCGGCGGAGGCGCGGCTGCGGCGGCTGGCCATCGGCGGGCCGGGCGCGCTGAGCAAGGATGAGCGATGGATGAGCGAGCTCGAGCCGCGCATGCTCGCGTACGTTGTTGCTCGTGACAGCCAGCCGCCGGAACTGCGATCCCCGGCGCTCGTGCGCGAACTTGAGACCATGAAGTGGATGCTCGAGGAGTATCGCGTGTCGCTCTTTGCTCAGGAACTCGGCACGAGGACGACGGTCTCGGCCAAACGGCTCGATGAGCAGTTCGGCCGCGTGCAGGTTGCCCTCGCAACGTGATGACACGGCAACGCGGGCGCAGCGATGCACGCGAATCAGCGGGTGTTGGCCTCTGGGAGCGATGCGACCAGCGCGGCCAGATCGCGGGCGAGTTCCTCGCGTGTTCCGGGTGACTGGGCGGGCTGTGCCCCGGCGGAGTTCGCGCTCGGGCTGCCGGGTGCGTCGGGAGATTCGTGCAGCGCCATGGCCGCGGCGTTGCGGCGATCTCCCAGCAGGCGGCCGGTGATGCGGATGGCCAGCAGATCGATGACCCGCTGTCGCCACGCCGAGTCGAGTTCCGTGGAGGTTGATGCTTCGCCGACGCGGAGCGACTCGGGCAGCGTCGCCGCGAGTGCGGGGGCGAACTCACGGGCGATGCGCCATCGCTGGAGCATCGCGTTGCTGTCGGCCCATGCCGAATCGTGCGGCGGATAGCCGTCCGGTGTCGGGTTGTCGAACACGCCCATGCGCGAGCGTGACAGGAAGCCCTGTGCCGGGCCCGCCGCGGGGGCGTCGGCGTCGATCGCGCGGAGCAGGCGGACGATGAAGTCGGTCGGCGTGCAGAGGCGCGGCGCGGCCTCGGGGGACATGAGCAGCTCATCCGATGATGCAAGGACTGCCAGCACGCTGCGAAGGTCGCCGTTGGTCTGCAGCCAGCGTTGGGTCATCGCGTTGATGAGCAGCGTGCGGTCGGTGTCGAGGCCGGGCGGGCCGAAGGTCGCGGCGAGCTTTGTGCAGACGAATCGGGCGGTCGTGGGGTGCGCGGCGAGAAGCTCGAGCATCACGATGATGCGTTCGAGTTTCTCGGACGGAGTCTCGGCCCTCGGGAGATCCACACCCATGATCCGCTCGGCGCGTCCGTCGTTGAGCCGCGGCTCGAAGCGCAGTTCGTACGCGCGGACATCGCGATCATCGCGTGCATGCGGCTCGCCCTCGGTGCTGAGGCTCCAGCCGGTGAGCACGCGGGCCAAAGCGGTGACATCATCCTGCGTGTAGCCCGCATCGACGCCCAGCGTGTGAAGCTCGAGAAGTTCGCGGGCGTAGTTCTCGTTGAGCGACCGGGCGAACGAGCGCTGCTGATCCAGATAGCGGATCATCGCGGGGCTCGTGGCGCTGGCCATGAGCAGATCGGGGAACGCCGATGCTCCCAGGCGAGAGAACGTCACGTGCTCGATCCACTTGCGGTCCGGTTCGACCTTTCGCGCCCAGGTGCTCAGGTGGTTCTGTACGAAGAGCGTGGCCCGCTCGCGTGCCGGAACGCTGCTCTGCGCGGCCTGCTGAAGCACGCGAGCGGCGATGTCGCTGTAGTTGCGACGACCGGGGTAGCGAGTGGCGGCGGCATCGAGGGGAGCCAGCGACGCCGACGCCGAAGCGGTCAGTTGCGCTTCGAGCCATGCCTCGGGGCTGGTGAGCAGCACCGAGGTCAGGTCGCGGGGCGACGGGCCGAAGCCCATCCGATCGAGCACCCGCACGGCCTGCTCGTAGCGAGTCGGACGCTCGGGACGGCGCTGAAGAACCTCCGCGACAACGCTCGGCGTGCGGATCGATCGCCCATCGACAAGCCGAAGTTCGCACGCGATGCGCACGCTCCCGGATCGGATATCGCGCAGCGGCAGCGGGAGGTGGACCAGGCCGTCGGTCCAGCGGACCGGCACGATGATCCCTGTGGGCTGATCTTCGATGATGACTTCGGCTTCCCGTGCGGGCGTCGTGCCGATGTATCGAGCAATCGCCGCCGCCTCGCGGAAGAGCCGCTCGCCCGGCGCGGGCCAGAGCAGCTGAGGCGCGTCATCGCGGCCGGCTTGCTCGCCGGGGAACAAGACGCGTTGCGATGCGCTGCGGGCCTCTCGACCCGACGAATCCCGAGCGATGACCTGCACGAGGTTCTGACCGCTATCGAGCCACTCGGGCATCAGCGGCAGACGCGCGTTGGCGATCGGCGAGGCGAAAACCTCTCGACCGTTGATCGAGAGCGTGACAACCGGACGATCGATGACCTCCGTGTTCGCGGGCGGCACGGGGAGCAACTGCACGCTCACAGAAGTGGGGCGGACGATGGTCATGCCGTCGATCGGCCGATCGAGCGCGACGCGGAGCGGACGCGTGGTCAGGCCGAGCGGATCGGGTTGTTGAAGGGAGTGCGCGAGGGCTGCAGCGGGAATCATGCCATCTTCCGGGCCGGGCTCGACCTCGCGGGTCTCCTCCCATGGCATGCTGATCGGTCCGTCGAGCCGCACGAGCTCGACGCGATCGAGCCGGACGTTGCGGTCCTGACCTCCGCCGCCAAAGTCGTTCTCAAAGCGGATGCTGACGGTGCGCCATCCTTCGGTCAGACGAATGGGAAGGCCCACCGCGACGCGTTCGAACGTGCCGGCGCGCGTCAGTCGGCCCGCGGTCGCGGCGTTGTCGGCGTCGTCGATGATCACGCCGAGTGTCGGCAGCGCCTGGCCCGCCTCGTCGCCGCTGACAAGGGCCATGACCTGGTACCACGAGGGCTCGGCAACGCGAAAGGTGATCGAGAGTGGCGGATCATTGCTGGGATGGCTCGTGAATGCTCCGCCGCTTGCTCCGGCGTTCTGCTCGACGGGAATACGACGCAGCCCGAAGCGTCGCGGCCTCGCGGCATCGACGAGCGACTCGGCCTCGATCACCCGAACATGCGGCACGCGGGGCGCGAGAGCGACTGGCGACGCATTCGCGGCGTCATCGGCCGTAACGATCGACGAGATCTCGCGGAGACGCACGCTCGCACCGGTCACGTCCCTCCACACACCCGCGTGATCCGCCCATCGAGCGCGCGGCACCAGCGTGCGGATAACGCCCTCCGGCGGGCTACCGGCTCCTGAAGCCGGAGCGATCGTGAACGACGCGCGCCGAGTCAGACCCGCGCGATCTGCGGGTGTGACTGCACTCGGGGCCAGTCGCTGCCCATCGACCTCCAGCCAGACTTCACGCTCGATGGGCTGGCCGGTGAGTGCGTTGACCGGGTCGTCCATCCATTCGACACAGACATTGACCCCATCCCACACCGTCGCGCCGGCCAGGGGCGACGTGATCCGGGGCGTTCGTTGCTCCAGCCAGAGCGAACCGGCAGGGTCGTCGTCCGGCGTCAGCGTCCGCACGCGCAAGGTGGGAAGCGAGCCCGTCGCATCGGTCGCGGCGGCGCCATCGATCGACGCGACGCGGAGTTCCGCCAAACCGGGGCGGAGCGCGACGATGCGGACGAACGCGTGGCGGCCGTCGGTGATGAGCTGTGTCGGGGGCGTAATGACCGCGATCGTGTCCGGATCGGCAGAGGCAACGACAAACGGGCGATCGCGTGCAGGCGCCCCGGTGCCGACACCCTCGCTCGCGGGCTGGCTTGCGTCGATCGCGGGACGCACGACCTCCAATGCCACCATGCGTGTCTGGCCTACGAACGCGGTCGTTTCATCGATCGCCCATCGCAGCGTCGGCGAGGAGGCGCCAGGCCTCGGTGCGGCGACATCCGACGCCTGCACCATCGCCGGCATCGCGAACCAGTGGGTCGTTGCGACGATGCCGGCAAAGCCGGCGCTGGCGAGCAGAAGACCAAGGCGCGGTGCGCGAATGGACCGGAGGGCGCGAGCGGGCTTGTCCATGACCAGAGCATAACGCCAAGTGGCGGGCGCGCGGCCAATCGCCCGCGAATCCTTGGATCCGAGCGGCGATTTCCCCTGCTCTCGCAATCGCTCCGGGCGTGGACTCGATCAATCAAACGGCTTCGCGGCGGTCTTGATCGAGAAGTTGTACAGGTCGGCGATCTCGCTCACGCTCTTCTTCTCGATCGCCGACAGCCGGGTGACCAGTGCCGGGGCGTTCTCCACCGCCAAGGCACCGAGCATCGAGAACTTGTGCTTGAGCAGGCCCCGCAGGTCGGCGGAGGTGTTGCGGGCGTGGCCCGTGGGGAACATGACCAGACCGGAGTCGTGATCCGTGCCGCGATCGTCGGTGATGACCACGCTGGTGGGAATCCCCTCGGGGTAACGCCGGTCGTACTCCGGACCGCCGTGCACGAAGGTGATCTTCTTCATGATCGCGCGGGTGAGCGGGTTGAAGATGGCCTCCGGTCCGTAGTCCGCGGGCAGGAGCATGTTCTTGGCCCAGTCGCTGCTGCCGCTCTCGAGCGCCCGGCGGAGAAGCGTTGCGACGATATAGGCCATGGAGTGGTCCGCGCTCTGGCGGGTGCGCGGGTCCATCTTGGCCGGGTCGCCGATGATGCCGAAGGCTGGCTCATAGGCGACGATGCGGATCTTGGAGATTCGTCCGGCGTTTTTGTCCTCGAGCAGTGCAGGATTGCGGCGGAGAAGGTCAAGCGTGGCCTGCAGCGCGCCGGCGGACTGGTGCTCGTACAGACCCAACTTAAAGTGCATGCCCATCACGGCGAAGTCGCTGCCCGCCCGCGCCAGGATCAGGTTGAACGGGCTCATGCCCTTCTCCGGCGGCTTCTGGAACAGGCAGAAGACCGCCTCCGGGTTGCGGAAGATGTCGCGCGGACCGAGGAACCCGTGCATGGAGCGCTGCATCGCAACGATCGCGGCTTCGGTGCTGATGGCGGCGCTGGAGCCCTTGGAGTCAGACAGTTGCTTTCCGGCACGGATCGCGCGGAAGGGCACGTGGTGCGCGACGACCATGCCGATGGCGCTCTCGATCTGGTCGACACTCGCGCCGAGCATCGCGCCGTACGTTGCGGCACTGGCGATCGCGCCGTGGAGAACGTGGTCGATCTTGTAGGTCTTGAGGCTGAAGACCTCGGCAAGCCGGCCGCGGATCTCGTCGAGGAGAATCATGCCGCGGAGCGCGAACTCGCCGTCCTCTCCGGCCAACTGAGCCGCGGCGATCGCGACGGGATAGAAATCGTTGTGACCGAATTCACCGGCGACATGTCCCAGTGTCGGGTTGTAGCCGAAGTTTGTGCCGTTGCTGTCCCACTCGCGGACGGCGGCGCAGTTCGCGACGATGGCTTTCTCGGGCATGACCTTGGCCGTCGAGCCGAACACCGTCGCGCCGCTGGTGCCGAGGGTGGTGCCGGCCGCCTTGATCTTGGCACCAAGTGATCCGAAGCCCGCGGCGGGCGCGGCGTAGCGAAGGGCTTCTGCTCGGAGAAGCGTCGGGGCGTTTGTGCCCAACGCCAGTGCCGAGACGCCGCAGATGCACGCGTCGGTGTGGAACAGGTTGGTCTTCTCGCGCACGCTGGCGTCCGGCTCGCCGATGCCCAGGCCCCGTGGTCCCGCACCTCCGCCGTCGTTGGCGGGGCCGGCGTGGACGGGGCCGTGCATGAACGCCAGTGCGTACTCGGCGATGCCGCGGGCCTGATTCGTGTCGGCGGCGAGGGTGACGTGGGTGTCGGCGGAAATGTGCGGCGTGTGATGGTGGGCGGTGGTGGCCATGGGTGCTCCGGGATTGGGAGGGATGATAGGTGCGGATCGTGCCGCGACAGGCGGTACCGGCGATGTCGTTGGCCGCTCGCTGTGTCCGCCGCTAGACTCCGGAACGAATCCCCTCGAACCACCGGAGCACTTTCATGTCCGCCGCGCACACACCCGTGATCCTCGCCGCCAAGCGCACCCCGATCGGCCGATTCTTCGGCGGGTTGAGCAAGGTCCCCTCGCCGATTCTCGGTTCGTATGCGATCCGTGCGGTGCTGGAGTCGAACCCGGCGATCGCCGCGGCGGCCAAGGGCGGCGTGGACGAGGTCGTGATGGGCTGTGTCCTGCAGGCCGGCGTGGGTCAGAACCCTGCGCGTCAGGCCGCACTCAAGGCCGGCCTGCCCGACACCCAGTCGGCCAAGACCATCAACAAGGTCTGCGGCTCTGGTCTGGAGGCCGTGATGATGGCCGCGCAGAGCATCAAGGCCGGTGACAACGAACTGGTGATCGCCGGCGGGCTGGAAAACATGACCGCCGCCCCGCACTTTTCGCGCGTTCGCGAGGGTGTCAAGTATGGTCCGGCGACGATGGATGACCACATGGCTTACGACGGCCTGCGCTGCGCGTTCGAGGGTTGGGCGATGGGCAATGCCGCCGACCATATCGCCAAGGCTTACGGCATCAGCCGAGCCGAGCAGGATCGCTTCAGCGCGCAGAGCCACCAGCGTGCCGCGGCGGCGACGAGCGCGGGTCACTTCAAGAACGAGATCATCGCCCTGACCGGTGAACAGTGCATGGACAAGAAGTCACCGGGAGTTTCCGCTGACGAGGGCATCCGCGGCGATTCGACCGCCGAGGGCCTTGCCAAACTCCGCCCGGCTTTCGACAAAGATGGCAGTGTGACCGCGGGCAACGCCAGCCAGATTTCCGACGGTGCAGCGGCCGTTGTGGTCGCCAGTCACAAGAAGGCCGAGGCCCTTGGGATCAAGCCTGTTGCGAAGATCGTCGCGTACGCGACCAGCGGCATCGCGCCCAAGGACATCTTCGCCGCGCCGATCGAAGGCATCCGCGCTGTACTGGCCAAGGCCAACCTCGGCGTCAAGGACATCGACCTGTTCGAGATCAACGAGGCCTTCGCGGCGCAGGTGCTCTGCAACATCAAGGCGCTGGGTGTTGACGAGTCCCGCCTGAACATCTGCGGCGGCGGCATCGCCCTTGGGCACCCGATCGGCGCGAGCGGCGCTCGCGTCCTGACAACGCTGATCCACCAGCTCCACCGAACCGGCGGCAAGCGCGGCGTCGCCGGGCTGTGCCTCGGCGGTGGCAACAGCGTCGCGATGTTGATCGAGGTCTGAGTGTGGTCGTGGTCGCCGGTGCAGCCGGGACTTCTGTGACTTAGAGGGGGTGACATGGACCCATCGGTTCTTCAGACCGCTGTTTCGTGGACCGCGATGGTCATCGGGGGCGGGATCTGCGTTCACGGCATCCGGGAGATCGACCGGGTGCTCATCCTCGGCGGCATCGCGATCTTCATTTCCGGGCTGAGCGACGGGCCGTGGTACCTCTCGCTTCTGGCGATGATCGTCGTGATCTGCGGATTCCTTTGGATCAAGCGGCGTCGCGAGTAGCAGCCCGCGGCCAAATGGGGCGAGAACTTGCCCCGCCGGGCCATCGGGCAACAATCGCAGGCACATGAGCAAGAAAGGCCGGAGCATGGACGCGACCGAAGCACTGACCTCCCCCGCCGAGGCCGAAGCACTCGAGCAGGCTCGCCAAAGGCTGAACAAGAAGGGTGCCCCGCGAGCGACCGCCGAGAGCATGGCGCTCAAGCAGCGGGACATCTCCGTCAGCGAGTTCTTCGCCAAGAACCGGCACCTGCTGGGGTTCGACAACCCCCGCAAGGCGCTGCTGACCACGGTCAAGGAAGCGGTCGACAACTCGCTCGACGCCTGCGAGGAGGCGGGCATTCTGCCGGACATCACCGTCGTGATCGAGGATCTTGAGCCGGGACGTCCCGCCAGCGCCAAGCAGAGCCGCTATCGCATCACCGTTGTCGACAACGGTCCGGGCATCGTGCGGAAGCAGGTCGAGAACGTCTTCGGCCGGCTGCTCTTTGGCAGCAAGTTTCACCGGCTGAAGATGAGCCGCGGCCAGCAGGGCATCGGCATTTCCGCCGCGGGCATGTACGGACTGATCACCACCGGCAAGCCGATGCTGATCCAGACCCGCCCGAGCGCGCAGAAGCCCGCGCACCACATCGAACTGGCGATGAACACCAAGACCAACCGCGCGGAGGTCACGGCGGACGATGAGACCGACGATTTTCCGCTACGACGCCTGCGCGAATTACCGCAGGTCCGGGAGGTTGGCGATTCGTTCCTGTCGCACCGTGATTACCCCACGGGCACGAGCGTGAGCATCGAGCTTGAGGGCAAGTACCAGCGCGGGCGCGGGTCCGTTGACGAGTTCCTTGAACTGACCGCGATTGCGAATCCGCACGCGCGGATCACCCTGGTGCGCCCGACCCGAGAGACCGGTGACGATGAGGATGCGCCGACGATCAAGGGCAAGAAGGGAAGCGTGCCCGCGCCGAGCACGCCCGCGGCGGCCCCGGCGGAAGCAACCCCTGCAGCCACTGCAGCCACAACGTCGCCGACGACATCGGACCTTGGCCCGCTGGTGATCTTTCCGCGCGCTGTGAACGAGTTGCCGCCGGAGACCAAGGAGATCCAGCCTCATCCCCGCGGCGTGGAACTCGGCACGCTGCTGCAGATGCTCAAGGACTTCGAGGCGAGCGAGAAGGGCGGCACGCTGTACACGTTCCTTCAGGAACGGTTCAGCCGCGTCAGCAGTCAGACCGCATCGTCCTTCTGCAGCGCGATCGGCGTGACGAGCCGAACGAAGGTTGCCGACATCGAGCCGCCTCAGGCCGAGAAACTCTACAAAGAGTTCCAGGACGCCAAACTGCCCCCGCCCCCGACGGACTGCCTCGCGCCCATCGGTGTGCGCCAGTTGCTCGCGGGCATGCTCAAGGGCGTTCGCGCCGAGTTCTACGCGGCCAGCAGCCGCGAGGCGAACGTGTATCGCGGACGGCCGTTCCTCATCGAGACCGCGATCGCCTTCGGTGGCGACCTTCCCGCCGACGACTCGGCTCGTGTGATTCGCTTTGCCAACCGCGTTCCGCTGCTCTTCCAGCAGTCGGCATGCTCGAGTTTCAAGGCGGTGGCGGAGACCAACTGGCGGAACTACGACCTTCAGCAGCCACGCGGGGCTGTGCCGGTCGGGCCGCTGGTGATCATGATCCACATGGCCAGCGTGTGGGTGCCGTTCACCAGCGAGAGCAAAGAGGCCATCGCCGACTACGACGAAATCCGCAAGGAGATGAAGCTCGCGCTCATGGAGTGCGGGCGGAAACTGGGTACATATCTCCGCAAGCGTGCCAAGATGCGTCGCGAGAGTGAGCGTCGGGATGTGTTCGAGCGATACATCGGCGAGATCAGCCAGGCGATCAACGCGCTGACCGGTGTCGAGACCAAGAAGCTCTACGACGCGTTGCTCACGCAGGCCCGCAAGCGGACCGCCATCGCGGATCTTCAGCTCGATGAGGACGGCAAGGCCGTCAAGGATGAAGACCCCGCCGACAGCGAGGGTGTGATCATCGTCGAGACTGCGGCCAGCCAGCCAGCGCAGGCCGAGCCGCGTCGGCCCGAGCAAGAACCGTCGTTGCTGGATGTCGAGCCGGTCAAGCGGGCCTCGGCCAAGGCGCGAGCCTCCCGTAAGGCCGAGCCGAAGTCCAGCCCTAAGCCGGGAGCTGTGACGCCGAGCAAGACTGCGCGCTCGGCAAAGCCGCAACCGCAGGCCGCGGCATCCGCGCCGGCAAAGGGAGGCTCCGGCACGAGCCAAGGACAGGCCGACAGCAAAGCGAAACCGAAGCTCCGCCTGAATCTCAAGACCGGCAAACTCGAGCCCGTTGATGATGGTCCCAAGCTCTTCTGAACAGGCGAAGATCGACCGCGCACACCGCGCCACCGAGCCCGCCGACAGGGTCGTTGTCGCTTCGCTGGCGATCACGCTTGACGGCTTCGTCGCCGATGAGCGGGGCGGCGTGTCGTTCCTTGATGCATTCAACCCGGACACGCTGGGCTTCGATCGATTTCTGGCGGGTGTCGCGGCGCTCGTGATGGGACGGCGAACGTTCGATCAGATCCTGTCCTTCGGCGTGTGGCCGTATGGCAGCCGCCCGACGACGGTGCTGACCACCCGTCCGCTGGTGCTTCCCGATTCTCGGGCACAGCCGTGGTTCGCGCCCGCTCGGGTCGCCGCCTCAGCGCTTGCTCCGGAGGAACTGCGAGCAAGCATTGAACGTTCGCTCGGCGCGCCGGGTGACATCTGGATCGTCGGAGGAGCAAGGGTGCTCGCGGACTTCGCCCGCGCGGACGCCATCGACCGATGGGAACTCACTCGCGTGCCGGTGTTGCTCGCCCGGGGTGTGCCGTTGCTCGAGTGCATGCCCTCAGGCTGGTCCCGCAAACTAACGCATACGCGAAGCGACGTGCTCCCGGGCGGCGTGGTTCACAGCGTCTATTCGCGAACTTAGTCGCGGACATTCATCGATCACCCGGGTTGCATCCGGGTCTGTGTCGCCCCGTACGATCGTGACGAATGTCACACTCTTCGAGCACGATCGGTCGACCGCTGAGTTCGCACGCCGTCACCGGCGCGCTGTGGATCTTCGTGTATCTCCTGCTCACGCTCGCGCCGCTGGGCATTGTCATGATCGCACCGTCGATCACCGGCGTGTCGCTGCCGGCGGGACGGAGTTTCTGGACCGAGTTCTCGGTTGCGCTCGGCTTTGTCGGCCTCTCGACGATGTGCCTCCAGTTCGTCCTGACCGCGAGGTTCTCGTTCCTGAAGGCTCCGTACGGCTCGGACATCATCTATCGGTTCCACAAGATCATCGCGATCTTCTCTCTGGGTCTGATCCTGCTGCATCCACTGGTGCTCTTCATCGAACGCTGGGACACGATGAAGGACCGCTGGCACACGCATCCGCTGGCGTTCTGGACCGGAACGGCCTCTATCCTCTCGCTCTTTCTGCTGATTCTCGTCAGCGTCTACCGCGCACAACTGCGCATGGAGTATGACCGCTGGCGTCGTTGGCACGCGATTCTGGGCGTGCTGGCGATCGCCTTTGCGGTGGTTCATGTGATGCGCGTGGGCCACTATCTCGCCGAGCCGCTCCAGCGATGGCTCTGGGGCGGGTACACGCTGGCGTGGGTCGCACTGATCGTCCATGTTCGGCTGCTCAAGCCGCTGCGCGAGTTGCGCGAGCCGTACGAAGTGGTGAGCGTGCGGCCGCAGCTGGGCGACGCCGCGGCGCTGACGATCCGGCCTGTTTCGCACGCCGGGATCCGCTTCCAGCCCGGGCAGTTCGCGTGGCTCACGGCGTTCGCGTCGCCTCTGAGCGATCGAGAGCATCCGTTCAGTTTCAGTTCGAGCGCGGAGCGTCCCGAAATCGAGTTCACCATCAAGAAACTCGGCGACTTCTCGTCGCGGATCCCGACGCTCTCGCCCGGGCAGCGCGTCTACATCGATGGTCCATTTGGTGCGCTGTCGGCAGATCGTCACCCGCACGCCCCCGGCTATGTGTTCATCGCCGGCGGCATCGGGATCACGCCGATGATCAGCCACCTGCGGACCTTCGCGGATCGGCAGGCTCGCGACCGAGCCGCGGGTATCGCTGCCGGCAATCAGCCGCACGAGCGCCCGATGTGGCTCTTCTATGCGACCAACACCTGGAGCGATACGACCTATCGCGACGAGCTCGCGGCACTGGTCCGCGAACTGCCGAACCTTCGACTTGTGCACATTCTCTCACGCCCGCACGACGGCTGGGCCGGTGAGCGGGGAATGCTCAGCGCGGATGTGATCCGTCGCCATGTGGACTTTTCCCAGGGTCGATTCGAGTGCTTCATCTGCGGACCGCCCGTCATGATGGACGCCGTCGAGCGAGCGCTCCGCAGCCTCGGCGTGCCGATAGGCGATATTCACGCGGAGAAGTTCAACCTCGTGTAAACGGACGCCGGATCCTGTTCTCTGACGATCGACTTGCCGGGAGCATTCGCCATGCGGAGAGCCATTGCCACCTATGCCGCCCTGCTGACGGGGGTGTTGCTGCTGCTGTTTGCGATCGCATTTGCGTACGTTCGGTCACGCGGCTGACCGCGCGGGCGCCGAGTCGCACCCGGCCGGATCATGCCGGATAGGTCGCACTGGTCTTCTCCGTCTCAAAGACGGTCATGCTCTCAAGACGGGCGTGGCCATGGGCGAGTACCTGCGGGGCCAGTCGCTCGTAGAACACGCGTGCGATGTTCTCGACCGACGGGTTCACGCCGCCGACGCGTTGGTCGAACTCGGGCGTGTCGATGTTCAGGAACGTGTGGTCGAACGGCTCGAGAATCGTGCGGTGCACGAGCGATTCCAGCATCGCCAGCGTCATGGGCGATTCGCAGAACTCGGCCCGCACGCACGGCTCGATCACGTAGTTGTGGCCGTGGCCGCTGGGCCTGTTGCACTTGCCGAACATTGCGCGGTTTTCCTCGTCGCTGAGGGTCTCGGCGTGCAGCCGATGCGCCGCGGCGATCTCGAACCGCTGCCGAAGCAGAAACGCCGGTGCCGATGAACCTGTCGTTGGCATGAAGACCTCCACGTTGTACATCGGCGTGAGGTTCCACCGCACGCTGACGAGCGACCCCCGGCCGAGTTTGGCGTCGAGCGAATCCATAAAGCCGCCCAGAACCGCCGCGGGATGGGTGCGCGGGCGAGCGATGATCGCCGACGCGAGCCCGGGCAGCACCGAGCCGCGCACGGCGTCGTCGATGATCTTGATGTCCTTGAAGTAGCCGGTGCGCGAATCGGGCTCGCCCTTGCACGTGATGATCAATTCGCAGAAGAACCCCAGCCCATCCATCGCTGGCACGCCGCCGAAGCCGTTGACGCCGCGAGCGATGAACGCGTCGGGCGAATCGCCCGCGCCGCGAGCAATCGGCAGCGAGGCGCGAACAGCACGTCGAAGCAGGAGCATCCTCAAGTCAAGCGCTACGCCGCGGCGAGGTCAAGCGAAGTGGAGGGGGTGCGCAGCCGGTGCTGTCCCCACCGCCGCGGGGTTGCCGCCGGTCGGTTTTTCTGAGCGCCCATTGCCGATGTCGGGCGGGCGGCTGGGCATCAACGTCGGGCCAGTTTCCATGGGTCACCCTCGGTCTTGCCACGCAAATCGGCGTTGCATCGTTCTGCGGAACGTGTTACACTCAATTCCGTAGGGCAAACGTGCGACCGTCGGCTCGAGAACGACCGTTCGGGGCAAGGGGACTTGACGCCCGATTCGCTGCGTGTGCGGCGGACCGATGGAAGCACCAGATCGCCCTGGAGTAGAACATGAGCAAGCGCATCGTTTCGTCCATGATGGTCGGCGGCATCATCCTTTGTGGCCTTACCCTCGGTGGCTGCGAGAAGAAGTCCGAGCCGGCAAAGGCCGTCGACGCGGCCAAGCAGGCCACCAGCGACGCCGCGAAGAAGGTTGAGAGCGGCGCCCAGGGCGTTCAGGACGCGATGAAGAAGTAATCGACTTCTTCGGTGTTCCTGCCGATCGAGTGTCGCGAGAGTGCCGTCAAGAGCGCCCACATGGGCGTCGCGGTGCGTCTCCGCCTGACATTCTTGATGCCCGGCACACAGAGGCCATCGCGACCGCGCGGTGGCCTTTTTCGTTGGAGCAGTGTGCGTACCGGCACATGGGCCGGCCTCTGTCGGAATCTGATCGCATGCGGACGGGACGCTGTCGCGGCCGCTCGTCCCGTCCCACCGAGCGGCGGTCTCCTCGGCCAGCCCGGCTCAGGGTCGGCTCTTGGCGGCGTAGATCGAGCGCGTACGCTTCGTTCGTCCGGAACAGCTTTGGCGGCGGCCGGATTCGTCTAGGCCCACCAACCGTCGCTGAAACCAGATCCACGGAGACCGACGCGATGTTCCGATCCATCTCTGTTCCCATCATCCTCAGCGTCTTCATCCTCGGCAGACTCGTCAGCGCGCAGTCTCCGACCCCCGAGGCTCCGTCGGCACCTACCCCGACGCCGGCCGCCCCCGCCCCCACCCCCGCTCCCGTCCCCGCGCCCGCCTCATCCGCTCCTGTCGTACCGACACCGCCGAGCATCGCAAAGGACCATCCGTTGAACATCACCGTCAAGTCCATCGACGGCAAGGACGCGAACCTCGCGGCATACGCCGGACAGGTCGTCGTTATCGTCAACGTCGCCAGTCGCTGCGGCTTCACGAAGCAGTACGCGGGTCTGGAGGAGCTCTACAAGTCACGAAAGGACGACGGGCTGGTCGTTCTCGGCTTTCCCGCCAACAACTTCGGCGGGCAGGAGCCCGGCACCGATGCGGAGATCGCCAGCTTCTGCTCGACCAACTTCGGCGTCACGTTCCCGATGTTCTCGAAGGTCTCCGTCAAGGGCAGCAACCAGCACCCGCTCTTCACCCGCCTCTCGAAGGACGGGGGCGGCGACCCGGACTGGAACTTCACCAAGTACGTGATCGACCGTTCGGGCAAGGTCGTGGCCCGGTTCGGCCCGCGTGTGGCCCCGGATGACAAGGCCTTCGTCGCGAAGCTCGACGAGCTGCTCGCCGCGAAGGCTCCGTCGGTCCCCCCCGCACCACCGACCGCCGCCCAGCCCCCGGCTCCGCCCCCTGCTCGTTAACCGAGTCTTCACACTTCCCCGCTTTCATCTTTCGCTCATCGGCAGACAATCCTCCGTCTCGGCAGCCCCGCCAGCGTTGTGCTTGCGGAGGTTGGCCGCGAGACTGATCGACCCATGACTCCCGGCGTCGTTGCCGGAACCGGAGCCCGCCATGCGCCTGACCGCAAACGCTGCAATCTTCCGCGACCGCCTCCCTGTGAGCCCGCTCAAGTCGTTGATGCGCAGGCCGTTTGCGCCGATCCTTGCGGCGGTCGTCGCCGCGTCCAGCCTCGCCATGGCCGCGGTTGCGCCCGAGGGTCAGCCGAAGGACACGCCGGAGAAGGACAAGGCCTCCGGGCACGGCGGCAATGCAGTGCACGGGTCGATCGATACTGCGCTCCCGAGCTATGTCGCGGCGCAGGGTGTCGCCGGGCAACTGCGCTCGGCGGGCTCTGACACGATGAACAACCTCGTGACCGAGTGGTTCACGCAGTTCAAGAAGTTCTACCCGAACATCAAGGACTCGGTGGAAGGCAAGGGCTCGCGGACCGCGCCGAACGCGCTCATCGATGGTCTTGCCGAGTTCGGCGCCATGTCCCGGCCGATGAAGAGCGATGAGCTCGACCGATTCGAGAAGAAGTTCGGCTACAAGCCCACCGAGCTCCGGGTGGCGATCGACTGCCTGGCGGTGTTCGTGCACAAGGATGCACCGATCACCGAGCTGAGCCTCACGCAGGTGCGGCAGCTTTTCTCGGTCGACGGCAAGAACATGACCTGGGCCGATATCGGCGTTACCGACGCCGCGTGGGCGAGCAAACCGATCGCGCTGTATGGGCGCAACACCGCATCCGGCACCGCAGACTTTTTCCGTCAGGTGGCCCTCAGCGGCCGCGACTTCAAGCCGACGGTCGTCGAACTTCCCGGCTCCCCGGCAGTCGTTCAGGCGCTTGCGACCGATCGCTTCGGCATCGGGTACTCGGGCGTTGGTTTCCGTACCGCCGATGTCAAGCCGTTGAGCATCAAGGCCACCGATGGCGATGCGGCGGTCGCCCCGACGCAGGAGGCGGCGTACGACGGAACGTACGCCCTTGCCCGTCCGCTGCTGCTCTATGTCAACCATCGCGCCGGCACCGAGTTGGACCCGCTGCGGGCCGAGTTCCTGCGCTTTGTCTTCAGCCGACAGGGTCAGGAGGCGGTGATCAAGGTGGGCGAGATCCCCGTCCCCGCCGAGATCGCCCGCGAGGAACTCGCGAAGGTCGGCATCAAGGCGTCGTTCTGATCCGGTCGAGCAAGGACCGCTCGGCATCCGTCTGAGCCGACGCGGCGAGGAACCGCGCGGATCACTCCCCGCCCCTCCGAGAACACAAACATCGTCGGCGGCCCGCCGACGTCCCGGCGATCGGCCTCAGCAGGAAGACGGTCTCTGGTCGAATGACGACAACGCCCGCCAGCACGACCTCCGCTCCTGAAGGCTCGCGCCGCGTTCGTGTCACGCGCCCGCGAGTCCGCATCACCGATGCGGTCGCTCGCGTGGTCGTGACGGTCGGCGGCCTGGGCGTGATCGTCGCGGTCCTTGGAATCCTCGCATCATTGCTCTCGGTCGTTTTCCCGCTTGCGGTGCCGGGGCACGCCGAGATGCGCGGTCGGTTCGCGATCCCCGCGACGCTCGCATCGACCGCCGGCGACATGCTCATCGACGACAACGCGGGCGTCGCGCTGCTTGTCGACTTCGCCGGTGCGGTTCACGCGGTGAGCCTTGTCGATGGCTCGGTCGTTTCGGGCGTCGCGGCCGTCACGCTCCCGAACGGAACGACCGTTTCCGCCCGTGCCCCGGTCACTCCGAGCGGCGCAGTCGCGCTCGGCCTCTCTGACGGCTCGATCGTGGTCCTTCGGCTGGGCTTCAGGGCCGACACGGTCGAGCCGATCAACGAGACTGAGCAGGAGCGAGCGCTTGCGATCGGTGAGCGGCTGCCGATCGCCTCTGGCGGCTATGCCGAACGCAGCGCACTCGGCAGGATTCGGCGGACGGTCCCCGCGGTGACCATCGCTCCGCCCGTGCGGCTCGAACAGGGCTCGGGGCCGATCATCGCGATCGACCTGCGCTCGACCGGGGCGAGCGAGTGGATCCTCGCGCTCCGTCAGGACGCGACGTGCGTTCTGGGCCGCGTTACGACCGTGCGGCCGCTCGGCGGCGGAGCACCGCGCGTGCGTTTGACCAGTGAAGTCGTCAAGATCGAACGCGGTCCGGACGGCGTCGGCCCGCTGCCGCAATGGCTGCTGCTGTCGGGAGACGGCGAGCAGATCTTCGGCGTCCACGAATCGGGCCGCGTCGATCGCTACGCCCGCCCGGGCACCGGCGCGTTTGTTCTGGCCGACCGGACGGAGGCGTTTCCTCCGGGCCGCAAGGTCACCAGCGCGGAGATGCTCCTGGGCGGACGGACGCTCGTGCTCGGCGACTCCGCCGGCGCGGTTGTCGGAGCGTTCGCTGCGCAGGCCTTCAGCGTTTCGACGCCCGACGGTCGGCGACTTGTTGTGGCCCATCGCTACGAGCCCGATGGCGCGACGGGCGCTGTGACGAAACTGCTGCCCGCCCAGCGTGATCGCTCGATCGCATCGCTGCACGCCTCCGGCGAACTCATCGTGCGGAATATGACCAGCGGTCGGCTCGTGTGCAAGATTCCGAGTGTCATCGAGCCTTTGCCGGTAGTGACCGGCAGCGACAAGGACCATTCGACCGGGCTTGTCGCCGCATCTCCTCGGGGCGATGCGATGGCCGTGCTGAGCCCGTCGGGCCAACTGGCCACCTTTGGTGTGCAGCGAGGACACCCCGAAGTTTCGCTCCGCTCGCTGTTCGGCAAGGTGTGGTACGAAGGCGACGCGGCACCGTCGTTCACGACCGCCGCCAGCCAGGGCGAGGACTCCGCCGAGCCCAAGTACTCGCTCGTTCCGCTCATCTTCGGCACGATCAAGGCGACGATCTACGCGATGCTGTTCGCGACGCCCATCGCGATTCTCGCGGCGATCTACACCAGCGAAATCCTCCACCCGCGCGTGCGATCTTCGATCAAGCCCGTGATCGAGATGATGGCCTCGCTCCCGTCGGTCGTGCTCGGCTTCGTCGCGGCGCTCGTGGTTGCGCCGCTGCTCCGCGACACCCTTCCCTTCGTGCTTTTGGCGTTCGTGACGGTGCCCGTCGGTGCCTTGCTCGCGGCGTATGTGTGGCAGATGCTGCCGATGAGGCTGACCGCTCGGCTGCGGACGCTGGCCCACCTGGGTCTGGTCAGCGCCGTGGTCGTTGGCGCGCTCGGCGTCACATCTTTCGCCGCGCCGCTCGTTGAGCGGGCGCTCTTCACGCCCTCACGCGACGACCAGCTCGTGCTGGCGGGCTCGGTGGATGTCGTGCCGAGAGAGCAGTGGCCCGAGGCCCTCCGAGATCGGATGGCCGTGACCGCGGATGATTCGGCGTTGCTGCGGCAGTCGGGTCTTGCCGCGCAGGCCGGGCGGGTCGTGCGGCCTGTTGGCAGCGTCGACGATCCGGCGATAAGCCAGGTCATCGCTCGCGATGCGCTGGATCGTCCGAGCATCCGTCGCTGGCTGGATGGATCGATCGCCGCGGTCTGGCCCGGATGGTTTGTGCTGCTGGCCCCGCCGATGATCGTTCTGAGCGTCCTTCTGCGATCGAGGCTAATCGACCCGATGATCGGTACCTTGCCGATCGCGGGCTACGGCACGTCGGCCGCGGTCATCGAACTGATCAAGTTCTGCGTGACGCTTGTGGCCGCGGCGGCGGCGGCGTTCGTGCTCGCGAGCCTGATCGCCGAACTCGGCTTCGATGCGAGAGACTCGATCCTGGGCTCGTATCAGCAGCGGAACAGCCTGGTCGTCGCGATCGTCATGGGCTTTGCGGTGATCCCGATCATTTACACCATCAGCGAGGATGCGCTCTCGGCCGTGCCCGCGAGCCTGCGATCGGCGTCGCTTGGATGTGGCGCAACGCGCTGGCAAACGGCGACGCGCGTGGTTCTGCCCGTGGCGATGTCCGGCGTCTTCAGCGCCGTGATGATCGGCCTGGGACGTGCCGCGGGTGAGACCATGATCGTGCTCATGGCCACGGGCAACACGCCCATCATGGAATGGAACATCTTCAACGGCTTTCGCACGCTCGCGGCCAACATCGCCGTGAGCATGCCCGAAGCGCCGGAAGGGTCAACGCAGCTGCGGGTGCTCTTCCTCGGTGGGCTGTGCCTCTTTGCGCTGACGTTCTTCATCAACACGCTCGCTGAACTTGTCCGCATCCGCGTCCGCCGGAGGTCGGCGAACCTGTGACCACCGCGACGCCCGCCAACCCGCGAAGCCACACACCGCGAGCGTCTCGCTCCACACCGCTGCACGCGCGGGGCGAGCCGATGGTCTGGCTCACCGGCGCGGCATTGTGCGTGTGCCTGCTGCTGATCATCTCACTGCTGACCACCGTCGTGGTGGGGGGTGCATCGGCATTCTGGCCGAGACCCATCGAACTGGTATCGCTCCGGGCCGGACCGGGCGCCGGCTCGGGCGGTACTGAGCAGTTCGTCGGCGTGCCGATCCGTGATGAGCCTTTCGAGGCCGGCACGGAGGAGAAGGCCGCGGCGATGGCCATGAAGGCCGCGGGCACGCTCCCTGCGGGGAGCATCGACGAACAGGGTCGATTGATTCAGCGGTTGTACCGTGTTGGCAATCGCGAGTTCAATCCGAATCCGTTCCGTTACGTGCCGATCTATCGCATCGACTCCACGGAACGCCGCGAGGACTTGATTCTCGCCGAACGCACGGAGTGGTCGGTGTGGCTGGGCGTGCCGACGGCGATCGTGCTCGACACGTTCGGCACGCGAGAGATCTTGGACGAACGCGCCGCTTCGCTGCCGCCCGCCGCCCGGATCGAAGCCACCCCGCTCGACCTCGAGCCGATCACGGACCCAACCAGCGTGGGCATCGACCCCTCGGTCACCGCCGCATCTTTCCGCGAGCGCCGGTTCCTGCACGAGGGCGACGCCTCGCGCGTGCTGGCGGAACTTGGCCCGCTGATGGCCGAGGCACGTGTGCGGCGTGATGAGATCGAAGCGATCAAGACCACGCAGGTCGGGCGGATCAACGCGCAGCTCACCGCCTCACGCGAACGCATTCGCTCGGCGGAACTCGAACTTGACCGCTGGATGCGGGGGCAGACCCGTCCGCTTCACCCCGCGGCGTGGCTCGGCGGCCTCGTCGTCGCGATCGCGGCCGGCGCTGGCGCTCTGGTGCTGTTGCGGCGCTTGCCGACGATCCCCACCCGCGTCCTGGCCTTCGGTCTCGCGTCGGTGGCCCTAACCGGCGTGCTGCTGGCCGCGATGGAGAATCCGCTCCGGCTGCGAGAGGTCACACCCGAGCAGGTCGCCTCGTTGCGAGCATCCGAGTCGGCGTTGCAGGCGGACCTGAACACGCAGTTCGAAGTCCTGCGCGAGCGGCTGCGCGTGCTCGATGAGCGTGACGCGATGCACCGCGTGGTGCTTACCGATCCCGTTTCGGAGCGTTTCGCCCCGCTGACCCAGAGTGAGCCCGCTGAGCCGATGCGAATCTCGCAGTTGGTGCGGATCGTGCAGCCCAACTCGCTCGATCTCGCCGGCAAGGTCTCGGTCTACGCATCGCGATGGTGGGAGTTCCTCTCCTCGGCGCCGCGAGCTTTCAATACGGAGGGCGGCGTGTTCCCCGTGATCTTCGGCACGGTGCTGCTGACGATTCTGCTGTCGGTCGCGGTTGTGCCGCTGGGCGTCATCGCCGCGGTGTACCTGCGCGAGTATGCCACGCAGGGCCCCGTCGTTTCGGCCCTTCGCGTCGCGATCAACAACCTCGCCGGTGTGCCGTCGATCGTTTACGGCATCTTCGGGTACTCGTTCTTTGTCGTCGGGGTCGGGCGGTTTGTTGATCGCGGGCCTGAGGCCCCGATGGAGCGCACGGGGTGGTGGATCGCGGTGGCGGCCCTGCTGATCGTCGTCGCCGTCGCCTTCGCGGCAAGCCTCCTGGCCGGGCGTTTCTCCGGCGACCGTCGACAGGAACAGGTGCGAGGCGTCCGCAAACTCCTCACGCCCGCTGCGCTGGCGGCGATCATGTGGTTCATCGCCGCCTTCGGCGCGATCGCCCTGATCGTCACCACGCCGTACTTCGGCGGCTTCTTCGCCCATCGCGACGGCGGCACCTTCGCGAGCAAGGGCCTTCTCTGGTCGGCGCTCACGCTCGCGCTGCTCACGCTGCCGGTCGTCATCGTCGCGACCGAGGAGGCCATCGCCGCCGTGCCGCGGTCCATGCGCGAGGGGTCATACGGCTGCGGCGCGAGCAAGTGGCAGACCGTCAGCCGCATCGTGCTCCCGCGGTCGATGCCCGGCATCATGACCGGCACGATCCTGGCGATGGCGCGCGGCGCGGGCGAGGTCGCGCCCATCATGCTCGTCGGCGTGATGAAGCTCGCGTCGGAACTGCCCGTCTCCGGCGAGCCGCCGTTCCTGCACCTGCAGCGGCCGTTCATGCACCTGGGCTTCCACATCTACGACCTGGGCTTTCAGGCCCCCGACAGCGAGGCCGCCAAGCCGATTGTCTGGTGCACCACCCTGCTGCTCATCGCGGTCGTCGTTCTGTTGAACATCGCGGCGATCCGTCTGCGTTCGAACTTGCGGAAGCGCTACATGGGCGAGGCTTTCTGAGCCGCCCCTTCGGAGTCTGAGATGCTCGTCCAGGAACCACCCGAGAACACCCGCCGCCGTTCGGTCGCCGAGGCCGTCAACGCCGGAGCGCCCTACGAGCCCGAACTGCACCCGAGCCTTCTGCGCGAGGAGCACATCCTGCGTGTCCAGGACTTCTCGCTCTTCTACGGGCAGTCCAAGGCGATCCACCGCGTGAGCATGAACATCCCGAAGGGCCGCGTGACCGCGCTGATCGGGCCATCCGGCTGCGGCAAGTCCACGCTCCTTCGATCGATCAACCGCCTCAACGACCTGATCGACAGCGTCCGCATCGAAGGCGACATGATCCTCTCCGGGCGATCGATCTACGCGCCGAACGTCGATGTCATCGACATCCGCAAGCGCATCGGCATGGTCTTCCAGCGGTCCAACCCCTTCCCGATGAGCATCTTCGAGAACGTCGTCTACGCCCTGCGTATCGACGGCGAGCGCCGCCGCTCGGTGCTCGCGGAAACCTGCGAGCGGGCGCTGCGCTCCGCGGCGTTGTGGGACGAGGTCAAGGACCGCTTGCGCCAGTCGGCGCTCGGGCTTTCCGGCGGTCAGCAGCAGCGCCTGTGCATCGCCCGGGCCATCGCGGCCGAGCCGGAGGTCCTGCTGATGGATGAGCCCTGCTCAGCGCTCGATCCGATCGCCACGATCAAGATCGAGGAGTTCATCCGCGAGATCGCCGGGCGGATCACCGTGGTCATCGTCACGCACAACATGCAGCAGGCCACGCGGGTGAGCAACTACACCGCGTTCATGTACCTCGGCCGGCTGGTCGAGTACGGCGCAACCGCGGACCTGTTCCAGAATCCCAGGCTCCCGGAGACCGAGCAGTACGTCACCGGTCGCTTCGGCTGAGGCGCGAACACCCCGGCCGCGTGCTCGTGGCGGCACCGCGCGGCATCGCAGCGCGGCCGCGGGCCTCAGTGGCCGCCGGCCACGCGGTCGACTTCCTCAAGGTCCGTCATGCCGCGCGACGCCAGCACCCAGCCGGACTGCTGCAGCGTCGTGAACAGGCCCTTCTCGATGACCTTCTTCATACTCGTGATGTTCGGCTCCTTGAGCACGATGTCGCGGAGCTCATCGGAGAAGTCGAGCATCTCGTAGATCGCCTTGCGGCCGCGGTAGCCGGTCTTCAGGCACGCGGCGCAGCCCACGGGGACGTACACCTCGTTCTTGCCCTCGAGATACTTGCCGAGCCTCGTGCTCTCGCCGGGCTTGATGCGCACCGGCGCCTTGCAGTTGTCGCAGAGCTGGCGGACCAGGCGCTGGGCCAGCACAAGGTCGAGCGAGCTTGCGACCAGGAACGGCTCAACCTTCAGGTCCAGCAGGCGGAAGACGGCCGAGATCGAGTCCTTGGAGTGCACCGTCGAGAAGACCAGGTGGCCGGTCATGGCGGCCTGCATGGCCGTGCGGGCGGTCTCCTCATCGCGGATCTCGCCGACGAGGATGACATCGGGGTCCTGACGCAGCACGGAGCGAAGCAGGTTCGAGAAGGTGTTGCCCTTGCTCTCGTCGCAGGGAATCTGCGTGGTGTTATCGAGCTGGTACTCGACCGGGTCCTCGATCGTGACGACGTTGGTCGTCTCGCGGTCGATCTCGCGCAGAGCGTTGTACAGCGTTGTGGTCTTGCCCGATCCCGTCGGCCCGCAGACGAGCACGAAGCCCTGTTCCTTCTGCGAGACCTTGCGGACGCGCTCGTACATGTACGGCGGCAGGCCCAGCTCGGTCAGAGATCGCGGGGCGATCGCCGAATCCAGCACGCGGATGACCAGCTTCTGCCCGTGCACCGACGGTGTGATGGACACGCGGTAGTCGACCCGGCGGTCCTTGAGCTTGCAGCCGAAGCGTCCGTCCTGCACCGCCGAGTCCGCGGCCATTCGCATGAGGCACGCGGTCTTGACCAGGCCCAGCACCAGCTGGCCGACCTTCTCGGGGAAGTCGCACACCGAGACCATCTGCCCATCGACGCGGATGCGCAGGCTCCAGACGTTCTGCTTGGGCTCAAGGTGCAGGTCGGTGCAGCGGCTCTTGGCCGCCAGCAGCAGCATCATGCGCATCGCGCGCGGTCCTTCGCTCTCCCCGCCCAGCGCTCCGGAAGCGTTGCCCGCGGCGTCGATCAGCGTCACCGCATCCAGGCCCTCGCCCTTGGGCGGCAGGTTCGTGATGACCGTTGAGATATCGCCCAGCCAGCCGGATGCGGGGCCGGATTCCTCGCTCGCGGCGGCCCTGCCCTTGGCCTTGGTGCGGACTTCGCCGATGGTCTCCTCGGTCTCGATGACGAACGAGTGGGTGCCGATCTTGACCGAGTCGCCGGGGTTGATGGTGACGGTCTGGTTGAAGATCTTCTCGTTGTTGTGCCGCGTGCCGTTGCGCGAGCCCAGGTCGCGGAGCGCCGGGTTGCCCGCTTCATCCAGGAGCAGCACGCAGTGGTAGCGGCTTGCGGCCTCATCGTTGAGGACCAGCACATTGTCCTTGTTGCGGCCGATGGTCAGCGGCGTCCCGCCGATGGGGAACAGGTAGCCGCGGCCATCGGAGGAGGAGAGTTGGTACGTTGGCATCGACGATGGCCCCGTGCGGACAAGGAGTGGGAACTGGCGGTTGCGGTCTGAACGCTGCGGCGGGCGGCGTGGCGGCCGCGGCAGCGCCGAACGCCCAAGGACTCACAGGATTTCGACGACCTCGAACTTCTTTGGCCCTCGCGGCGTGCGGACCGTGACGACTTCGCCCGCGCGGGCCTTGACCAGGGCCTCGCCCATCGGGCTGGTGGCCGTGACCTCGACGATGTCGGCCGGCGCAGTGCCCGTGGGCTCGCCGACAATGCGGAACAGCTCGACCTCATCGCTCCCGGACTCGCGGATACGCACGGTGGCGCCGATGAACACGAAGTCGGCCTTCTGGTTGGAATCGACGATCGAGCACTGCCGCAGGCGGTCCTGCAACCTGCGGATCTCGGCCTCTTCGATGCCCTGCTGCTCCCGCGCGGCGTGGTAGTCGCCGTTTTCCTTCAGGTCACCGAGCGCCCGCGCTTCGGCGATGCGCGTGGAGATCACGCCGCGGTTGTCGATCAGGGCCTGGAGCCGGGCCTCGATGGCCTCTTTTTCGGCTTGCGTGATGAGTTCCATGGTCAAGGCTCGATGGGAGTGTGTCGGCGAGAGATGGGGCAAAGCAGAACCGGGCCGCGGCGATCGCGGACCAGCGAAGGGAATACGCAAAAAGGTAGGTCGGGGTTGCGATGACGGCCAATCCCCGCCCCGCGGCGGACGGTTCAACCCGCGCGAGGGTATTGACCACGGCCGCGAGGCTCCTAAACTCCCCCCTCACACCGTCCTGGGCCCTCGAGACCGAAATCGAGGTTCACACTGGCCCCATCGTCTAGCCCGGTCCAGGACACCAGGTTCTCATCCTGGGAACAGGGGTTCGAATCCCCTTGGGGTCATTGACAAAGCCGGCTCCGCGCAAGCGGGGCCGGCGTTGTTTTTGTCCCGGTTCGGAAGAGGGAAGGCACGCACGAAGACGCGAAGACGCGAAGAAGAGGGGCGGGAGGGGAGGAAGAGAAGTGGGGAGGACAGGGTCAGGGCGCGAGCGCTCGGCGTCCAAAGTCCAGCCGCGAAACTCTGCATCAGCACGCTCCTCACCCGGTTCCGATCGGGGGAGGTGGCGAGTCTTCGAGCCGGAGGGGGCGGGGGGGGAAGCAAAGTTCAAAGTTCAAAGTTCAAAGTTCAGATCAGAAAGATCCTCGCTCGGTTCCTACCGGGGGAGGTGGCGAGTCTTCGAGCCGGAGGGGGCGGGGGGGGAAGAAAAGTTCAAAGTTCAAAGTTCAAAGTTCAAATCAGAAAGATCCTCCCTCGGTTCCTACCGGGGGAGGTGGCGAGTCCGCGAGCCGGAGGGGGCGGGGGGGCGGCGAAAGTTCAAAGTTCAACGTCCAAAGTTCCAATGCCAAGCCGCGGGGTACCATGATCACACAAGGCCGGCGCGTCGAGCACGCCCGGCGGAGGGTCACGCATGACACACGGGCGAACGGGCATGGCGGGCGACATTGCACGCGCGGCGGCGGTGGTGATGCTCGCGGGTGTTGCGATCATCGGCGGGGCGGGGCTGGCGATGGGCACCGCGCACGCCGCGGCGCGGGGAGCGGAGGAGCCCGCGGCACCGGCGGGCGGCGGCGCGGCGGGGGCGGACGACGCGGCGCGCCGGGCCGAACTTGCCAGCGATGCCGCGGCGTTCGACGCGTGCGCGGAGTACGACGCGGAGAGGGGCGTGCTGACCTTCAACAGCCCGCCGACGGCGGCGGCGTTACGCCACCTTCCGCGCGTGCCGGGGTTGATGGAGCGGACGGAGTTGATGCTCGGCGGCGAGTTCACCGTCGATGCGCTCAAGGCCATTGTCGCCGTGGACACGGGCCTGAAGAACCTGACCACGCTCGTCCTTTCGGGCACCGGCGTCACCTTCGAAGCGCTCAAGGCCTTGGCCGACAGGGACTCGGGCCCCAAAAACCTGATCTGGCTCGGCCTCTTCGAGGCCCAAGTCACCGATGACGGCCTCAAGGCGCTGGCCGCCGCGGACACGGGCCTGAAGAACCTGACCACGCTGTATGTCGACGTCAGCAGCGTCACCGCCGATGGCCTCAAGGCGCTGGCGGCGGCGGACACGGGCCTGAAGAACTTGACGACGCTCGAGCTCTCGAACGCCGTCATTACCGTTGACCACCTGAGGGCGCTGGCCGCGGCGGACACGGGCCTGCGGAATCTGTCCACGCTCACCCTCGATTACACCGCTGTGGACGACAACGGCCTCAAGGCCCTTGCCGCCGCGGAAACGAGCCTGAAGAACCTGACGACGCTCAATCTTGCGGGCAGCAGCGTCACCACCGACGGCCTCAAGGCCCTTGCCGCGACGGACACGGGCCTGAAGAACCTGACCACGCTGCAACTTCTGAGCACCAGTGTCACCGACGACGGCCTCAAGGCCCTGGCCGCGGCGGATACAGGCCTGAAGAACCTGACCGCGATCACCCTTCACGGCGAAGGCATCACCGACGACGGGCTCAGGGCGCTTGTCGCCCGGGATACGGGCCTGAAGAACCTGACCGCTCTCACCCTCTGGGACACCAGCGTCACCGCCGACGGCATCAGGACCCTTGCCGCCACGGACACCGGCGCGAAGAACCTGACCTCGCTGAATCTCTACGGCAACAACGTCACCGATGACGGCCTCAAGGCTCTTGCCGCTGCGGATACGGGCCTGAAGAACCTCGCCACGCTCAAGCTTTCGCAAACCAGCGTCACCGAAGAAGGCCTCGCCGCAGTCAGGGCCCGTTTCCCGGGGATCACGATCAAGCGAGAGTGAGCATCGCCCGGCCGCACGGCTGGCGCGCGGGTCCGCGCGACGGATGCGGTGAGGGCGTGGTGGCGGCGGCGGGTACGATCGTTGACAATGACCGGCGCGTCGAGCACGCCCGGCGGAGGGTCGCGCATGGCACACGGGCGAACGGGCGGGGCGTGTGTGCGAGCGCGGGCTGCTCGTGTGCGCCCATGAGGCCCTCGTGAGCGCAAGTGCGGCCCGCATCATCGCAAACGGGCTTCTCACGAGCGCAGATGAGCTCCTCGTTCTCGCAAACGAGCTCCTCACTTGCGCAAACGAGGTCCTCACTTGCGCAAACGAGCTCCTCGTTTGAGCAAACGAGCTCCTCGTTATCGCAAACGAGCTCCTCATTTGGGCAAACGAGCTCCTCATTTGGGCAAACGAGCTCCTCGTTTGAGCAAACGAGCTCCTCGTTTGAGCAAACGAGCTCCTCATTTGCGCAAACGAGCTCCTCATTTGCGCAAACGAGCCCCTCCGATGCGCATCGCAAGAGGCAAAGACCGCGCATCGGCGGGTCAGGAGGGCACGTGCGGGGCAGGGTTCGCGGACCTTGGAGGTCGAGTTGTGTCCGGGAACACGCACCAAACGCAACAATTTATTTGCAATCCGCTGCGCCGCGACGATGATGCGGCCGCGCCGGGCCGATGTCTCCCGTGCAACGGCCGAGGCGCTGTGCCAACGCCGGATGCAGGAGGATGCGCACCGACCGGTTGGACCGGCGGGGCGAGCAGCAGCACGGAGACATGATCATGAGTGTGATTCCGAACAAGCCCATTGATGTGTACGAGTTCTCAACCGCCAGGGTCGGCATCTGGTCGGCGATCGCGCCGCAGATCGGGCTCACCGTCGCCGAGGTCACGGCCCTTGAGGACGCCAACGACGGCTTCAGCACCGGCAACGACAACGCCGTCAAGGCGCGCGCCGCAAGCAAGGCCGCCACCGAGACGCTGCGCGTCAGCACCTCGCTCATGCGCACGCGATTGAGCGATGCGGTGCAGAAGATCCGCCTCTTCGCCGAGGCGACGAACAACCCGAACGTCTACGGACTTGCCCAGATCCCCGCGCCATCGGCCCGCACCCCTCTGCCTCCGCCCGTGCAGCCGACGGATCTGAACGCAACAATCTCCGCAACGGGCATTCTCACCCTGTCCTTCCGAGCGCCCAACAGCGGCCAGGGCACGACCTTCCTGATCCGCCGCAAGCTCGCCACCGAAAGCAACTTCTCGTTCATCGGCACCGCCACCGGCACCCGCTCGGTGATCAAGACGTTCATCGATGAGACCCTGCCCGCCGGGAGCACGAACATGCAGTACATTATCTACGGCCAGCGGGGCTCCGTTCGCGGCCCGGACAGCCCGATCTTCACCGTGGTCATCGGCGGAAGCGCCGGCGAACGCTCGGTGAGCGTCGTGAAGCTCGCCGCGTGAGCCGATAGCGGCGGAAGTTCGATAGTGCAAGGTCCTCCCCCGTTTCCCAACGGGGGAGGTGGCGAGTCCCCGAGCCGGAGGGGGAAAACGCGTGGCGAGGATCATGCCCCGCGCTTCTGCGAACCCCACCCGCCCCCTCCGCCGCGAAGACGCGGCACCTCCCCCGGTGGGAACCGGGGGAGGAGCCTTCTGATGTGGCCACTTGATCAAAAGACCATTTGGAGCATCTGAACAACCCACAACGCCGATCCCTGCGGGCGATTCAAGGGCGGGCTGTGAGCAGCGGCGTTTCCGGGCGGGAGCTGCGGGATGCGGTCGAGGGGCTCGGGGTGGCG
>Ga0068876_10000455_pt1 | contig 33752 bp, 27 predicted proteins | sample NOAtaG_6_FD_66442 | JGI IMG/M metagenome (GOLD analysis project Ga0068876, IMG submission 66442) | Freshwater lake microbial communities from Lake Erie, under a cyanobacterial bloom - NOAA_Erie_Diel5S_2200h metaG | ecosystem: Environmental > Aquatic > Freshwater > Lake | place: USA: Ohio, Lake...
TGTTGTCTTACCTCGATCTCTATGGTTGCTCAATGGAAGTGGGAGGCCATAACCACAGAAAAAGGAACGGTCTCACCCCTGTGGTGCAGCGGAACTGAAATGTGCTACGCGCAGGGGATCAAAGCAAAAACGCAAGATGGTACTTGGATGGATAAATGGGAGAGGAGAATGTCTCACCTGAAGAATCAAGAGCTTCCATTTCAAATGTCTGCTGAATGGATGATAAGGCATCAAGCCACTGATTATTGTTGCCTATCGGATAAAGGTGTTTTTTACTCAAAATATTTATTTCCCGAAAAGAAAGGATCATCGCGATTGTTTTTTTGGGATGGGCAGACAGAAGTGTTGATTCCCACTGGGCAGCATGATGGTGAAGATATACATCCTGCCTGGGACGAAAGAACACAAACTTTATTTTTCTCCTCTAACCGAAAGGGAGGATACGGAGGTTTTGATATTTACAGAATGCATTGGAAGCAAGGAGTGTGGTCGGAGGTGGCCATTCTTCAGTCGAGTGTAAATTCTGAGCAAGATGAAAGATACTGTGCTGCATGGAAGGGAGATTTGTATTTTAGTACAAAAACAGAGTTGGGAGATTGGGACATATTCAAATCGCCATTAGAGGGGGCGTGGACCATGAAATGGCAATTAGAAGCCCCCATCAATTCAGAATTGGATGATATGCAGTGGATACCTTATGATGATGGTTGGGGTGGATTGGTTTCTAATCGAAATGAGGGTGCAATGAGGTTGTTTTTTCTGAAAAAACAATTTGAGCAAAGGCGTATATGTTTGTTCGGTCCCTCTGGAGCAAGGGTAGAGATAGAAGGTGTGGAGGTGGAGAAGATTTCCATTTCGTTGAATGAAATAGCATCTTGTTGCAGCATCCCCATTGAAAAGTCATTAAGGTTTACCCTCAAAGATTCGTTGGGAATGATTATTCCTTTTGGTTATTTATTGATCCGTGATGAAAATGGCAGATCCTTGGCTCAAGGAGTGATGGATGTAAATGGGCATTGGGACTGGAGCTATGTACCTTTTCATTTTAGCGCGATGTCTTTGCTGCAATGGCCAGATGAATCATTGCTTGCTTTAAGTCAAAATAGCCCCGACGAATGGGGTGGGGCAGTATTGAGTAATTTACGAGGTGTGATTTATTTTGAATCGGGCGCATCTCAATGGAAAGACGAAGATCAGAGAATGTTAGAGGAATGGGCCAGCTACCTTAATCATCATCCAACGACTAGAATTCAAATCAAGGGTTTTGCGGATGCCAAAGGTAAAGAGGATTTCAATGAGCGTTTGGCGTTAGCAAGAGCCATGAAAGTCCAGGATTTTTTGATTCAAAAGGGAGTCTCTATCTCTCAATTAGACATGGATTATTCGGGCAGGTCTGTATCCAAGCAGTCCAACCAAGAGAGAAAAGTTACCTTGTCCATTCTGCCCTAAATTTGTTTTCAGTACTTTTGGTTCATGGGAAAAATAAGAGATTTATTTCCGGATACGGATTTGATTGTTACGCAGGGTCCATTGCAAGAAGGGGGAACTTCCGTGATTGAAGGACAAGAAAAAAAGGGCCCACAGCGTTGGGTCAAATTGAATGATATTTTGTTTGTAGGAATGAATGATGGCTTGTACCACACTCGCTACAACGAAGTGGTCAGCGTGGTGCATGATAAAAATAACAAGGTGGTGGGTTACTGGAACCATACCTCCAAAGAGGGTACGCAGCCCAATAAGAGTGGTGTAGTGGGCGCAGTTGCATTGAGCTTTCTGGTTTCCGCTGCGCTTTTTCTCTTGGGAGCTTGGAATTTTGTTTGGAAGTATGAGCCCTTTTTGGTGAAAGATGAGGCTGGTAATATTGTTCAAGAAAGATGGTGGTTGACCATCATTGTGGTATTGATTTACTCATTATGGGCAGTGTTTTGGACCTATGGCTTTGCTTATTATGAATGGCAAAGACAGAAGAAGGCACATGAGCTGTTAATGGAAAAAAGAAAGTAAAGAAGAATTAAAAAAGCCCGAGAAATCGGGCTTTTTCATTATTTATTCAGTTGATCTTATCAATCTACATTATCATGCAAAAAGGGATTGTTGCTTTTCAATTCATATCGCTTCTCTCCATTTTCATCTTGAATTTCCGTCATTCCAAATCGAGATACGGGGTTGTGATTGCTCGATGGTGCAGCATCCAAAGCAATTTTCTTTCTCATGTAGGCGGGTTCTTCTTCCAATGACTTTACCGCTGCTGGGTTTTTGATATTTACGCTTACTTGCTTGATTCTTTCCACCCTCTCCATTTGCTTCTCGGCAATGCTAGCACGATCTACTTGATCTGTAGCTCTTTCTCTGATGGGCATTGAAGCAACGGGAGCATTGATGGCATCTTCTAAACCAATTACTTTGTAAACGTCTTGTTGAACATTGGCGGAAGTGTGATCTTCTTTCAATTTCAAACTAACATTTTCAATTTCTGAATCAGAGCTCGTGGTGTTACGAGATTTAGCAACAATAGTATTGAGTGTTTCGTTGATCACTTCCAGCTTTGGTTCTTCAGCGGGATATTCAATTTCAAAGGTGATTTCTGCTTGTTGGAAAGGACGCAAATCTTCTTGTGTTTCCAAGGGAGCAGCATCTTCCAAATTCACTACCAATACGGGTGAATCAATAGGAGCAACTATTTCTTTGGCTACCTCAGCCACGGTGGGGGTGATGGGCGTGAGTACTTCTTTTTCAAGTTGTGCACTTACTTCCTCGGCGGAGGTGTGAATGTCCACTACTACGGTTTCTGCTACTTGAAGTCCAGGAAGCACGGCATCGATGTCTTTTGCGTTCCAACCGGTGGCAATGACGGTGACAGAAATGTCATTTCCTAAACGATTGTCTTGGCCATAACCCCAGATAACATTGGCATTCATACCGGCTCTATCTTGGATGGCGTCGGTGATTTCGCTGACTTCATCCATCAATAATTCTTCTTCTCCATGCGTAATGTTCAGAAGTACATGCTTGGCTCCAAAAATATCACTATCGTTGAGCAATGGGGATTCCAATGCCAAATCAACTGCTTTTTTAGCTCTTCCTTCGCCACTAGCTCTGCCGCTTCCCATGATGGCGACACCACTGTCTTTCATTACGGTTTTGACGTCATTCATATCCACATTCACCAAACCAGTGAGCGTCATTACTTCTGCGATTCCTTTGGCAGCTGTGCAAAGCACCTCATCCGCATGACCAAAGGCCTGCTTCATGCTCAAATTACCAAACAACTCTCTGAGTTTGTCATTGCGAATGATCAATAAAGTATCTACCGCGGCGCGCATTTCCAATACCCCATCTTCAGCATGATCATGGCGTTTCTTTCCCTCAAAACCAAAGGGGACGGTAACGATTCCTACCGTCAATATCCCCATCTCTCTGGCCAATTGCGCGATGATAGGCGCTGCACCGGTGCCGGTTCCACCGCCCATACCCGCTGTGATGAACACCATACTGGTTTTGTTATTATCGCTTTTTAGAATATTTCTAATTTCCTCGATGCTCTCTAAAGCAGCTTCCTTACCTACAGCGGGTGCAGAACCTGCTCCTCTTCCCTCTGTGAGTGCCGCGCCCAATTGCACTTTGTGTGGCACTGCACTGGATTCTAATGCTTGTGCATCCGTGTTACATATGATAAAGTCAACCCCTCTGATCCCTTGGTTGAACATGTAGTTAACGGCGTTAGAGCCACCACCTCCCACGCCGATCACTTTGATGAGTGAATTGAGCGTCTTGGGCACTTCGAAGTTTAATGATTGAAATTCCATATTTTTTGATTCGGATGTTTACAATTAACGACTTCGAAACTAATGGAAGAATCTGATTTTCGGTCACTAAAAATTTACGATATGTTAACGAATGGCTGTTAGTAATTGCGAATACCATGCGCATAGTAAATTCGACTAGAGTTTCAGCTTAACTTCATTACCTTTGAGGACATTGCTTTGAAAATGAAATTGGATTTCAACATAAAAAATGGCTTAGCATTATTGGTGGATCCGGATGATGGAAATCCAACAGAGTGGACCATGTTGGCGGAGAAGATAAAGGGCAGTGCGGTAGATGTTGTATTGGTGGGTGGGAGCTTTTTATATCATCAAAATTTGCATGCATGTCTTGTGGCGCTCCGTTCATCTCAAAAACCGTTGATCTTGTTTCCGGGGTCCAATGCGCAAATTGATCCTGCAGCAGATGGAATTCTATTGCTGTCTTTGATATCGGGTAGAAACCCAGAACTGCTCATCGGTCAGCATGTGCAAGCAGCGATCACATTGAAAATGTCGGGTTTGGAAATTTATCCCACGGGTTATGTCCTAATAGATGGAGGCAAGCCTACCACGGTCTCCTATATTAGCAACACGCAACCGATACCCAAAGACAAGCCGGGATTGGCGGCCTCAACGGCTCTGGCTGGTGAGCAATTAGGTATGAAGTTGATATACTTGGATGCAGGAAGCGGTGCAAAAGAGGCAATAAGTCAAGAGGTCATCCATCTGACCAGATCTTTCATACAAATTCCCCTCATCGTAGGAGGAGGTATTCGAGACAAGGCCGCCATTCAATCAGCATGGAGCGCAGGTGCTAATATCGTGGTAATCGGCAATCATGCCTTTGAAAATGCAGCGTTTATGCAAGAAATTTTAGCAATAAAGAAACAACCACTTTTTAATTGATATGATCAGAAGACCTTTTAACATCCCGCAATGGATCGAAGACAATCGACATCTTTTACAACCTCCTGTTGGGAATAAAAATGTATATGCTGAAGCGGGAGATTACATAGTGATGATGGTGGGTGGACCCAATGCGAGAAAAGACTATCATTACAATGAAACGGAGGAGTTGTTTTATCAACTGCAAGGCGATATCGAAGTGGGAATTCAAGAAGATGGAAAAGCGGTGGATATCGTGATCAAGGAAGGGGATATGTTTTTACTCCCCGCAGGTGTTCCACATCAACCGAGACGAGGCCCCAATACAGTGGGATTGGTAATAGAAGTGAAAAGGGCAGACCGCGAAATGAAAGATGGTTTGATGTGGTTTTGTGAAAAATGTAACCATCCACTCTACGAAGATTATTTTGTGTTGCACAATATTGAAAAGGATTTTCTTCCCAGATTCAAGCATTTTTACTCTTCGGAAGAATTACGAACCTGCAAGGGTTGTGGTCATGTGATGGAAACGGATCCACGGTTTGTATAGAGCAAAAATAAAAGCATAAAAAAAGCCCGAATGGTCGGGCTTTTTTGTTGTGATAAATTACAATTATTTTTGATCTTCGGCCATTTTGGTCATTTCCTTCTCAAAGGTCTCTTTAAACTTTTCATAGTTGTAATCGGCTTTGAGCTTTTCATCTTTTGAAAGTCTCTCATTGTAAGAATTGGTGATTTTTTCACCTGACAATTCGATAGCTACGTAACTAACATAAGAACCATCGGGCTTCTGGGTTAGTTTCTCACAAATTTCCACAGCGCCTTTTAGATTTTGATCCACTACGGTTCTTGACATTTCTTGGAAGGTTTCTGTCAATTGTTCTTTGTTGTTTACTTCAGAAGAGTTCACATAATTGTCTCCTACCACTTTCATGGTAGCACTGATGGTTTTGGACAATTCTGACATTGCATTGGATTTGGCTTTCTTTTTAGCCGTCTCACGATCCATACTTTCTCCGGTAGCGGTGGCTCTGAAAGCATCTTTGGTGCTCAGATATTGGTCACCTGAGCAATACTCATTGATCAATACTTCACCTTGTTGCTTGGGATTCACTCCTGTGTCTTCTGTTTTAGTGGCTCCTTTTTTCTTTTTACAAGCCGTAACGCCGAATCCCATGGCAACCACCAAGATCATCAGCATAATTTTCATTGTTTTCATTTTTATTTTGGTTTTTAGTTGTTTGCTCTAAATCATGAATAATGCCAAAGTTACAAAATGGATTGCAACATGGCTTTTAACCACTCTTCTTCTAACTTTATTTTTCCTTTTTTATAAGCTTCGCTTCCCGCTGCTTGGGTATTTAATTGAACTCCTTTGATACTATTGGTATTGTTTTGATATTTTACCAATTGAGTATCTGTATCCTTTAAGGTTAAGGTTAAGTCCAATATCGCACTGGCGAAATCACTCGATTTACCTGCGTCTTTACTATTGGCCTTGATTTCTATGATAAAATTGGCTTTTTGTATCTGACTTGAGGGTAGAATGGTGTAGCCCTTCTGAGCGAGGAATGATTCCGTGGCACCGGCCAATAATTTTTGATCAGAAGTATTGTCAAATTCCTTTTCTTCGCTGACAATACAAAAACTAGGTTTTACGAGTGTGATGGGTACTTTCAGGGTTTGCGTTAATGAAGATTGAAGTAAACTTTTACAAATGGCTTCATTCAAATCCGCAGGAATGAGCGCGTCCATTTCAATGGCAATTTCCAATTGCGGTTGACGAGCGTACATGGGAACACCTTGCACCTCAATAGCAGCTATTCCATTGGTATTGGAGAGTACTTTTTTGGGCTTCATGTAGCGCTCCGTTGGGAAAAAATATTGAACGGGAACGCCAACTGCGGTGCGACCTTCCATGCTACAGCCAATATTGACGGTTCTGCTAAATCGATCTTTTGCAGTGAGTAAAATGGTACTTTCATCGCAACTCAATCGAATGTTGCTCAAGTGTTCTTGTAAGGCGTTGTATATTGATTGATCCAATATGATTTCCTCCCCACTTGGAATGACATAGGGATTGCTTTCTGTCCAATAATTTTTCATGGCAAACAGACCATGCAACCACATGTCAGTAGCGGTGTTGATTTGATTTTTAGCAATTGCGGTGTTGCCTCTTTGATAAAAGTCAAAAGCTTTGTCTAAAATGGCTTTTTTCTTTGCGGCTTGCTGCTGCTGATAGTCGTACTTACTTACCCGAACATATATCCAGTAGTCTTTGCCGTTGTCATAAGTAGCAACGGTTTCGAAATCATCAAAAACGATATCGGTTGTGGTGTTAATGCGTGAACTGAAGTCTTCAGAAAAAACTTTGTTCACTTCCATTGTATTTAAAAAACTTTCTCCTTGCACACGCACACTGACGCTGGAGGCCATGTCATTGAGGGCATTTTTTTTTGCGATACTACTGAAATCTACGGGATAGCTTTTTTTATTACAGCTGCCAATCCCAATGTAGTAAGAATTGTCTATGGGATGTTGTGACACCCAATCAGGTATTGGATCTTGGGGTGTATCCTCTATTAAGTTTTGTTGTGTTGTGCAGCTCACTAGAAGGAACGTAATACACACGAAACTAAAAAAGTGAAATCCTATTTTTCGCCAATAATTCATTACTTCACCAGCTCTTGCATCAAGCTTTTCACATCATTGGCAATTTCTCTGGCCGTCTGATTGTACGCTTCGGTGGTTAAATCTCCCACCGATTTTAAATCTCTTCGAGCCGTAAATAAACCTCTGAAGCTTTGAACGCGATCATTGGCCGTCTCCACTCGGCCATCTGAACCTGGGAAAAGGTTGTCTCTTGCAATGTCGCTCTTTGCATAATGAATCTCATCTTCCATTTTTTTATTGATCATTTTGGTTCTGAGCAATTCGCCGGTCTTCAACGAAACCACTTTCAACTGAAAATCCATGGTAACGGAACTCTTGCCACTGTAGTCAGTATAGTTGACGGCTTTGTATTTGGTAACCATTACCTCTTGCCCATTGCTTACTTGTTTCTCCAGGTAGGATTGATAAGCCGTGCGTGTATCGCTATTGACAAATCCTTTTTTCTCTTCAAATTTCAAAACCGTCCCTGTCAGGATTACTTGAGCACCCACTAATTTCCCCACTTCCACCGCGGTTTTATCATCCACAACACCACTCAATTGTAACTTTTGCTCCTGTAGGATGGCCATCATATTTTCTCTATCTACTACTTTTAAAAATGGATCTTTGATTTCAGTGAGAGAGGATAGGGTATAGGCCGCCATGCTTGTTTCCACCCCATTCACTCGGGTGCCGTTATTAAATGGCAATATGGCTACAGTAATGGTGCCTTTTTCAAGCGCTTTTGCTTTTAATTCTTTGGCGTCTTTGTAGGTGTCCTTTCTGTCTAACACCTTGTTCAGTGATTCATAGGCAGTACGATATCTGCCGGCCTCGAACATGGCCTTTCCATCTTTGTACAATGGCTCAAGGTAAGCGATGTCTTGTAAATCTTTGGCATCTTTGAAATTGGGATCGAATTTTTCAATTTCTTTAAAACTTAATTCAGCCTCTCGATATTCTTCTTTTTCCAGGTGACCAGTCCCTTTTTCGTACAATTCATGGATGTAGTTCTTTTTAGCGTTATCGTAGTCGTCGGCGTACATTTGTCCTACCTCCAATTGAATGCCGATATTATTGATTTTGTTTTTATAATCAATGGCCTCCAAATAGCTGTAGACGGCCTCTTTTGAAGTTCCCATGGCTTTTTTTCTTCCGAACTCTGCGAGTTTTTGATTCAACACCAATTGGCCTGTTCTTTTCATTCCCGTTTGTGCTGGGATATAAGATCTTTTTTTAACCAAGGCATTGTAGTAGCTGGTAGCAGCTTCTGCGGTTAATCCTGATGCTTCTTGTTGGGTGCCTAGCTTTGTGTAGTACTTGGGACCTTTACAAGCGGTAAGTAAAACCAGACTGGCTAGGGCAATGGAGTAAAAAAAACGCATATTATTTCTTTTTGGTGATTTTTTTGTTCAACTCATCAATGGTGCTTTCAAATTGAAATGCATCGTTGACGACATAGTAATTTTGTTTATCAGCACAATAATCGTAGGCAAAAGTAGCATAAGAAAGGCGATCTGTTTCAAAATCAAAAAGAGCGGTGATTTCTTTGATTTGTAGAGATGTAAAGCAATGAGATTCTGTCATCTGCTTGGCTAAAATCATCTTTGAGTCGGAAAAAGACTTTTTAGAAATGCTTTCTTTGGCTTGATTAAATTCCCCAATGGCCATAAAGCAGGAAGGCGGGCTGCTCACATCAGGGGGTCGGTTGGGTAGAGAGTGATGAGGAGTTGTGTGATGTTCTTGAGAGTTAGTAGTGGTAGTGGTAGTAGTGGTAGTGGTGGTTTGTGAACTTGAAGTTGTTTGAGCGTTGGATTGAACATTGACGCCTACATTCACTCCATTCATGTTGATGTTCATGTTGACATTTTCCGAGGTAGGGGTATTAGGATGTTGAGTAGTGGTGGTGGTAGTGCTAGTAGTGGTTACTTTTTTTATGGGAGGTGGTGTCGTGGAAGGAGTAGGATCAGGTTCAACCATATTTGGCGTTGATGGGAGGGATTCTGCCTCTTGAAATTCCATCATAGGGGTTCCCGCTAGCGGCCGCTCTGAAAAATAACGCATCGCATAACCTTTTTTGGTCCATTTGATACGGTAGGTGACCTCCATGCCCATTTTGACGGCAAAAAAATCTGTGGAGAAATCTGCATTGGACGCATCGAGAAAGTCAATTTTGGCTTGATATATCTCGCTGGTCAGACCTGTTAAAAGAACATTGGCACGAGGATCTTCATTCATTAATTCTCCATTGAGATAAACACGAAATTTTTCGCCAGTCTCAGAATAAACGACCACTTGGCCGGTATTGCTTTGTCCGAAGGATGAAAGCGAAACTATCGCTAACAGAATGCATAAAATATGTTTCATGTTCTCTTTGTTAGGTGGTAAATTTAGTTCATTTTTGCGATTACAAAAATTCGTGCCAAATGGATTCCAGAGCGGCAAACACTTTGGAATGAAATAAGCAAGTTGATGGAAGAAAAGAAATCGAGGATTTTAATTTTGGGAGCGGGAAGGAGCAGTGCCCATCTCATTCAATATTTGTTAGAGCATTCGCAAAGTTTGGGGATCCATGTTAGAGTGGGGGATGCTGCTTTGGCTTTAGCCTCTGAGAAAGTAAAAGGGCATCACAATGGAAGTGTTTTTCAGTTCTCTGCGGATGATCAGTTTGTTCTTGAGGAAGAAATGGCACATGCGGATATGGTTATCTCTATGCTTCCTGCCATGATGCATCCGATGATCGCACGCATATGTTTGCGCCTTCACAAGCATTTGATTACCCCAAGTTACGTCTCCCCCGAGATGAAGGCGATGGATGAAGAAGCCAAATCTAAGGGCTTGATTTTTTTAAATGAGATGGGAGTAGATCCTGGGATTGATCACATGTCAGCCATGAAAATTATCCACCATTTACGAAGCAATGGGGCTACGATCAACGCTTTTTATAGTCTAACAGGTGGTTTGATTGCGCCGGCCAGTGATAATAATCCGTGGAATTATAAAATCACGTGGAATCCTAGAAATGTCATTCTTGCCGGAGCGGGAGGCATTGCTCATTACAGGGAGCAAGGAAAAGATAAGTTGGTACCCTATCATCGATTATTTGAAAGAACCCTTTCCGTAAGCATTCCCAAGTATGGAACTTTTGAGGGCTACGCCAACAGGGATTCTATGGCCTATGAATCTTTGTATGATTTGAAGGGCATACCCACTCTTTACAGAGGAACTTTGAGAAGAAATGGGTTCAGCGCCGCTTGGAATGTACTTGTTCAATGGGGGTTAACCGATGATTCTCGACCCATGGATTGGAGTGGTAAATCGATGTTGGAATTTACACAAACTTTTCTTCCAGAGGATGCCCATCACTATGTGAAGTCAAATGTTTCTAATGAAATTTTATTCAAGCTACAGTGGTTAGGTTTGTGGGATGTGACTCCTGTTCCATTGGAGAAAGGGACACCAGCACAAGTATTACAGGCCCTGATTGAAGAGCGTTGGGCGTTAGACCCTAAGGATAGAGACATGATTGCGATGTGTCATTTATTTGAATATGAGTTGAACCAAAAGAAATATCGTCTGCAATCCAGCATGGTATTGGAGGGGGATCATAGTCCGTATACAGCAATGTCGGCTACTGTCGGATTGCCTATGGCCATTGCGGTGAAGCATATTTTGTTGAATAAGTGGAAAATGCGTGGAGTAATTTTACCGGTGCATCCAGAAATTTACGAACCCATTTTGGAAGAGTTAGGATCTCATCAAATTGTCTTTGAAGAAGAGATTATGGAATTATGAAAAAAATGAGGCTGATGTTGATGATCTTCTTGAGTAGTAATCTCTTTGCTCAATATCCGCATTGCCCCAAGTTTACCGTGCATCGTTGGACAACTCCATTGGAGTTTGATAATGCAAGAGACAGTGTCCGACATTTGTGCAAATGGCTCAATGAAACTCCTTTTTCATGGGAGTATGAACAACGAACAAAAGCCAATTTATATGTGTTGTCTTGGCTAACGGAACATCCTACCCGCAAATGGAATTGGAATACATCATGTTTTGGACCGCTAGAAGACCATTTGGATTTGATGTATGCCTTCTTACACGCTTCATTGTATTATAGTTTGACCAAAGAGAATGGGAGTGAAATACAAAGAGAAGTTTTTGTAATGCAGACGATGTCGAAGAAAATTGAGCAATCCAAGAAATATGACGACCAAGAAGAATGGAAGCCGATGGTCAAAGCAGTGAGAAAGAAGAGGGAGATTCAGTATCTTGAGGAGTGTAAAGGACATAATAGTAAGTGATAATTTTTTGCAATGAAGAAATTTGAGATTCCCCAGCATTTTAGATCGTCATTTACCGGAAAAATAAAACAATTGCGCAGGACAATGGATCCGCGCAAGAAAGATTGGACGCCTACGAATATTCCAACGGGTAAATTCTCTTTTGTTTTTCCCAGGCACATGGGTTTTTGCTATGGGGTGGAGAATGCTATTGAAATTGCCTACAAGGCCATTCATGAGAATCCTGGAAAACGTATTTTTTTACTCGGTGAAATGATCCACAACCCTGCGGTAAACGAGGATCTACTTTCGATGGGGGTAAGATTTATTATGGATACAGAAGGCAGGCGCTTGGTAGATTGGGGTGAATTGAATGCTGCTGATATTGTCATAACTCCTGCATTTGGTACGACATTAGAAATCGCGGCAGAATTGGAGAAACTGGGAGTGGATGTTAAAAAGTACAACACTACCTGTCCATTTGTGGAGAAAGTTTGGAAGCGATCACATGAGATTGGGGAAGTAGGATACACCATTGTCATTCATGGGAAGTATAAGCATGAGGAGACGCGGGCAACATTTTCTCATGCCCAACGAAATGCTAAGAGTGTGATTATTCGGGATATGAAAGAAGCACAGTGGATTGCTGATTTTGTGGAGGGAAGAATGGAGCAAGAGCAATTTCTAAAAAACTTTGCGGGTAAATGTTCCGAGAATTTTGATCCGAACGTGGATTTTCAGAGAATTGGAGTAGTCAATCAAACTACTATGCTGGCGAGTGAAACGGAAGAGATTGCAGCTTATTTGAAACAAGTGGTGCAAGCCAGATTTGGTGCTGATGCTTTTGCAGATACCAGAGATACATTATGCTATGCCACAAATGAAAATCAAATGGCTGTGATGGAGCTCTTGCAAGTGCCTGCTGAGTTGTCTATAGTAATTGGTGGACATAAATCTTCAAATACCTTCCAATTGGCCACCATTTTAAATACCAAAATGAAGACCTATTTCATCGAAGATGCTTCGGCCATAGCAGAAAAGTCTATTCGTTATTTGGATTTGAAAAGTATGGAGATAAAAACGGATATTTTTGATCTCACTGCAAGTCAAGGGAGTATCTGTGTGGTGAGTGGTGCGTCTTGTCCTGATACCATAGTGGATGAAGTGGTATCCAAGATTTGTGAAGTTACACATACCGCGTACCAACCGGATCTTTGGCTGGAAGAATGGTCGAATAATATGGAGAATAAATAGATGTGGAGGCCTATTCATGAGTGATGTTATTGTAAAATTACCCGATGTTGTAGCCAATCAGATTGCAGCAGGAGAAGTAATTCAGCGGCCAGCTTCAGTAGTCAAGGAATTGATGGAAAATGCCATTGATGCAGAAGCTACCAAGATCAAACTTTCCATCAAAGATGCGGGAAGGACATTGATTTATATTGAAGACAATGGTAAAGGAATGTCGCCTGCGGATGCGGTAATGTGTTTTGAGCGCCATGCCACCTCCAAATTAAAAACTGCCGCTGATCTTTTTCAAATAGCCACTAAGGGTTTTCGAGGTGAGGCTTTGGCCAGTGTAGCGGCCATTGCTCATGTTGAATTAAAGACCAAAACAGAAGATTCCATCGAAGGCACCAAGGTGTTGATGTCAGGGGGAAGAATGGATAGCAAAGAGGCGTGCTCGATGAATAAGGGTACTCATTTTTCTATCAAAAATTTATTTTATAATGTTCCGGCTAGGCGTTATTTTTTGAAAAGTGATAATGTCGAATGGAAGCATATTCTGGAAGAATTTATGCGTGTAGCGATGGTGCATCCAGAGGTGGAAATGTTGTTGGAAAATGAGGGTCAAAAGGAAATCCACTTAATGCCAAGCAATCATCGTCAACGCATTGTCAAACTCATGGGAAATAAGTTTGATGAATGGCTGGTACCGATAGAGGAACAAACGGATTGGCTCAGGATATCAGGATTTTTGGCAAAGCCGGAAGCGGCCAAGAAGAGTCGCGGAGACCAATATTTCTTTGTCAATGGACGTTATGTGAAACATTCCTATTTACATCACGCTATTCAAACTGTATTCCAAGGGTTATTGAAGGAAGGTACGTTTGCGAGCTACTTTGTATATTTAGAGGTGGATCCTTCCTTGATCGATGTGAACATTCATCCCACCAAAACCGAGGTTAAATTTCAAGACGATAAAGCGGTTTATGCCATTTTGCATGCTGCTGCTCGCAGGTCATTGGGCATGCACAATATAGTTCCCACCATTGATTTTAATCAAGAAGGCAACATCACAACCCCAGTATGGGGAAATTCAGAAGTAAAGATTCCTCAAGTGCAGTATTCTCCTGATTATAATCCGTTTGGAAAGGAAACCCCTAAGCGAGATGTAGTAAATGAATGGCTGCTGATGCAGGCGGAGATCCATGCGAAAGTGCAAAGTATTCCTGAACAGTTGAATTGGAAAGATGAAGCGGGTTGGGAGCAATCTGATATACAGCCGATGCAAGTGTTTAAGAGATGGGTTGTATTTGAATACAACGGCGAGATGTGGATGGTAGACCAGGGTTTGGCTCATAGACAAATTCAATTCGAGTCGTGGCTCAGTAAGGATTGGAAGTGGTCGGGCCAACAATTGCTAACCCCATTTCAATTTGAATGGGGCCAACAGGACAAGGTGAGTTTGTTGGGGGCGGAGCATGAGTTGCGTTCAATGGGATTTGATTGGAAGATAGAGGAGGATATGGTGCAGCTTTTAGCTATACCCAATGTGGATTTTGGTTGGTCATGGGAAAGACAGTTTGAGGAGATTGTTCAGCAATGGGAGAATGGCTATGAAAGAATGAACAATGATAGAGAGATGATGGCTTGGCTGGCAGCTAAGCAAGATGCTATTCGCGCCGGCCAAATGCTCACGGTTCCAGAAATGAAAGATCTTGTCGTTCAACTTTTGCAATGTGAAAATCCTTTTTTCACTCCTAAGCATGACAAGATTATTTTCAAGATGAGTGAAAAGAATATTCAACAATTTTTTGCAATATGAGAAGTGCAACAGAGGTGGTTAAAAACATCATTATTATCAATGTCTTGTTTTTTATTGCCAGCATGGCGATTCCAAGTTTGGAGACCTATTTGGCCGGATATTATTGGGAGAGTCCCAATTTTAGGCCTTGGCAGATCATCACGCACATGTTTATGCACGGAGGTATTTCGCATATTTTTTTCAATATGTATGGTCTTTATATTTTTGGGACAGTATTAGAATCTCATTGGGGACCTAAAAAATTTCTCACCTACTATATTGTTTCTGGGTTAGGCGCCTTTTTCTTGCACAATGCGATGACCTATTATGAACTATCTCAGGTAATTCACCGACTTTCACCCGATGAATGGGATCGTGTGAGGAGTGAGGGTGCAGAGGCTTTGTCACAAGCCAAAAATTACATCGATCCGTTGATGGCACGAGCGAATAGTATTTTAAATACAGGTATGGTGGGAGCATCGGGTGCTGTATTTGGAATTTTATTGGCGTTTGGAGTGTTGTTTCCCAATGTTGAATTGATGCTGCTATTCCCTCCTATTCCTTTAAAGGCAAGATGGTTGGTGATCGGTTATGGTGCGATAGAATTGTTCTCTGCCATGCGTGGAAGTCCAGGGGATAATGTGGCCCATTTTGCTCATCTTGGAGGGATGATTACTGGGTATTTATTGTTGAAATACTGGCAAAGAGAAGAAGACCAGCGACAATCATGGTAGGTAATTTTAAATATAAACTCTCTCATCTGCACGCTTATCAACAGGTGATGTTGGTGCATTCGGCGGTGTATGGTTTTTTGGTGTTGTTAAGTGTTTTTTGGGAGGGATATTCTTCTGAAAGGATTGTTGATTACGCCGGTTGGTCAGGTGAGTGGTCTAATATTACATCACATCCGTGGACTTTGATATCTCATATGTTAGTTCATATATCATTTGCACATTTTTTTCTAAATCTCTTGGTTTTGTATGTGATTGGAAAGGAATTAGAGCAGATTGCAGGAAGGAAAAAGTGGTGGAGTACTTATTTGTTTTCCACCTTTGGGGGAATTTTGGTATATTCTATTTCTGCGGAATTTTTAAATTTTGAAGATCATTTTTTAGTAGGTAATTCAGCCGCCAATATGGGATTGGTATTTGCGCTCGTGGGGATAGATTACAACAAGAGAATTAATTTTTGGGGGGTAGTAATCCTTGAGATGAAATGGGTAGCATTGTTTTTTATTGTATTAGATCTTATCGGTATCAGACAAGGTTGGAATGCTGGGGGAAGTTGGGCGCATATAGGAGGGGCTGTAGTGGGATGGTTGCTTTGGAGGAGAAGGAGTAGCGGAAGAAACTTTCCTATGTCCGTTCATAGAAGGCCGAAAACAGATGATGAGTTTAATGCCGAGCGAGTAGATAAAGAAAAGCAACTCAATGCGATATTGGATAAAATTAGTAGAAGTGGATATGAAAGTCTTAGTAGAAGCGAAAAAGAATTTTTAAAACGCCAAAGTCAAGGATGAACTTTCGTAATGTAATACGATGGATTGGATGGACAATGGCGATGATTTGTGTTGTATTGCTGGTGATGTGTTATCTGGCGTATTGGATACCACCCCATATTAGTAAGCTTTTGCCGTTAATAGGTTTGTCTTATCCATTTGTATTGTTGGCTGTTGCGGTTTTATCTGTGCTATCAGCTTTTATGAAATCACGCGTTTTTTGGATTTTACTTTTTCTCTTAGTGGTTGGTAGTTCTCATTTTTTCAGTTATTTTCAATTCAATGTTTCTGAATCCATTGAAGCTACGGAAAAATCGAAATTGCATTTGATGAGTTGGAATGTGAATTTATTGGGCTTCAATAGAGCCAATAAGTTAGTGGATCTTCCTTCTGCACGCATCAGAGATTCCATTATTTCTATCATTGAAATTAAAAAACCTGATGTTTTAGTTTTTCAAGAGTTTCTTCAGACAGTGGAGAACAATCACATTGCATTGATTAAAGAGAGGTTAGGCCTGAATTTTCATCATGTGAAATTTAGTCATTCAGTAAAGCGAGGAAGGAAAACTGGACTTGTGATATTTAGTCGTTTTCCCATTATTCAAGGTGGTCAGGTAATGTTTAGCGGAACTACTTTGAATGGATGCATTTATGTGGATTTGGCCATCGCCAATGATACCATTCGAGTGTACAACACGCACCTACAATCGATTAGATTTAATGCTGAAGATTACGAATATTTGAATGAAGAAACAGAGGAATTGAAGGGAGCAGAAAGAATTGTAAAGAGGTTATCCAGTGCGTTTCAAAGAAGGGAAGGTCAAGTATATGCTATTCGGGCTCACATGAAAAACTGTCCTTATCCTATGGTGGTGATGGGTGATTTTAATGATCCACCCATGTCTTATACATACAGAAAGATGACCAATGGAATGAAAGATCATTTCCGCGAGAAAGGAAATGGAATGGCCAGTACATATGCAGGGAAATTCCCTAATTTCCGGATTGATTATATTTTGTCGTCTGAAGATTATGGCGAGGTGGAAAGCTACCAAACCCTTCCCATAGAACTCATTGATCATCGTCCTGTGGTGAGTACACTCCTTCTGCCTTAATTGCATTCATGGGGGTATTGTATACGATCAGGTTGTATTCTGATACAAAAAGATCTTGTGCTCGTTTAAAGTTCTCTATGAGTTCTTTTTTATGTTTTACTATTCTATTCCACTGTTCGATCATTGTAATGGAATCTTCGCGAGCTCCCATGCTGTGATACTTTCTATAGGCGTCTAGAAAGGGAGGATAATATTGCTCGTGAAGTTTTGAAGAGGCATCAGACAATTGTCCAGCGGCCTTCAAAAATTCCCGGTCATTTCCTGGTGCTTGCAGAGTGTCTATGACATTGTTCAACTGTTGAATAAAAAATTTTACAGAGTCATACTCCCAATATAAAAGGCGGTAACCGGCGCTATCCAATAAGCTGGAATCCAATTGATCAAATGCTCTGACAAGGCGATGCTGCGCTACCATAATTTGATTATGGTGACGCTGCATTTCTTCCTTGGAAGGTCCGCATCCAAATACAAGTAGGAGGGAAATCAATGGCCACTTTTTCAACATATGGCTAAATTAAGTGTAGTTTGCAAAAGAAGCTTTAGTTTTGACCCAATAATGAATTGGCCTGGTACATATCAAGATTTAGTCGATGGTTGGTTGTTTTTGATTGACAAACCTGTAGGGTGGACCAGTTTTGATGTGGTGAACAAGATCAAGGGCCATTTGAAATCCCTCAAGAAAAGGCAATCACCAGAACTTCAAGTTTTTAATGTTAAAGTGGGACACGCAGGCACTCTCGATCCTTTGGCATCAGGATTATTGCTGGTATGTGTGGGCAAGAAAACCAAAGAAATAGATCAATTGCAGGTTGGGATAAAAGCCTATTCTGGCGTCATCATGATGGGGCAGACTACTCCTAGTTTTGATCTAGAGACGGTTCCCGAGGGAGATTTTGCCTATCGGCAATTGACGGAGGAGCAATATCGCGCCGCGGCTCTTTCATTTGTTGGTGAGCAATGGCAGACACCTCCTGTTTTTAGCGCCAAACAAATTGACGGTAAAAGGGCTTATGAATTGGCGAGAAAGGGCGTAGAGGTAAAAATGAATAAAAGCTTAGTGGAAATTTTTTCTTTTGATTTAACCCGAATTGCACCTCCGGAAATCCATTTTAGTATTTCTTGTTCCAAGGGGACCTATATTCGTTCGATAGCGAATGACTTCGGTGTACGTTTGCAAAGTGGATCTTATTTGGCGGCATTGAGGCGAGAAGGGAGCTTACCATTCTCGGTTCAAAACGCGAATACTATGGACGAAATCAACACTTTTTTCAATAATATGAAAAATAATTAGTTGATATTGAAGTGTTTGAATAGACTCACTTTACTTTGCGTTTTAAAAAGTGTATATTTGCCACCCTTTTAATAATTAATCTTTCAATCCATGAAACTCGGTCAATTTCGTTACAAAATTCCTGAAGAATTAATCGCGCAATATCCTGCTCACCATCGTGATGAATCGCGTTTGATGGTTGTCCATAAGCAGACTGGAAAAATTGAGCACAAGATGTTCAAGGATCTCCTGAATTATTTCGAGGAGGGTGATGTTTTGGTGAACAATAACACGAGAGTTTTCCCAGCGCGCATGTATGGTAACAAGGAGAAAACCGGATCGATGATCGAAGTTTTTTTGTTAAGGGAATTAAATGCACAAAATTTTTTGTGGGACACAGTAGTTGATCCAGCTCGAAAAATCAGAATAGGAAATAAACTTTATTTTGGCCCGAACGATGAATTAGTTGCCGAGGTGATTGATAATACCACCTCCAGAGGTAGAACGCTTCGTTTCTTGTTTGACGGCACTCATGAGGAGTTCAAAGCATTGGTGTATAAATTAGGGGAGACTCCTCTTCCCCGGTACATCAAACGTCCAATTGAACCAGAGGATGAGCAGCATTACCAAACTATTTTTGCCAAGTATGAAGGGGCCGTTGCTGCGCCCACTGCTGGATTGCATTTTAGTCGTGAGCTTTGTAAGCGTCTTGAAATCAAAGGTGTCAATATGGCGGAATTGACCTTGCACATAGGTATTGGTACCTTTAGGACTGTGGAAGTAGAGGACCTAACCAAGCATAAAACCGATAGTGAGCAGTTGATTATTCCTGAGAGTACGGTGTCTTTGGTGAATGAGGCCAAGATCAAGGGAAATAGAGTGTGTGCAGTCGGTTCTACAGTGGCAAGAGCATTTGAGTGCAGTATCAGTACGGATCAGTTGCTTAATCCATTTGATGGTTGGGCGAGCAAGTTTATTTTTCCTCCATATGATTTCGTTATTGCGGATAGTTTGATCACTAATTTTCATGAGCCCGAGAGTGTTTTGCTAATGCAAACCACGGCCTTTGGCGGACACGATTTGATTATGCACGCATACAATGAAGCTGTAAAAGAGAAGTATCGCTTCTTTTGTTATGGTGATGCCATGTTGATTTTAGGTTGATGTTGTGGGAGCTCCCTTACTGCTCATTCCACCACTCACACAGCTGAATACTCCGTATCCTGCCACTGCTTATTTAAGTGGTTTTTTGAAACAACAGGGCTACTCTTCGCGCCAAGGTGACTTGGGATTGGATATGGTGCTCGAGGTGTTTCATCAAGAAGGTTTGAAGTCTTTGTTTGATGAAATTGTTGCTTGCTTTTCAGTTGATAACTTATTCAACGGTCGCATCATCGCAAATCGCAGATTGTATGAGCAAACCATCGATGATGTAATAGCCTTTTTACAGAACAGGAATTATACAGCCGCTTATCGGATAGCAGCGGGGAAGTACTTACCCCAAGGTAATCGATTTAATCAAGTAAAAGATTTAGACTGGTACTTTGGAAACATTGGGGTTCAAGATAAGGCACGCTATTTTTGTACTTTGTACTTAGAAGATCTTTCCGATTTGATTCAAGAAACGGTGGGTCCTCATTTTGGTTTTTCAAAATATGCGGAGCGAGTGGCCCGCACGGCTGTTAGCTTTTCCCCAATTGAAGTGGCGTTGAACCAAGAGCTCAATTATTTTGATTCCATATTGTGGAAGTGCTTGCAACGATATTTTCAGGATGAAGTCCCAAGTTTGGTTGGATTTACTGTTCCATTCAGTGGAAACCTTTATGGAGCATTGAAGTGTGGTCAATGGATTAAAAAGTATTATCCTGAGGTGAAAATTGCTTTGGGAGGCGGTTATGCCAATACAGAGTTGAGAGAGCTCAGTGATCCAAGAGTTTTCCAGTATGTAGATTACATTACATTGGATGATGGCGAGGGTCCTATCCTGCAGATACTTAAACAATTGAATGGCTCTAATAGCGAAAATATTTTTAAACGAACTTATCACTTGATGGAGGGTCTAGTTGTATTCGAAGACAACGCTACGGTTAAAGACTTTTCACATGTTCAAAAGCCGGCTCCCATTTATCATGGTTTACGATTAACCGATTATTTATCTGTGATTGACATGCCCAATCCTATGCACCGATTGTGGAATGATGGCAGATGGAATAAATTAACCGTTGCGCATGGTTGTTATTGGAAAAAATGCAGTTTCTGTGATGTAACCCTGGATTATATAGGAAGATATGAGCGAACTACCGCGGTTCACTTTGTGGATCAGATGGAAGCATTGATTGCGGAGACTGGTGAAAAGGGTTTTCATTTCGTTGATGAGGCTGCTCCGCCTGCAGCTTTGCGTGATATTTCATTGGAGATTTTAAGAAGAAATTTGCAGGTTTCGTGGTGGGCGAATATTCGATTTGAAAAGTCTTTTGATCCTGATCTGTGTGCACTGCTCGCCGATGCGGGCTGTATTGCTGTGACGGGAGGATTGGAAGTGGCAAGTCCGAGAATTTTGGCTTTGATAGATAAAGGGATTTCGATTGATCAGGTAGCCAAAACTTGTCAGGCTTTTGTACAATCTGGAATTTTGGTACACGCTTATTTGATGTATGGATTTCCCACCCAAACGGTACAAGAGACAATAGACTCATTGGAGGTGGTAAGGCAATTATTTCAGAATAACTTGCTTCATTCGGGCCATTGGCACCAGTTTGCAATGACGGTACATAGCCCTGTCGGAAAGAATCCTGAGAAATATGGAGTTGTGAAAACAGGACCCGTGTTTGACGGATTTGCCAATAACGATCTTTATCATGATGATCCAATGGGTGCTGAACATGAGGTATTTTCAGATGGTTTAAAAAAGGCTCTGTACAATTATATGCATGGTGTTGGAATCGATTGGCCTCTGAGGAAGTTTTTTAATTTTTCTATTCCTGAGCCCTTGGTGCCAAGGTCGTTAATTGAGAAGAGCATTAAGAGAAAGCCACTGGATGAACCAGAAAAACATGGATACAGATTTTGTTTTTTTGAAGTCCAATTGAGCTTGGGTAGGCAACTTGGAGGAAATAAAGAGGTCAAGATTCATCATCGAAGAGGCACTGAGGTGATAGAAATCCCCATCAGAGTGGCTGAGTATTTGAAGGAAAACTGGAGAGGATTTGATTTTTCCGTGGCGCCGACTCTCACTTATAATGAAACCGTTGTACTTATGAGTCAATTGATAAAAAAGACACCTGAAGAGATGTTTCACCAAAAGTGGTGGCAATCGCTCAGAAGATATTGGAGGATTATCCAACTATAAGGCAGGATGATGAATCGAGTATTTCACTCGATCAGGAGAAGGGATGAAGTTTACTTTTTAGTGATAAGTTCAAGCTGATGCTCCAATTCCGCTTCGTCACCGTCTGCATAATTGTTATGCGACCAAACAATTTTACCTGTTCCATCCACCAAAAAGGTATGAGGAACATTATTAACACCCATGGCTTGTGCGAATTGTTTATTGATATCCGAAATTACTTTATAATCCCAACCGGAGCTTGAAACATAGGGAGCCACGCGGCCGATGGATCGCTGGTCATCAATGGTGATAGCATAAAGAGTAGCACCGTATTTTTCTTGCCATTCTTTGTAATATTCTGTATAATTATTGAGTTCTTTTTTACACGGGGCGCACCAGGTGGCCCAAAAGCAAAAGATAATGGGTTGACCATTGGCAATGCTGCTCATGTTGATAGAGTTTCCTTCTAGGTCTTTTAATGTGATAGCAGGAATTCCTTGTGCATTGCCGAGCAAAACAAAAAGGGTGAAGAGCGAGGAGAATATTACTTTTTTCATACGGCGCAATTTACAATGACTGTACCAAAAAAAGAAGGAAAATAAAAAGGAGGCCAAGAGGGCCTCCTTTTGATATGAAAATGGGTTCAGCTTATTTACTAACTGTCAAACGCAAAGTAGAAACTTTGTTGTTAGAAGTTAGGTTCACCAAATAAAGTCCGTTGCTTAAGTTAGCAAAATCTAATACTTCAGTGTAAGCACCAGCAGCCAACTGACCTTTGTTGATGCTCATCACTCTTTCACCCAACATGTTGATCACATTGATAGTAACATCTCCGCTCGCAGGGATGCTGTAGTTGAAAGTAGTGGCTGATGAAGTAGGATTTGGGAAAGCAGACATAGTAACAGAAGTGGCTACTGCCTCGTCTACACCGATGGTAGAGCATGCTGCATTTTGTACCGCTACATCATCGATGAAGATATTGTTACCATATTTGTTATCGTTAGTAAAACGAACGAATAAAGCGGAAGCGTTCGCATAGTTGGTTAAATCGATACACTCATTTCTCCAATCGGTAGCAGCGGTTGGGCCCCATGGACCAGAGCTGTAGTCAGCTCCTGTAGCCAAAGCAGTACCTTCCTTAGACCACACTTGAGTCCAAGGACCATCGCAGTTTGGAGATACGCTTACGATCAATTTATCGAAATAGGTGGCATTGTAACGACGATTAGCCACTTTGAAGCTCAAAGAAGGGGTGTTAGCACCAGAGAGATTGAAAGGAGCAGTTACCACGTGATCCAATTCTCCAATAGTGGAGTAATCAAAGGTGTTCATGTACAATACATCTGCTTGTGCGCTATTCAACGTGATAACTTCCCAACCTAGGTCATTGTCTTCGTTGATATTTTGCCAGTTAGCATATGGGAATCCTGCAGTAGAGAAATCAGTGCTGAAAGGAATAGCAGTAGTTGCACTTGAATTGATGTAATTTAAAGTTTGATTCCAAGTAGAGTTGGAGGCATCGGCATCCGCTGAAGTAACTGTGATAGTTGCGGTAGTAGCCGCGTTGATGCTTACTGTTCCTAAGTTTACAGTCTCCATTCCATAAGTGGCAAGATTACCTGTCCAGTTATAAACGATGGGGCTTGGCAATCCGGTTACAGTGATGGTGCAAGCAGTTAATGGGTCTAAACCATTATTTTGCATGTTGATAGACAAATCGAAATCACCACAAGATGTGGTAGTACCGTTGTATCCTAGGATAGCGGGATCCACTGGAGCAGAAGCAGGAGCAGGACAATCACCCACATAGCTGTTCAATAAATCCAAAGTTCCTATTACACCTGCAACATCTGCTTGGATAATCACACGATTGGGACAAATTACATACATTACTGGGTAGTAAGGAATTACTAAACCAGAATTGGTAAAATCTGCTTCGCTGGTTAAATCGATGATGGGTAAATCTTCTCCAGTTACCCAATCTCCTTGGCTTCCGGCTCCACCATTCAATTCTGCACTTCCTGTGGAAACATCACCCTCAATGAAGAAGGCCATAGCGTCATTGGCGCCATTGGGGCCGTGTGCATTATAGAAATCGTTCAATGCACCTGTTTCGTGGTAAGCCCAACAAGGACCGCACCAAGTAGCCGACACATCGATTACTACCATTTTACCGGCATCTAAATAATCATACAAGGTGTGGACATTGCCGTTGATGTCGGTCAAAGTCCAATTGCCAACTGCTGTACCTACAGCTGTTTGAGCATTCATTGCCATCATGCTGAAGCACATCGCAATACTGAGTAAAACTTTTTTCATTTATTAAATTAATTAATTTGTTTAGCGAGCCGAAGATAAGAAAAAAATGGAAATCAAGGTTGAATTGATAAAGTCTTTTTGACAATTTCTTAAGTGTTAAAAGGACACTAAGTAAATCCCGGTCAAATGTATATTTGCCAAAAAGCGAATATGAAAAAAGTTCTAGTGGTTTTGTTTACAATGATCTCCGCAGTAGGAGTGAAAGCGCAGTCTATGAGTTTGTATAACCCCATTGAAGTAGTAATGGGAACATTGGCCGAGATTGGTCCGGGGGGTGAGTTGGAAGCGGATTGGGGTGTTATCAATACCACCCAAGCACCTATCAGTGTGAAGGCAAGGAGAGAGATGGTGGTGGAGGTTCCCGGTTCTTCCAACTATTTTTGTTGGGGAGTTTGTTATGACTCCACTACAACCGTTGGTTTGGTCCCACAAACTATTCAGCCCGGGGATACAAATTTTACTTTTTATGCGCATTATCGACCTTTGGGTAACACGGGCGTTACGGGGATTAAATATGTTTTTTACTTAGCGAATAATTCCTTCGATAATGTGAGTCAAACAGTGGCTTTCTGCGTTGAATCAGATTGCACCATCGGAGTGAAGGAGCAGCGTCAAGAAGGTGGAATGTCTTGGAATGGTGCCAATCCGTTTGAAGGTTTAGGGGCTATTCATTATCAATTGCCAGCGGGCAAAAACAAAGGACAATTGAAGGTAATCAACTTAGCAGGACAAACCATCAAAGAGATCAACTTGAATAACGTAAGGGGTCAAGTATTTTTTGATTCCCATGATTTCTCGAGTGGGATGTATTTATTTCAATTATCCGATGAGCAGGGTTGGATGGCCACGCACAAGCTGATGGTGAAATAATCGTTCTTCAAAAGAATAAAAACTTTAAAAGGCTTTCCTCGGATGGCCTTTTTTTATGTAACATCAGTGCTTAAAATGTCTCACTCCAGTGGTGTACATTGACATTCCGCTCTCATTGCAATAGGCAATAGACAAATCATCTTTGATGGATCCGCCGGGTTGAATAACACTTCTGATACCGGCACGGAAAGCAATTTCTACACAATCTGGGAAGGGAAAAAAGGCATCACTGGCCATGACAGCATTATCCAATGAAAAATCAAAGCTTTGTGCTTTTTCGATGGCTTGCTTGAGTGCGTCAACGCGAGAGGTTTGCCCTGTTCCGCTGGCTAATAGTTGTTGGCCTTTGGCCAGTACAATGGTGTTGCTCTTGGTATGTTTGGCAACTTTATTGGCAAAAAGGAGATCCTGCAATTGTTCTTCTGTCGCGCTGTTTTGAGTAACCAAATTCATTTGGTGAATACCTTCTATGCTGGCATCGCTTTCTTGCACCAAAACACCATTCAAGGCAGATCTTACTTGGATAACAGAGGGTTTTGGTTGTTTTTGTTGTAAAAGGATTCTGTTGGTTTTTCCTTTTAAAATTTGCAACGCTTGATCAGTAAAGCCGGGTGCAATCACCACCTCACAAAATAAGGGATGGATCTTTTCTGCAGTTCCTTCGTCGATGGTGCGATTGGCAATGAGCACCCCTCCAAACGCAGAAACAGGATCACATGCCAGTGCGGTGTTATACGCTTCCTCTAAAGTTGCTCTTGTAGCGATTCCGCAAGCATTGTTGTGTTTGAGAATGGCAAAGGTGGGATCATTTTCTTGGAACTCACTCATTATCGATACGGCAGCATCCACATCTAAAAGGTTGTTGTAGCTCAATTCTTTTCCGTTCAATTGATCGAAAAATCCTTTCAAATCTCCAAAAAACCAACCTTTTTGGTGGGGGTTTTCGCCGTATCGCAATGGAGTGGCGGATGACTCTGAAACCTTGAGCGCGGTGAATAAACCTTGGTCGAAATATCCAAAAATCTTGCTATCGTAGTGCGAAGAAACCTGAAAGGCATGACGGGCCATAGATTGTCTGAAGGATAAATCGGTTTGACCGTTGTTGTTTTTTAATACATCGAGCAAATCAGGATACTGATGAACGGATGGGATGATCACAACATCATGGTAATTCTTAGCCGCTGCACGAATCAAGGAGATTCCCCCGATATCTATTTTTTCAATGATGTCCTCGTGGCTGGCGCCCGATGCCAATGTTTTTTCAAAGGGATATAAATCCACGATGACACAATCAATAGCGTGCAGTCCATGTGTTTTTACATCCTGTTGATCACCAAGGTGCTCTCTTCTGTTGAGAATACCACCGAAAACACCGGGATGCAAGGTTTTTACCCGACCCTCTAAGATTTCAGGGAAATGAGTGATGTCTTCAACGGGTGTTACAGGAATGCCCATTTTTTCGATGAACTGTTGCGTTCCGCCTGTACTGAACATTGTAATATGGAGTCGATGCATCTCTTCGATGATCGGGGCGAGACCGGTTTTGTCAAAAACAGAGATAAGTGCAGATGAAATTTGCTTCATGATACTTGTGAATTAGAAGCTCGCAAAGCTACAAACAGATCATCCTGGTAATGAGAGAAAATATGAACCAAATACGAATAGTGTCAAAAAAACTTAGGTACTAACGGATGCGGGCTATTTCAGGTTGTGATATACCGCTTGCACATCATCGTCTTCCTCGATTTTTTCAACGAGCTCTAAAATGGCATCGGTTTGTTCTTCGTTGAGCTCGGCATAGGTATTGGGAATGCGCTCCAATCCGGTTTTGATAGGCGTGATATTCAAGTCTTCCAACGCTTTGGCCATTTTTCCGTAATCGGTATAATCGGTATAGAGCACCACTTCCTCCTCATCTCTTTCCATACTTTCTAAACCGTGGTCGATGAGCTCTAATTCCAATTCTTCCCAAGATGGATGAGCGTTGGGCGCTAGTCTGAATACGCCTTTTCTATCAAAAACAAAGCTCAGTGAACCGCTGTTTCCCAATTGTCCGTCTCCTCTGTTGAAATACAAACGGATATTGGCTACAGTGCGAGTAGGGTTGTCGGTAGCGGTTTCCACTAAAATCGGCACACCAAATGGACCATATCCTTCATAGACCACTTCTTCGTAATTGCTGGCATCCTTGCTCACAGCGCGTTTGATGGCGGCTTCGACACGGTCTTTGGGCATATTCACCCCCTTGGCATTGACCATGCATTGTCTTAACCGAGGGTTGTAGGCCGGATCTGGACCGCCTGCCTTTACCGCCATCGCGATTTCTTTTCCAATTCTGGTGAATGCCTTCGCCATTTTATCATAGCGCGCAAACATCTTGTGTTTTCTTTTTTCAAATATCCTGCCCATGGCCCACTCAATTTTAGGACTACAAACCTACAAAAACCCGCGCAATTTTGTGCTACCTTTGGACACGATGTTTTTAGAGAATAGCAGCGCCAAAGGAAGACAACGAGGTTGGATTGAGGTAGTTTGTGGATCTATGTTTTCTGGTAAGACAGAAGAATTGATTCGACGACTGCGTCGCGCTGAGTTTGCTAAAATGAAAGTGGAAATTTTCAAGCCTGCGGTGGATGTACGCTACAGCAACGAGGATGTAGTGAGCCACATCGGCACCAGCATCCGGTCAACACCCGTGCCTCACTCCTCTCAAATTCCCTTATTGGTGAGTGATGTCGAAGTGGTAGGGATTGATGAAGCACAATTTTTTGATGATGGATTGCCCGAAATTTGCAACCAGTTGGCCAATATCGGAATTCGAGTGATTGTCGCGGGATTGGACATGGATTATTTAGGCCGACCATTTGGGCCGATGCCCCATTTAATGGCCATTGCGGAGTATGTCACGAAGGTGCATGCGATCTGCGTAGATACAGGTGACTTGGCGCATCATTCCTATCGGGTAGCAGAGGGTGATCAAATTGTTCAGTTAGGGGAAAAGGAGAGTTATGTTCCATTGTCCAGAGAGGCATTTCAGCGCAGGATGAATGCGCGCAATGATAATTCAGATTATTCCTCATGAACCGCGGTTACACCCCCTCTGAGATCGCCCAAATAATGGGTGGAAAATTGGTGAATGGGCAGGAGGTTAGGATACAGCAATACCTCATAGATAGTCGTAAGGCCTTTGCGGGATTGGATATATTATTCATAGCCATCGTCACATCTCAACAGGATGGTCATAATTATGTGCAATCCGCTTATGAAAGAGGGGTCCGTTGTTTTTTAGTGCAACATGAAATGACTCTGGGAGTGGATGCCATTCAGATTGTAGTAAAAGACACTGTAACAGCACTTCAGCAATTGGCCATTCATCATAGAAGGAGATTTTCTATACCTGTCATTGGTATTACAGGTTCCAATGGAAAAACCATCGTCAAAGAATGGTTGAATCAATTGCTCAGTAGTCATTATCGAATTTGTAGAAGTCCTAGGAGTTACAACTCGCAGATTGGGGTGGCCTTATCTGTATTGCAATTGCATGAGGGTCATGAGATGGCTATTTTTGAGGCCGGTATTTCTCAACCCAATGAAATGAGCAAGTTGGCTCAAATTATTGAACCTACTATTGGTGTTTTTACCCATCTGGGGGAGTCTCATTTAGAAAATTTTTCAGGCAAAGAGCAATTATTTTCTGAGAAAAATCGGTTGTTTGAAAATACAACGGCATGGATTTCACCTGATTTAGGAATAACCTCTGCTTCTCGTCCGCCTTTATCTTGGGGCATTTCTTCGAGCAATCATTGGGTGATTCACTCTATCGACAAGGGGCATGAATATTCGATGATCGAGTTGGAAGAGGCTGCGCAAAGAGTGATTTTGACCATTCCTTTTCAAGATCAAATTCAAATTGGAAATGCTATTACAGCGGCTTGTGCTGCGCGTTATTTGGGATTGACGTGGCAGCAAATTCAAGATGAAATTGGAAATTTATCCTCTATCGGCATGAGGATGGAGCAATTGACAGGAGTGCATCAAACGGTGCTGATCAATGATGCTTATTCTTTTGATGTCGCTTCTTTAAACCTCGCAATGCAAGAAGTAAAGCAGCGTTACAGCGATCGTAAGCGAGTTTTAATTTGCTCTGATTTCCCATCTATCGGAGCTCGACAACCCCAATCTTATGAGGAGTTATTTCGGGCCATCGAGCAGTTTGAATGGACTGAAATTTTCTTTGTAGGGGCCGGTTTTTTCAAAATGCAAGGTGCATTTAAATGTGAGGTGCATTATTGCTCAGATACTTATTCACTTATTGCCACCTTGGAGAAAAAGGAATGGAGGGAGGAGGTGATTCTTATCAAAGGCGCTCGTGAGTTTGAATTTGAAAAAGTGGTGCAAAGATTACAAGCTAGCACCCATTTAACTAGACTAGAAATTGATTTGAATGCGTTGCGTTCTAATTTACATTATTATCGATCTAAAATTGGCCCATCCACCCGCATGATGGTAATGGTGAAGGCATTTGGATATGGGACAGGGGCCAAAGAAGTAGCTCAATTGCTTGAGGAGAATCAGGTAGATTATTTGGGAGTAGCCTATATCGATGAAGGGTTGGCTTTGAGGAAGGCGGGCGTTTCACTTCCAATAATGGTGATGAATCCGGAATCCGAAGGTATTCACTCTCTGATTCAATTTCATTTGGAGCCCGAGATTTATTCTTTGAGAAGTTTCAACGATTGGATGGCACAAAAGGATCGTTACCAAATTACATCGACGTTGAAGATTCATCTCAAGATAGATACCGGTATGCACCGCCTGGGCTTGAGTGAGGGAGATTGGGAGAAGATGAAGAATGCCATTCTCTCTCGAAATGATGTGGAGGTCATATCGGTTTTTACCCATTTATCTTCGGCGGATGTGGAGGAGGAGCAGGGATTTACACTTTCACAGCTCGATCAGTTTCAAAAGGCAAGAGCGTATTTTGAACCCTATTTTCCCAATGCTTTTTATCATGCGGCCAATTCAGCGGCGATCACACATTACCCACAGTCCCAAATGGATATGGTACGGCTAGGTATCGGCATATATGGGGTATCTTCGGATGAAGAAGATCAAAAGCATTTGCAACCAGTTCATCGTTGGGTGAGTCATATCTCTCAGTTGATCAAGGTACCAAAGGGAGATGCTGTAGGATATGGTAGAAGTTACATTGCCCATGAAGCGATGACGATTGCTACCATTCCCGTGGGGTATGCGGATGGATACAAAAGGATTTTGAGCAATGGTAAAGGTTGGGCATTGATTTCAGGAGCAGTGGCCAGGGTAGTGGGAAGGGTGTGTATGGATATGTTGATGTTGGATGTCACCCACTTGAACGTGAAAGAGGGGGATGAGGTAGTGTTGATGGGTGAGGAGATGACACTTACGGAAATGGCGGGTTTGTGTGACACAATACCTTATGAAATATTGACTTCTATATCGCAGCGAGTTAAACGAGTATATATAGCAACATGAAAAATACATTATTTTTAATTTTGGCCATGTGGACCTTAAGTGTTCCGGCCCAAGATCGATTGGAAAGACAGCTGTTGGTGCAGTTGAGAGAAGCACAGAATGTGGATGAATGGTTGGCTTCCTTAGAAGTGGAATTCCCGGTGAATATTGATTTTCAGCTGTTACAAAGGACCAGTGAGCCCATGCGCATTTATCTTTTGGGATGGAGTGAAACGGTATGGAATGATGATGAGGTGTTCCAATGGATGAAGAAGCAATCAGCGGTAACCGCCATCCAATTCAATCATTGGATGACAGAGCGTTTGGTGCCGGATGATCCATTGTTTGGCAATCAATGGCATCATGTAGATCCTCAAGATCATGATATTGATACTGATTTGGCCTGGGAAATAACCACAGGTGGTAGTACTGCATTGGGTGATGAAATAGTGGCATGTGTAGTGGAGACCAATGGAGCGAAGTGGGATCAGGAAGATTTGATAGAGAATCATTGGGTGAATGCATTAGAAATTCCCAACAATGGGGTGGATGACGATTTGAATGGTTATGTGGATGATTATGACGGGTGGAATGTTGCCGGAAATAATGATAACTCCTCTAATGGAAATCATGGTACACAAGTGAGCAGTATGATGGGTTCTAAGGGCAATAATGCACTGGGTGTTACTGGGGTAAATTGGGATTTGAAGATCATGCAGGTACAAATGGGAAGCATAACCGAGGCCAATGCGATAGCGGCCTATACGTATCCTTTGGTGATGAGAAAGTTGTATAATAATACCAATGGCGCACAGGGCGCATTTGTGGTGGTTACCAATAGTAGTTGGGGGATAGACAACGGACAAGCGGCCAATGCTCCGTTGTGGTGTCAGATGTATGATACTTTGGGTTTTTATGGGATTTTAAGTTGTGCCGCTACCGCCAACAATAATGTGAATATTGATCAAGTGGGGGATTTGCCCACCAGTTGTCCTAGCAATTATCTGATATCAGTTACGGCCACTAATGCAAGTGATGTTCGCACATTCAGTGGATATGGTACTACCCATATCGATTTAGGTGCTCCTGGGGAAGCTGTTTTGATGGCAGGTAATAATTCTTACGCCTCTAGTTCTGGAACTTCTTTTGCCAGTCCATGTGTGGCCGGCGGAGTGGCGTTGTTGTACTCTGCTCCTTGTCTGTCACTCGCCCAGGTGGCACAAGATAATCCCGCATTGGCCGCACAGTGGGTAAAGGAGTATATTTTGAATGGGGTAGATGCGGTGAGCAATTTGCAAGACGAAGTAGCCACTGGTGGCAGAATGAATGTGAAGAATAGTTTGGATTTGGTAATGAGCAATTGCGTGAGTGGTGATTGTCCTGCTCCGTTTAGTGTTCAGTCCGCGCCGATACCCAATAGCTCAGGTCAACTGATTACCTGGTCCACGCTAACTCCTTCTCTGGCGCAATTACAATATAGAGTGGTAGGTGATTTGAATTGGACAGTGGTGGATAGTATTCCTGACAGTCAAATTTCCGTATTGAATTTATTGTACTGTTCCGAGTATGAATGCCAAGTGAGGTTGTATTGTGATACTATGATGAGCGATTGGAGCAATGTGATACAGTTTCTAACAGATGGCTGTTGTCAGCATCCAAGTTATTTTCAAACAACCAGTGTCACAGAGAATGAGGTTGTGATTCAATGGAATCCAGTTTTGGCGGCCAATGGTTATGTGGTGGAGTTGTATAATAGTACAACTGGTACAGTAGCGTTCAATGTATCGGAACCACAGATCATCATCGATAGTTTATTGTCTTGCGAAAGTTATGTGGCCACTGTTTTTTCAAATTGTTCTGAACCAGGAGATCAATTGTTGAATATTCCTTTTCAGACATTGGGATGTACCTCTTGTGGTGATATACCTTTTTGTGATGTTGGCACCTCTAACTCATCTACAGAGTGGATCGCGGGTGTGACAATAGCCGGAATTAATTCGCTGACAGGTTCGGATGGGGGGTATGGCGATTATACAGACGTCACGACCACCTTAACCATTAATCAATCTTATCCGATTACCGTAACACCAGGATTTTCAGGATTGGCCTACTATGAATACGTGCGGGTGTGGATGGATTGGAATGCAAATGGAGTGTGGGAAGACACTGAATTGGCGTGGGATCCGGGATCAGCCTCCAATACTGCAGTTACAGGAACGATTTTAGTTCCTTCCAATGCAGCGCTGGGCAGTGTGCGTATGCGCGTGGGAATGACCTATTATGGTTTTACAGGTTCTGGAGAAATTCCTGCTGCTTGTGGTTCATTTGACTATGGTGAGTTTGAAGACTACTGTTTGAATATCAGCCAAGCGAATGCTGTTGATACAGAGGATGCGTCCACATTATTAGCAGTATTTCCTAATCCATGTGTCGAGGGAGTGTTGATTCAAAACATCCAAGGAGTTGGGCGATTTACCCTTACAGATGCAACCGGTAGAGTTTGTCAAACTGGAATGTTCAATGATCCATCTTCTCATTATTTAGATCTTCGCCAATGTGTAGCGGGATGTTATGGGTTAAGGGTAGAGGATGCTTCAGGATTGCGATTTGTGAAAATCGTGAAAAATTAACCTTTGTTGTGGCCATTTCGCTGTAAATTCGTAAGGACAATGCGGAGCAGTTATCTCATAGTTTTATTTCTCCTTGGTTGGCTGATTTTGCCCGAGGCTCGTGCTACTCATAACAGAGCGGGAGAGATTATCTATGAGCATGTGTCAGGATATACTTATAAAGTAACCATCATTACAATTACCAAGGCGTCCTCTCAAGCAGACCGACCCTGGTTGAAGATATACTGGGGCGATGAGCCCTCCAACGTGACGGATACCCAATTGGATAGTTTACCTAGGTCCGTTGAATTATTGTACAACAATATTGATGCTAAGCGGAATGAGTATTTTGGATTTCATACCTATTCAGGTCCTGGCATCTATACGCTGATGGTGATTGATCCCAACCGAAACTCGGGAGTGATGAATATTACCAATTCAGTTCAGCAGGTTTTCAGCATTCAATCTCAATTATTGATCAGTCCTGGTGTGGGTCATAATAATTCTGTTCAGTTATTAAATCCGCCAACGCAACAAGCATGTATCTATCAGCCATGGATACATAATCCTGCCGCTTATGATCCAGATGGTGATTC
>Ga0068876_10000466_pt1 | contig 33355 bp, 36 predicted proteins | sample NOAtaG_6_FD_66442 | JGI IMG/M metagenome (GOLD analysis project Ga0068876, IMG submission 66442) | Freshwater lake microbial communities from Lake Erie, under a cyanobacterial bloom - NOAA_Erie_Diel5S_2200h metaG | ecosystem: Environmental > Aquatic > Freshwater > Lake | place: USA: Ohio, Lake...
GTGTTGTATGTAGTTCCTAAGTAGGTGATATTAAAAGGCAGAGACAATGTCCAATAGCCGTCGTCATTGTTTCCTGTTGTGGGTGCAGTTGATGCTGTTAGGCTTGCCGCACCTAGCAGGCTGTTTGTAATACTACTGACATTAGCAGCCTCACTGCCACTTGATGTTTGTGTAATGGTACACAACATGGCAAATGCTGTTAACGGATTGCTTACTTGACTTATATCTAAATTTGTTGTATAGGTAATAGTATAACTGCCAGTAGTAGGAAGAGTTATATTTTCATCAATAACAGCTTCAACATCTCCGCCTTCGATCGACGTAAACGGTCCTTGACTAAATGCAGTTATAACAGAGTTATCACTTTGTCGAACTATCTGTATACCAATAGACAAACTGGTTTGTCCTGTTTGACCTCCTGAAGCAATATCATTTTTAACTCTTATTGTGGTATTATTACCTGTGGTAGTTAATGTTATTACATAAGTTGCGTCTGGAGGTGATGTACCTAACAAATATGCTGATTGGTTTGATTCTAAGGTCCACGATGCAGGTTTTGAATTAATAGTTCCACCTGTAGCACCTACTGGTCCTGAAGTGGTTATTCTGTTTCCAAAATTTTCCAAACCTAATAAATTTGCCAGTCTAGTTGAACTTGTGCAAACACCACTGGTTCCAAGAAAGGTAGTGGCTCCACCTGGAGTATATCTTGTTCCTCGATAGGTCACTGCGGTAATATCAGTCATACTCCATTCGCTAGGAAATATACTATCTCCCCAGCTGTTGTTTACAATTGTGGGATTTTTTCTTCCAGTTGCAGGATTAACTGCTTTATTCCTATGAAATGCTCGAACGTAATCAAATACCAAACTGAAATTACCTGCATTACCAGTATCATAGTATAAACTATAAATTGTACTATCACGGGCCCAGCCTTGTGTATTTCCTGCTACAGTTCCAGCTACATGCATGCCGTGTGGATCAAGTAGACCTAGATTGTATGTGCCCGCAGCAGCACCAGTTACTTCTGGATTATGTTGAAACCAATTGTAGTTTACAACTCTAGATCCGCCTGTACCGTCTGCGTTGACCGCAAACTCAGGATGTGCCTGTGTCGGCAGTCCGGTATCACAGATTACAACATCAACATTACGACCAGTTTGTGCCAGCTCAATTGTGCCAGTTTGTGCCGGCGTACCTGAGCCGTTGCCTTGATAGCCAGTTCCACCCCATCCTGTACGTTGTTGGCCTTCAGTGCATCTCAATAAAGCCCAATTTTTCATATTGTTTGAAGTAGCGGAAGATTTATCCCAAGAAGAACTAGTTTGGGTAGTTGTATTGGTACCGGCCTTAATACCTAGTTCGTCTGGATGTACGCTGACTGCCTTTACTCTAGGATCGGTCCTTAACTGTGTTGCTTCCCAGTCTGTCAGTCTATATACAGTGTTCCTACTCATAGGTCTACGTTCTAGACATTGTACATCACGATGTATTTCAGTGCCAGTAGGCGCCTTACCTGCCGTTTCTAATTCCTCGTAGATAACATCGAGGTCATCATAGTTGTACACTGTGACAATGTACTTTCTAGTCTGTATGTAAGACAACATTTCTGACATGTTATGCCTCTAATTGCACAGCGGTTAATGTCACTGTGATAGTAGTTGTTCCACCACTCTTGTTAGTTACTGCTAACTGTATATTTGTATCTGGACTAGATTCATTACTAAATCCCAATGCCCCTGGACTGATTAAAATAGTTTGTGCTCCAGTAGTAATTACTTCAGCTACTACACCTGCGCCCGGAGTTGGATCAGCGCCTTCTACTCTACTTGAGTCTGCTGTACGACTAGCAATGTCTGTATAAATTCTTACCCATGCTGCTGCACTAGTTTGAATCTTATACAGCATGTATCCCTTGTATCCAGTAATAGTCAAATTGCCTGTGGCTGTATTGGCCAAACTGGCAGTTGTTCCAGCAACAGCAGATCGAGATGCCAGTGTACCTCCGCCACCTCCTGATACAGTTCCCGGTAGCCATTTACTACTAGCAGAACTCCATACAAGTGCTTGACCGTTTGAGGGCGCACTAGTAGTTGTATCAACGTCGCTAAGTGCATCAATACTGGTTGCAGAGTAAGCCGCAGGTATAGTTGGCAATCCTGTTAAGGAAGAATACGCACCTGTGGTAGCCACAGTGGCTAATGTTGGGCCAGTAATCGTAACTCGTCCTTCACCGTCTGTAGCAGTTGTAATCCCACCGGCCCCCGCAAAACGTAGTGTCTCTCCAGAGAAAATTGTTCTTTGAGTAGAGTCATCGCCGGCTACACTGAATTCAAAGTTTCCACTGACTGCACCACCTCCGCCACCTGCTGGCACAGGACCCCACGTGACTTCATATGTGGCAGGATTGTAGTATACAGTTTGCGGCCCAGTGACTTCTCTAATCGGATTAACATAGAAGCCAGCAGCGGAACCGTTGAGTGCAACACCACTGGCGTTGATAACAATTGAGTTAGCAGGTTGACTAGTTGCTCCTGCCGCCTTGCCAATTGCTACGGCATTAACACCTTGATTAGTATAACCAGAAACATCGCCGATCGCTACCGCACTAGCACCTTGATTGGTTTGGCCAGCACCAATTCCAACCGCCACGGCATTAGCACCTTGCAAACCTAAGCCACTACCTGTACCAACGGCCACAGCGTAGCTGCCTTGATTGTTTTGACCGGCGTTTGTACCAACTGCAATAGCACCTAACCCTTGAGTAGTATATCCAGCATCTCTACCAACAGCTATGGTATTTTGTGCCTGGGCAATTTCACCAGCACGTAAACCTAATCTTATTTCACCTTCTGAAGTACGCAAACTTGAAGTTGCAACAGGACCAACTACTGTGCCAGTAGCACCGTTGATCACCATGGTTGATGTATCCGAGAATACAGAACCTTTTAAATAGGTCACATCAAATGTGATACTATCACTGACTGCATTAGTTGTTAATTGTATACCTTCGCCTGCTACTAATACTAATGTATCCGTACTGTTATCAGCTAGTACAGAACTTTGACCACCTACTGCAATAGATGTAAATCCGAATCTTGTGTTTGTAACCACCACAGTACCAGTACTTTGATTAATGGAAATTCCATCACCTGCTGATATAGCAGTGACACCTGTATTTGATAGTGTTATAGATCCTGTGGCTGCGCTGGCACTTAGGCCTACCCCGGAGACTGCAAAGCTGGTCACGCCTGAGTTGGTAAATGTAACAGAGTCAGCACCAGCGTTGGTGGTAATGCTAATGCCAGTGCCGTTGACCAAGGTCAATGTATCTGTTGGAAGATCGGCCACCACATTGGATTGGCCGCTGACTGCGATAGTCTGGAATATGTTCTGGGGCACACTAGGCGCAGCGTTGGTAATTCGAACAGTTCCAGGTATACTGGTGTCAAGGGTAATACCTGATCCTGGATCTGTAGTGACACTAACGATACCAGTATTGGCAATGGTAACGTTGCCAGTCGCACCACTAACACTTATCCCATAGCCGGCAATGGTTGATAACACTCCTGCGTTGGTAATTGTAACGTTGCCTGTTGCAGCACTCACCGTAATGCCCGCGCCAGCAGCATTGGTTAATACTCCGTTATTGGCAATGGTCAGCGTATCAGTACTAGCACTAGTGGTCAATGCAATACCCGTGCTTGCTGCTATGGTCAACGTATCAGTGCCTGTATCTGCCACAATATTGGCCTGTCCAGGTACGGCAATAGTTTTGAAATAGCTTTCGTCTAAGGCCAAGCTGCCAATGGTTGAGCCCGCAGGCAGATTCACTGCGCCCGCAGTTGACGTTATTACCGCTGTACCCAAGTGTATGGAACTGCCACTAAGATAAATGTCTCTCCACCGTTTGGTTGGTGATCCTAAATCAAAAGTTTCGTTGGTGCTTGGTATTACACTGGTGCTCAGTGAAGTTAAATCAACAGCACCCCCACCACCAATACTTAGATAAAGTTCAGTGAAGTTGTCATTTATTCGATTGAATGCTTCATCAACAGTGCTCCACAATATGGGCGCCGAATTTGAATATATTATTTGTCTAGACATTATGTTCTTCCTACGGCAACTTCAACAGTGCCAATATGATCTGAATCGTAATCAACTAGGGATTTTCCTATGATCGTGCCAGCTTTTACATCGCCCGTTGCAGATATTCCCACACCTGGTATATTGGATGTCACTATCAAATCTCCTTTCTTGATCTTGCCAACCACTCTACAAGGCACACGACCTTGCAGTGCTATGAGATTTTTATGTCCAGGGCAAGCACCGTTCATGGTATAGCCAGCTGTGTCGCTGACCACTCCTGCAACTCTATGATCACCATAGTTTTGAGACAAGGTAACTTCTTTGTCTCCACCAAATATCAACACGGTGCCTACTGCATATTCTCGGTCTCCTTCATAGTATTCTGCAAGGTCTGCAGAATAGGTTGACTGCAACTTACTGCCCGCAGTCAAGGTCCAGTTGCCTGTTATGGTTCCTCCAGTGCCTGCTGCCCCTGTGGTAATCACCGGAGTGGTAATTGATCCCACAGTGATAGGCGCATTACTGAGTCCGTTGTAGGTTCTGAACACATGAGAATCATTGTCATAGAATGTGCGTTTGTCTGTGGCCACTGATCCGTCGCCAATCAGTATGCCAACATTGTTGGAAAAACCGTACAGTTGAGTATATCCGCCAGTGGCAGTGGTAGTGGTGTCAAGTATGGTTTTTGTGTCAATGATCAATTTTTCCATGCTGATAAATCTACCAGCAAAGTCTGCGTTGACATCGCGCTTGACTAATGTACTGGCAGTGGCAGCTGTGGCTTCATCAACCATGGCATAGTCACCATCGTTGGTAGAGGTAAATCCAATTCTACGTAGATATCCAGTTGATGTGTTGTACTGCGATTTTTTAATCGCTCCACCATCACTAACCACCGTGCTGAACAGCACCGCTGCCACGTTGGCAGTGGCTAAAAGTGAATTACCTAATACTGTTTTAGTTGCTATCTGCGGAAGATTGGCTAACTCAATACCATTGTCTTTGAGTGTGACCCAACCGTCAGTGACATCAAACTGCGCACTATCGAAACTGGATATACCTTTGTCTGCCTGTGTAATACCTGTGGCATTGACTCTGGTAGTGGCTGATGACAATGTCAATTTGCTCTGCACTATACCAGCAGCACTATTAATGTCTGCATTCACAATCACATTGGGATTGATCTGTGCATCTACTGTGTTGGCCGTAGAGTCGATGCTGAGACTGATGTCTCCCACCATGGTGCTGTTTTGGGCAAAATCCCCGGCGCCTGTAAAGGTCAAAATGTCAGCGCTCTTGCTGGCAGTCACAGCCACATCATTGAGATTGTTCAGTGTCAACGTTTGAAGGTTTACAGCATCTGTGGGGTTAACGGGATCGGCCAGATTGAAAATCTTAAACGAACCTAGATCCATATCGGCTTTCATGGCCAGTTGACCGTCCAACGCCATGAAACCGCCGCTGAATGCCGGAATTACACTGCCCGCAACAACTGCAGAACCAGTATGACTTATGCCCAGTCTTCGATCAATATAGCCTCTGGTGGCATTTTCTGTTGGCACAGTATCTGTGGCGTTGTCTGCAAATGCGCTGTCTGTGGAAAATTCGCTGACAGGTACTCCTCGTTTAAAACCAAGACCATCTAGATTGCTCAGTGCAATGGCGGCTGCAAAGGTCACAGTACCTGTGCCTTGGTCAACACGGAAGTAAGGTCCCACCGAGAAATTACCAAATTGATCAGTGGTTACATAGAATACACGGCCTACATCACGTTCCTGTGTTTCTGAATCAGGATCTAGGGCATTTACAGGAGGTCCGAAAATTTCATTGGGGTAATTGGTATCTGCATAAGATCCAGTACCAATTTCCAATAGATCATGTGAGGTTACACGAGTCAATGAAATTCTAATGGTCAGTGTGCCAGACTCATCTTTTGGCACAGCGGACTTGAGTGTTGGCAGATTGGTAAAATAGATCACCGAGGCAACCAATGGAGTGCCTAGTGTTAGGAGCCCATAATTGTCACCGGTGATGAGTTCATTTTGATAGGCCTGTACAGTGTACACCACTCCTTTAAACACCAGTTTGGTACCAAGCAGTCTTCCTTCATCGGCGCTGCTGATTGGAACCACTGCCACGGTGCTGTCACCCGCTCTTCCTATCACCTTGCCAACTCTCTGAACACCATTCTGCGTGCCTGTGGTTTCAAGTGCCACTGATATAGCAGTTGCTACATCTGTTATGGTAAATGTATTTGCATCTAGAACAGTTTTAACAAAGTACAGTCTATTGGCCAATATGCCGCCAGGTAATGCACCTGTTGTGGTAAATCTAACAACATCATCAGCTACAAATCCGTGACCAACTAATGTGACTACCGCAGGATTGGCAATGCTAATTGTACACACGCTTGGTGAAGTTACAAACGGCTGTTGTGGATACAGTGAAAGGTCTATGTAGTTGTAGTTTTCTCTTAGAGTGGTTTGAGCCAATCCAAACACAATATAGGTGTGTGTGCCGCTTTGACTGCCTGAAGTATTAATGGCAGTGCCACGTCTGGTTGAAGACAGTCTAAACGTATTGGCAGTGAATCCATCTGCCTGCACAAAATAAGTTTCACCGGCAGTGAGTCCTGTTGGCAGTGCGCCCGTAGTGGCCAATGTGATTTGATAGCCAGGTTGGAGACCGTGTGCTGCTCTGGTAATAATAGCCGGTGTGCCTAGACTCACAGTAAACGTTCTTGCGCCCGCAAAGTCAGCGTAGGCTTCAAATTGCAGTACTCGATAAACTTCGGGCGACTCAGCAAGTACCAGACCAGTACTTGGACGAACAGCCACATCAACGGCATTGCCAGTTAATATCACATTGCTGTTTTGTCTAATGGTTAATGGAGTGCCGTTGGGGATTACTGCTGCAAGACCGTCTACGCCTACACCTTCCGAACTACGCAGACTCAGTCTTGCCACTCCCGCTGGTAAACTTGCATCTGTGGCAACACCCGTAATAGGATATCTAAAGATGTCTCCAAGCCCGTGATCAACTTCCAGTTCACCATTTGGCAATGGAGGATGTGTGTAATTAGTTACAAATAATTGTAGACCACCCGCGGTGTTGGCATATGAACCTGATGGAAAATAGCATTCTGCCCCCTGTGCTAGGTCATAGTACAAGGTTACTGGTGTAGGTACTTCTAATGGGTCACTGCCTTCCGCCACCAAGGCAAAATTACCATGCGCACTGGAACCACCAATTGATCGAATTTGTCCGCCACCTAGTGAATAATATGATATGTGGCAGTAGTAGGTAAACATGCTGACACATTCTGCAAGACCGCCGTTGTTAACCACAATGCCATAACCAAGGTCATTGATCTGCGTGAAGTCGTTGCTCAACATGCTTCTGTTACCCGGCATTAACACTTCGTAGACGTTGGCATTTTCATTGATAAATGTTATCACTGAATCTTGCACAAGAGTTTTATTTGCCACAATGGTGCTACGTGCAGACACGCCTGCTGCCAAATAGGCATAGGCAGTCAAGTCAGGCAGTGTTTCTGCTGCGGCTGATCCAACACCGCCTGTAAGTATGGCACTTACATTGGTAAACAGTGTTTCTATAACTGTTTCGATAGCAGCATCGCTAGGTGTTCCAGTCACTCGAACTGTGGCAGAATAAGATACCGCGGGTGCAAGGTCAAGTATGACCTGTTTGGCCACATACTTGGCATGATCGATACCTGCGGCTGTTGCTGCCTGTATCAGCACAGGTATCTGCAGCACCACAGCATCGCCTACGCCATCCCAATATTTCAAACCTACTTTACGTGTTTCACTGTTGCCACCATAGATGATGTCATAAATCAATGATTCAATGGCATACTCTATATCTCTCGCAAAGTCATTAAAAGTAAGTGCTGGATATGTTGTGGCAAGATACCCCACTGCTTGATCTACGATGTAGGTAATATTGGCCTGTAACAGTGTTTTGGCATTGGCTCTATTAGCTGCCAATCCAGGAGGAGAGGTAAAACTCAGCGCAGGAGCAAATATAGGACCCTCTCTCACTATGTTGGCAATGATTGTTTTACTGCTGGCCACCACTGCCTGTGCTGTGGGATAAAGTTCAAGATAGGTGCTGGCATCATCGTGAGCCTGTTCAATGGCTCTTACTGTGAGATCCAATTGATCATTGATTACTACAGCAGCACTGGCCAGTCTATAGACAAGTCCAGAACGTCTGGCATGATAGTTGGTACTGAATACTATGTCATAGCCAACTCCATCAAGAATCAATCCCACATCTCTTCGACATATAGCTTCATTGTAACTGAATAGTGCAAACGGCCACGGTGTGGTTTCATCCATGACAAATGACGCAGTTGAGCCTGCCACATTGAATGTGTAGTCTCTAACATAGTTGATTCTGTAGATTGTGTCGTCAACAATAAATGATCCAGGCAGTTGAGGTAATCGTTTTAGATCGCCAACACGTAGGAATGTGTCCGAGTCTTTGCTGAGAAGTTTGAATTTCAAGTTGCCAGTAAAGCCGTCAATGTATTGGCCACCGGCAAACGTTTGTCTACCTGTGCTGCGGGAGAACGATGCACATTCTTGTGCATATGGAGATTTAGCAAGAATTTGTCCTTCTGGATCGAGTACCATGGCAAATCCACCATGCCCTTGGAATGTTATGGCCTGTGCTCTAGTTGCGTCATTGCACAACAGTACATCCATTTCGTTGTTGTTTTTTGGGAAGTTGATATTACTGCTGCCCACGCCATCGAGGATATCTAGCACAACGTCAAACAAGGCACCCAATACACCTCCTATACTGACAGCATTACCACCTGAAGTATATGTGCCAAAGGCAGCACCATTGACGGGAATGGTTAGTAGAGCGTCGCTGTAGATGTAAAAACTTGTGGGGTCAATAACATCTACGTAATAGTCATTGCCGTTTATTTCTGTAGTGCCTCCAACAGTGCTGATCAGTATTTGGTTGCCGTCAACTAATCCATGAGGTGTGCCAGTGGTAATGGCCATAGGATTGGCATTGGTAACACCTGTAATATTGAATGAAGTCCCAGTGGTTCCTGTTTCAGCCACGTAGGCACCATCTACTATTTGTGAAACGGTCTCTTGGAAAAGTTCCTGTATCGGCACATTTCTAACTACCAGTTGGGCCAATGTTCCTACTCTGCCAATTGCTGCAAGGGTCTCAGATCCCTGGGCACCAATTGCAATCAATCCGCTGGCAGATCCAAAGTACTTCAATGCCGCAGATATTGTTCTATTGGCGCCGCCGTATTTCAAATCGAATACCATGGCATCTAGCAGTAGTCCAATATCTCTTTCACAGAGATCCGCGTTGTATAAAAAACTGGCAGTGAATGGTGCAATTTCATTGTCGATTTGATCGGTAATCCAAGCTATGACTTCTCTTTGTATAAAGGTTCTGTTCAAGGTCAACAGTTGAGCCGCTGCTCTATAGGATCCTCTATTGTCAACTAACGGATACACAGGTTCATCTGTGGCCTGTAGATAATGGTAACCAAATAGTCTGTCAGTTAATGTGATCTGATCAGTGCCCACTACTCCCACAGTGAGATCTCTTCTGAAATACAAGAAAGCCCATGGGCTAGAACTTATACCGGGTTTTGGTCTTATGATACAGCGTCTGAATTCATCACCAACTATAGAGACGTTGGCCGGCACTCTTAGGGGTAGATTTTCTTCGTAGACTCCGCTTTCAACTAGAACACTCAATTGAACATTTTTCTGTACATCACCATATGATATAACTTCACCAATTTGGAATGTACCAAATTTGAGATCAACGTCAAAAATTTCATCACCTGATGAGTCCAGAGCGCCTGTGTGTCCAAGTATTTGAGCCAAGGCTCCTGATGTCTCGCCTCTTAGGAAAAGACCCTCTCGTATATCTCTGCTTCTAATAGCACTAGGAGTTGATGTAGAGTAGTCTCCAGTAAAGTCTGTGCGATAGCCTCCGGTTTCTATGAAAAATCTAGGAAGAGATACCGTGACCACCGGCTGACTGGTAAATCCAGATCCTTGATCTGTAACTGTGATACTGATCACACCGCCACTTACCACGTCGGCAGTGCCGAACGCTCCTGCACCTCCACCACCTGATATTCTAACAGATACTAGACCAAATCCACTGCCACTTGCATTTACCACCACGTTGTTGACCTTGTAGGTCAAATCCAGAGTGGCCAACTGACCATTGTCGCTGTCATCTGTGGTTGCTACATTGGTATTGCTAGGAGGTAATACAGTGTATACTCCAGAGGACACAATGCGGAATGTTAACACGCCACCTGCTTCTGTTGTAGATAATATCTGTAGTCTAGCTGGTTCGCTGAATGTTCCTCCAACCACAGTTAGTATATCGCCAACTTGATAGTTCACGCCCACCACATTCAAAACCACAGTGTCAACACTCATTAGGGCACTGCCGCTGAATCCTGAACCGCTGCCCGGAGCATCCTCGATCTTGGTCAAGGTACAGTTAGCGGCGCCATTGTTGTAGGTTAATGTTTTCTTGTAAGGACCTATTTCGTTTCTAGCCTCTAGAACAATTTCTTCTGCTCTCTTAAGTGCCGCTTCTAAAGTGCGATAGGCATAGGCCAACGCTCGACCTTGTAGTGCTACGCTGACTCCTGGACGATCGTCTTGACCTGATGTGGCCACATATAGATTGATTGTGCTGCCAAAGGCAGAATTATCCACATATCGTTTGGTGGCAGCGATCAATCCACCATAGACATCATCATCATCTGGCTCAGGGTCTCTGGACAGGATTAACGGCCCGCTCATTGTGCCGAACGCACCGTTTACCAGTCCAGTTCTTGGATCAATGGCGTTTGTACCCGCCCTGGAAACTTTGCCATCAGCATAGCGTTTGTTGATGGCTTCGTGATCAAATATAGGAACCAATGGAATATTGTCGGTGCCCAGGTCTCTAATTCTAAATTGAGTACCACCTGATCGTGCGCTGAGATTGCCCCCTAACTGTGGGCTGGTGTCGCCAACCACTTCAGAAAACTCTGTACTGATGCTTATTTCATTTTGATTGGTGGTAAAATCAAGATTAATACCGGCACCTGAAATAAGTTGTTTGTATACAATACCTGTTTCTGTGTTGTTAACACTGAGTATGGCATTTTCCTGTCCAAGATAACTGCTAGGGGTGTCGTCTAGATTCTTGAAAGTGAGTTTTTCACCTAGACCCAATGAGCTGTACAGCTCACGAAAGTTGTCGTTGACTTTTCTAAACGAGTCGCGAATGCTGTCGCCTGTGCCGTCGTTGCCTACAACGCCGGTATCAATAATTTTTCTTGCCATGGTAGATCCTAAGATTTATGGTTGCTCAAGTATTTAGCCCAAAGTTTTATAAGCCGAATGTAAATACATTATGTTCTTGAAAAAACAAACTCAACAGACTCAACATGTTAGACTCAGTAAACTAGGAGTAGCACACAACTACGCTAGAAGAAAAACCATTGCAGTTTTTCGATGTGATAACTGTGATAGTGAATTCACACGTGAGCTACGCAAGATGGATCATAGAAGATTGAGCAACAACTACTTTCATGTATGTGCGTTATGCGATGCAAAAAAATTTGCCCAACGTAAGGGAGTTGAACGCAAGCAGATCTGGGACATGCCCGCTAGCACCACTTTGCCTGTGGGAAAATACTAGACTCTAAAACTTTCGCCGCAGCCGCAGCGATCGCGTTCGTTGGGATTGACAAAATCAAACCCCTCGTTAAGTCCTTTTTTGATCCAATCCATTTCTATACCTTCAAGATACACCAGACTTTTAGGATCCACAAACACATGCACACCGTGGCTGACAAAACTCACATCATCCGCACGAATACCGTGGGGCAGATCCACGTACTCCAACACGTAGGCCAATCCACTGCAACCTGTGGTCTTGACGCCTACGCGGATACCCAGACCCTTGGGTCTCTGTGCCAGATTGAACTTAACCTTATCAGCGGCCGTTTCAGTTAGTGTAATCATGCCTGTTCTTGTAATCGGCTACAGCAGCTTTGATAGCATCTTCCGCAAGTATTGAACAGTGAATTTTAACAGGAGGTAGTGCTAGTTCTTCGGCAATTTCGGAGTTTTTGATTGATCCTGCTTGGTCGAGAGTTTTTCCTTTGACCCATTCTGTAATGAGGCTCGAGCTCGCAATAGCCGATCCGCAGCCATACGTTTTAAATTTTGCATCTGTAATAATACCTGTATCATGATCAACCTTTATTTGTAGTTTCATAACATCGCCACAAGCAGGGGCACCAACCATACCAGTACCAATATCAGTATCACTCTTGTCAAAAGATCCGACATTCCTGGGATTTTCATAATGATCAATTACTTTTTCCGAATAGGCCATTCTTAACCCTTTTTAAATAGACTTAGAATTTTAGCCTGGATTGTTTTGGCAAAGTCGGGCTGAGGGAAATTCCAACCAACAAATGCACCTAGTGCTAACCAAAATAATGTTTCTAACATGTTATTCTCCTATTAAGCGGTCGTTAACGACAGACCAGTCGATAATACGCCAAATATTGTTTAGGTATTTGGCTTTATTCTGTTGATAGTCTAATGCCCAAGCATGTTCCCACCAATCAATGAGTAGAGCAATTTTCATGCCTTTACGATATTCGTGATTGGGAATGGTGTGCAGTTTGCCCGCAGTATCCATATAGACCCAACCGGAACCTTGAATAGCCATAGCTTCTTTTTCTACAGCTTCTTTAAACTTGTCAAAGCTGCCGTAGACACTGTCAATTAATTCACCTGCTGCTTCTGTGGGTTTATTGGCAGCTCTTGGAGGAGTTAGATTTCCAAAGTACAAATTATGCAACATTGCGCCGCCATAATTAAATTTAGAATCACCTTCTCCGTCATTGTATCTTTCAAAATACTTGGCAGCTAGGCCTGAATAATGATAGTCCAGAGTATCTTTGCTCATCACGGGATCAAGTTCTTCTTTGCCAAAACTCAGTTTGTTTTGAACAATTTCTCTAGTATCAGTATCTTCGTGTAGGTATTTGATGAAATGTAGCGCCATCCTATATTTAGCGCATAAATAACCTACAAGGAGATTTCAATATGATCGGTTTATTAAAGAAACTATTTGGTTCTAAGCCAGCAGAACAAACTGCGGAAGTTCCATATAAAGTAGAGGCAGCACCAGTGGTCGAAGCAGCGCCTATACCTGCTCCGGTAGTTGAGGCAGCACCAAAAGCAGAGCCGCAGAAAAAGGCTGCTCCTGCAAAGAAAGCAGCCCCAAAAAAGCAACAGTTTGCCAAAAAGCCTCCTGTTCCTAGAAAACCAAAATCACAAGCCTAATTCTTTAGCTTGTTCGTAAAGTGCGAAGCTGGCTAAATTCTTGGCCTTGCTTTCGCACATGATATCGAATTGGTCTCGAAAGCTCAGTGCCCATTCATTCACTGCTGTGTTCCAGTAGAATTCTGAATGTGCTCTGAGCTTTTGTTTTTTATAACCAGCTTCTAGGAGGGGCGAAAGAGCGGGACGTTGGTGTCGGGGATGGTCAATAAGGCAGTCTTCCCGTGAAAGACTATAATGTAAAGTAGGACGCACACCACGCCAACTATCAATAATCCTTTTAACACGGTCATCAGATGGGTCAATATATTCTCCTGAGTTAATCCAATGGTGATGAATATCTAGAACTAGGGCACAGTCTTTGACCAGCTCAATACTGGAGTCAATGCCCCAGGTCATTTCATCATTTTCAATTGTGATGCAATTACGAGCTTCGGGTGACAGCTTGGTCAACGCTCTGCGTATACCCTCAGGGCCTTCTCGACCTGAGATATGCACGTTGATCTTGAAGTCCTGGAATGTCTTTCCATAGCCCATCCATCGAGCCATGTCAGTATGATATTCAAATTCTTCAATGCTTCTATCTACAATACCAGGATTACTAGATGCAAGCACAGTGAACTGACCAGGATGGAAACTAAGCCGAACACGATTCTCACGGGCCAGTTCACCCACTCGGCTAAAATTTCTTTGGGCGTAGTTCCTAACATCGGACTGCCGCCAAAACCACTTCCAACTAGGCTCAGTGTATACAGGCAATATATCACTGCTGAGTCGTACCATTCTAAGATCTTCATCTAGTGTCCCCACCCTGGCCACCAATTTGTAGCAGGCTTCTATGTTTCGTTCCATCAAGTCCCAGAGCCGCTGTTCTGCTTCTTGAGGATGCTCTCGCAGCCACCTCACTGTGGTAGCACCTGTATTTAAGTCACGGTCACGAGCATTGATTTTCATTCCGTCAACTTCGGAAGGATCATTGATCCATTTGCAGGCAAAGCCTATACGTTTAGTCATACAACAAGTATAACATCATCACCGCCAGTTGTCAATCACAAACTGGTCCATAACTTCGTCGGGTTTTGGATCTCCGTGAAACACACAGACAGCACATTCTGGCAGTATTTTTGGACTGCGAACATCTTTAAAGTATCTCTTACCACCACTATACGCAAGTTCATTTCGATCACGTATTTCCCATTTATAACTCTGTATCCATCGTTCGGGCCAAAAGGTTATACGACTTTTTGCCACTTGCCAAATCCAATCTTGATCGCCGTGTAATTTTTGAGCCTGTTTGGGATTGGTTTGAAAAGTGGTAAAAATATCTGGATGCAGGCCCGCAGGCCAACTCATAACAGAACTATTGAGAATGTTCCACTGGGGATTGAATTTTCTATTAAAGTCTCTAATGCCTAGAAACTCTCGGTCATAGCCTAAAACTAATTTATCAATATTCTGATGTATAACAATATCTAGATCAAAATATAAAACTCTTCCACGAAGACCAAGTTCGGGATCGAACATGTGAACCTTGTGCCACCATCCTTTGGCATATCCTTCGTTGGGTCTAACAATACTGTGAACACCGTCTATTGGATGTTGGTCATCAGTTAAACAGAAAAACTCATAAGGAACTGTTAGATGTCTAGCAACCATGTTACGTAGCCGCTCAACATATTCTCTACCATATCGTGTACCAAATCGAACACACAATACCGAAATTGGTTGGACGTGAGTTTGTATAGGGGCAGTGACTGGTTCTTCTACACTAATTTCAGTAGAAGGGAAACCAAATTTTTTATAGTGTCGCCACTGATCTTTAGTGAGATTTTCTCTTGACCACATTATCTATTTCTACTAAATCTTTTAATATATCACTTAGGTCATCGAGCTTGATCATGTTAGGTCCGTCACTAGGTGCGCGATCTGGATCTTCATGACATTCCATAAAGATGGCACTTACGCATCCGGTGGCCACTGCTGCCCTAGCGAGGTACGGGACCATAGTGCGATCGCCTCCGGAGACTGAGCCCAATCCTCCTGGCTGTTGAACAGAATGTGTGGCATCAAAGACCACTGGATACCCGGTGCTTGCCATAATGGGTAGACTGCGCATATCCACAACAAGATTATTATATCCATGAATATATCCTCTTTCACATAACATGATGCGTTCATTGCCTGTTGAAGCAATCTTTGCTGCAACATTTTTCATATCGTGAGGAGCAAGGAATTGCCCTTTCTTGATATTAACAGCACAACCAGTTTCCCCGGCAGCTAGTAATAAATCAGTCTGCCTGCACAGGAATGCTGGAATCTGTAGTATGTCTATGCCGGCTTCTGAACATTCTTGTGCCTGATAAATTTCGTGAATATCAGTCAAAACAGGCACTCCAAACTGATGTTTAATACCGTTAAGAATTTTAAGACCTTCATCTATGCCTACGCCTCGTTGCGTAGAAATACTAGATCGATTGGCTTTGTCAAAACTGCTTTTATATATCAAGGGAATGCCAAGCTGTGCTGTTATTGCAATGAGCCTAGCACAAGTAGCTTCGGCATGCTGTTGACTTTCAATTTGGCAAGGCCCAGCGATTAAAACAAAAGGTAAACGATTGCTAATAGCAAGACTGTTAATGTTGAATGTGCGCATAGAATTATTTACCAATGCCTAATGACGTTGGCAATAATAAACAGGCAGGTTATAACATGTATGATGACCCAAAATGTTTTTAAAAATAATGCTACTCGTGCTTCCCGGACAGTAAGAATAGGAACATCCGGGCGGTCCTCGTCCGTCTGTCCCATCAGGTGCCCAGTTGCTCGAGCCCATATACGTTCGAAACTATTCATCCTTGATAGATAGCAGAGTTTGCACCGTGTTCAAAAACTTCAGCACTTACTAAACGCACACTGGCATTTACAGGATACCGTCCTGTTGATCCTTGTTTAAGTTCATCCAAGATACGTGACATTTCATCGTAGCAGATTTTAGCAAACATTTCACAGCCTACTCCTTCTACTATTCGAAGATCACATAATGCACCACGTTCATACGGTATTGTACTTAGATGATTTTTACTGTCTATGTCAACTATCTCGTTCATGTGTTTGAAAAAATCCAACATGGGATCGTCGTGTGCAACTATCAGTGTATGATCAAACATAGAGTCTGCCCATTCTTTGAATAGCTTGAGGCCACCAAAGTCCATGACCCAATTTTTATCATCTAGTGTTTCGGATTCAAAAATCAGTTTAATACCAATTGAGTATCCATGTAATGTTGAGCAATGACTGTGCGTGGCACGCCATTGTCTAAAACAGCATGACAGACCTCTGTCATTGCCGTAGGTTTTTGTTGAAAGATATTTCGCCATCTCTTGCCTCCTATGCATAAAGCGAGTAAGTTTGACGACATGCAGAGTTTATAAAGCGGGATGAATGACGTAAAAAGACCGCTGTGCCTGTGTGTATAGATTAATTATACAAGGTATTTATAGGTAATGCAACACCAATAGATTCTTTTTTAACATTATTTTGTTGCCATTCTTGGGGCATCTTCCAACCTTCTACATTGATAATGTTAAATTGAATATGCGGGAATAATGAAAAGATTTTACCAAGTTGATAAATCCAATAGCTAGGATCAACAGCACTAGAATTTGGATTAGAATAGTTATTGGTTCCTTTGTAGATGTTGTTCACAAGGTCCTGTCTTCCGTATAAATCAAATCCAACTAATGATACAGTTGGTAAATTTAATTGTGCGGCGATAAGAACAGCATATGTGCCAGATCCCCAATGTATTGGCTTGTCTGGACGAAGTTCTCCCTTATAGGGTAAATCGGGTAAAAGTTTTATGTTCTTGTGCTTTTCTATTTTTCTAAAATAGTGATGCCAATTATCTCGAACATGTATTATTGTATTGGCAGTTGTGGGATTTTCCAGAGCTTCACGAACCATTCGATGGTCGCAGCAGACAAGATGATCAACTACACAGTCTCTATGCAAGGCATTACACCCCACAAATAAATGTGTATCTTTAAATTTATTTAAATCAATTCTGCCACGGCTTTCGCCGTTGCCTATAACCAGGGCCTGTGAGCCCATGTGTTAACCTCGTTCTTTGATCTCGCCGAAGGGATACCATGCGCCAGGACTGCCTGCTCTTAGACAGACCCAACCAACACCAGTACCGACTCTGGCAGCAGTGTTCCAAACGATGTCTCCTACAGCATAGGTGCCTTCTTGCGGAGAATTGCTGGCATACATCTGTATGTGACCACTGAATCTCACAGCACCTGCAACGTGTAGATCTACAGCAGGATCTGGATTTTCAACACCCACACTTAGTTTGCCGTTGACCTTGACCTGTATGGGATTTCTTTTGGCATTACCTAGATCAATATTACCATTGGCCTTGACCGAGATACGAGAAGTATTATCAGTAACAATGTCAAAATCTGTGCTGGCAAACGTGCCAACTATTCCATGAAAGTCATCATTGGTGCCCAGCATTACTTCAATGGCATTTTCCGCCACGCTGAACGCAGCATTAGGAGCTTCTGTGCCTAGGCCCAATCTGTCAGTAGCACCATTATAGATCAAATACTGATTGATATTAACAGATCCATCTACGATCAAGCCTTGAAGCCTACCCACAGTTTGTAGGTTGCTTTTGAGCACTGTAGATCCCAGTTCTTTAGTGGACAGCACCACAGTGTTGCCAATAGAGAAATTCTTGTCTTTGTCTAGATCAATGCTTTCTGAAGAGAAAAATCTATCAGGATTGCCATTGAACACCAACTGTTTGGTATAGCCTTTGCCGCTCCAGATAATGCCTTTACCAAAGTTTTCCTCGCCCTTGCGAGCCCGGAATTCTAGGAACTGCGTGATTTCTTGAGCAACAGGTTGATGAGCGGCCGCAACAAGGTCTTTGAGAACGCGGCTTAAATCAGTGAGAGTTTGATCGATATTGGTATTGTTCATACCAGTATTTATCAAACTTCAAACTAAACATTAGGCAATTTTCAATAAAATTATGTCTTCGTTGATGCGGCCATTCATACGGGTATCTACTGCATTGATGTCTTCTAGGAACTTGCGTAGTGCTACTTTGCCTGCTGCCTTAAATTCTTTAAGTTGATCCGCTGGTTTGCGTAGGGTTTTTTGTACAGATTTTGGTTCACTAAATCCTGTAATAGTTGTGCCCTTGATACCGAGATCTTGAAATTCTTCTGCAATGTACTTGCCCAACTTGCGGCTCTTGGTATTGTAGGTCCATAATTCTTTGGCACCCAGAATATCTGCAGGATTAATACTCACCAATTTCAACGGTTCGTCTGCTTTTTTATACTTGAGTTTGGCCACAATCTTTTCAGCGGGCACAGCTTTTTTGGCTTTGGGCTTGCGATTGACCTTGGCTTCTTGCGCCAACATCTCGCAGGCGCTGACAATTTCTTGATAGAAGGCTGTAATCTTTCGCAGTTGTACCTTGCTCAAATGACTGTAGGCTTCTTTAAGTTGTTCATCTTTAGTTGTGGCTGCTTCTGTAAGTTCATCTAAATTTCTAGCATAAAAATCTTTAATGACTCGAGCATGAGCTGCCTTAGCTTGATGCGCTTTTAACAAGTTGAGAACCTTAAATGCTTTGGGATCAAACGCTTCAGGGTCAAGCTGAAAGGATTCAATAGCTGTTTCAATTTCCTCGGTCATTTTGTATGATGACTCACGCACTCGGTCTTGGATACTAACAACAGGTACAGTAGTTTTTATTTCTGCTACCGCTTCATCATCGATGTCATCTTTGCCTTCACTGACAATAGTAGCGATGGACTGTCCTAGCCAAACTGCGGCACTACGACCATCATTAAAGTCTGTACGTACAGGCGGCATGCCCTTTAGCAAGCAGGCAGCAATAGCACCAACAGTTGTACCGCAACGATTGTCTTTGGTCTTCTTAAATTCTGCTATCTGTTCTTTGGTGTAGCCATTCTGGCTCATCCAATTGATAACTTTGGGCTTGAGTTCTTTACCGCTGGATTCCAAACGATACCAACTCATAGCTGTATGGAAGTGACGCAAGAATTGATTAGTATCCCAAGTTTCGTGGCCATCCCACTTTGGAGAATGATCCTTTCCTTTGGATGCACGAGCTTCTGCTAGATGTTTTGCCTTGGTTGCCATTGCCACACTCCTATTAATTAAACAATATATATATTATAGCATCGTTTGATCTATTTGTCAAGTGGGAGTATTTTGGAAAGTTTTGATAAGGATTGGATCCCCATCGTCCGTTTCTTGATAAACTGTGGATGATGTGTAGCCGTCATTGAGACTAGATTGGGCTATTTCAAATGCTTCTTTTTGACTAGCAGTAGTATCCAACAATTCATTGTGGCCGTCTTCATCTTCGGCCCATACTTCGTATAGCATATATGTCATTTTGGTTGCCTTCTAACCTCCTTAACGGTCATCATCTTCTTGATCTAGCACAATCCAACCCAATTGTTTTAGATCCTCACGTATTTCATCAGTGACTACACTTTCTGAAACATATTCTTTGGTTCCGGTGGTATCACCATTGCCCAGCCCGTCTCCAATTCCCGAACAGTACCAATCAATGTAATCACCTTCCATCCGCATGTCTGCAATTATTCCACCAGCATGCCGCCAACTGCACGACCATCGTTCGTCTTTGAGAACAGGCATGACATCCAATTTTTGAAATTGTCTGTTACACATTGCGGCATATAAATTTTGAGCATAGGTATCACTGCTTCGAACTTTATTTAACATTGGTTCGCAGGTACGGAGATCGTACTCCATGTTATCCTTCTGCCAAGCGGGAGTAATTTCCTGTGCCGTTGCTTCGTCCCGCCATTTGGCCCACATGTCGAGATAGGCCTGCGCACTGATTCGTTGTTCTTCAGTGATAGTGGGATCTGCCAATTTCTTTTCAGTCCGTTCTTGTTGAAAGGTCATTCGGTCAGGGCTTTTTGAAATCTTTAACATCTTTGATTGCCAATTTGAGAGTTTCTGCGTAGTTTAATGCTGTTTGTTCTTTTAGGTGAATACTGCCTTCGAAGTCTACATAGCCTTTGGTAAGCAAGGTCCAAATGTGTGTCCACCTACGTTTAGACCAAAAGTTCGACCGAACGGTTGTGTAGACTATTACGGCCACGCCTGAGTCGTCTGCTTCTATCCATAGATTATGAGAGCAATCTGAACTGCCGCACTCGCATAGCACATGATAGGCACGGCTGTCGCCCCAGTCGTTGGTTTTTAAAATTCCTTCAGCTGGTGTTTGTGCTTTCATGTTTTATCTCGTTGATGTTTGTATTCTCGTTTGAGCCAATATTTGTAAACTTGAAAATACTCACGCATATCTCGTTCAGGAATAGGAATTTTTAAATCAGAGTACTCATCTTTGTGTTGCATCCACAATTCTTGCACCCAGAATTTAAAAGGTTTTTCTTTTTTCAACATCATGTCCAAAGACTATCTCTTGCTTTGATCAGACGGATCATCATGGCTTCATCTTCAGCTTCATATTCTGCTTCGATCTTCTGTAGCAGTTCATGTGATCGTGTGCTGAGTTCTTCAAGTTCAGGAGTCTTCTTACCGCCAAACAATCTTCCATCGTTGAGAATTCTAGTCTGTTCGCAGTATTCAGTCCACCCACTAACTTCGTAAGGGTCAGGACGATTTGGATATACAGTAGTCCACCATATGTACAACTCCCTGAGTTCTTTTGCACGAAGTGCTTGACCGGTAGGCTTGCCATATTCTGGGTGATCTGGTTCGCACCAATCAGTGTTGGTTAGAGTCATTGCCCAGTCAAGATGATCGATACCTGCTTGAGGGCAACGCCAAGTGCGCCAACGCCACCAACCACTAGCCCAAAAGGGAGGATCATACTTAGCACGATCTTCTTTACTTCCCCAGGCGATGTGCGACCATGCGGATTCAATTTCGACGAAATCAACCAACTCATTAAATAGGCATGGCAGGAACCGATTGCCAACATCACACCAATTACCAGGCTTAATATCACGAGCATGGGCGGTAAGACTGTGAGTACGAGTAACCCAACGGTTATTGATGTAATACTTAACATCGTAGATCTTTCTAACGGGCCAAGTGACAAAATCCTGGAGATAGCTTAGGCCTTCTTCAGCTAACCAGTAACGGACAGGATGATAGCGTTTGGCTTCGTCTTCCCATTCGGCCCATCCGTCTGAAGTTAACGCACCCTTCTTAGGGGTGCCTCGAACCCAGTCTGCAAAGGGACTGCAACTCCAGTAGTTTGTGTGATGTGCCATTATAGTATATTACCTCTGTTGAACACTTTAATTATACTATCTTTCTAGAAACCTGTCAATAAGAATCTTTTTTGACTCAAATTTTTCTTTGGTAGCCTGCTAGATTGAGCATGATACTATACTGCTCGTAGGCCTTTTGGACAGCGGCATTAGATTGTCTATGCCAACTTTCTTCACGTTCTTTTTCCATAAGCATAGCAAACATATCAGAATCGCTGTAGCCATGGTTGTGATGGCCAAAAAATCTATATTCCATTTCAACCAGAGCACGAAATCTGCTTTCAGGTATCTGGACTGTGTATACCTTTTCTGTTTCATATTCTATAGTATCCTTGCTTACAACGTCTGCTCGCAGAGGATCTGTGAAATACCTAGGAGGATGATATCTAGCTCTACGTTTTTGATCATCTACGATTTGCACTTCGTAGTTTTTGCAAAACTGATCAATTTTTTCTTTCATTGTACAAGACTTTCTGCTAATGGAAATATCTCTGCGATTACCTTTGCACAGGCTTTGGCAACTTCTTGATGCTCTTTCTGTGTACCGTTAGCACTTCGTAATTCGATAAAGTGTACCCATGAACGCAGTGTGCCATTCATATACAGGCGGCTTTCGATAAGTCCTTCTGGCAGTACTGCCCGAGCTTGTTCTTTGGCTATGCCGTTAGCGATAGCCCATTCGTATTCTCGTTTGGCAGCATAGATGACTCGTTGTTGAGCACGGTACCAATCATTTTGTAATAACTGATCATCGACTTCGACACTGTTCTGTCTATTCTTGGTGTCTTGAAGTCTAGCTTCTCTCGTAACAAAATTGAGATCTTTCGTTGGGTCAGCATAGCGTTGAGAGAACTCTTGGAAACTGAAACTTCTGTGTCGCAAGATTTGACGGGCAATGTCTCGAGTGGTTGTGATTTCGATACAGGCTGAGACCATTTCGAGTGGGCTCCAGTGTTGGTGCTTGACCAAGTATCGGATAAGTTTGTCTGATGTATCTGTGTTGAACTGATTGGAAGGATTGCTGACACGGGCGCAATACGCAATGAGTTCCTGTGCATCTCCGATACCCATATCTCGAAATTCGTCTGCGGGTTGACTATATGATAAAAGTTTAACATTCATTTGTATTTACTGCTTAGGTTAGTATATCGAAGTTTACAACACAGCGTGGTCCTGTTTTAGGAATACCGCCACCGTGATATATAAGTCCATCAAACACGACCACCCGGCCGCGTTTGGGAGATACTGATTGAACTATGTTATTGTCGCCGTCAAAGAATACGGTGTCTCCATCTGCGTCGTTGACATAATACAATACTACAGTATGTTTAAAGGGGAAGTCTTGATGTGCTGCATAATTTTTTAATTTTGTTTCGTAAGGTAGTATAAGATAAATCCTAGCTACCATTATTTCTTTTAAAGTTAATCCTAGGTCTTGACATACCACCTGCGGTATCAATGCAAAATTATCTAGATGATTAGATCGTTGAGAACTAGATTTTAACACGTGAACAAAAGAAATAGAGTTAACTCCTGGTTCATTTGCCGTTGATTCGTATTTGCATCGCAGATCAACTGTGGGATGCATGATCTCTTCCTCTACACTAGTTCTTCCTAAAATACTTAATTCATAATAATCTTGAAGATGTTTAGGAATCAAGTCATCATAGATCTTGATATTCACTTTGGTTCTTCTATAGGTTCGTCAAAACAAAGACTTTCCATAGTCTTGTAATGTTCGTAGGCTTTTTTAAGTGCTTCGAACTTTTCAAGTTTTACGGGATCAGGAACAAGTATAGCTAATCTCTGCTCCATCTTCTTCATAAATTCTTTTAGGCTCTTACCATCAATTTTAATATCAGTACCTGCTGCCATTTCGATACCAGTGGTATTAATGTTAACCGTGCTAGGACTAACTCCGTAATTAGGGCTTATGCTGTACCCCGAAGTTCCAGTAGTCCATTGACTGTTGGAATTAATATTGTTAATTGTAGTAATACCACCAACTGTTGCTCCACCGTAGGTAAATGTACTACTTGGTAAAGTTATTGTATTGATATTTGAATATTGATCCGAGCCAGTGAGCGTAATAGTATCTAAGGTATCGATCATGGTGCTTGCCTGAGCGGCACCATAATCACTTAGATCAATTTCAATATCATCTAATGTGATATTGTCCTTGTCGTCCATATTAGGCCTTGGCTTCTTTGCGAGCGTTCTTTTCTGCTGTGATTTCGTTGCGACGAGCTTTAACACCCTTGGCAACATCCTGAAGTGCTTTACGAGCGCGAGTACCGGCAGCGCCATTACCTGCTGCGAATTTGGCATCCTCAGCCAAGAATACTTCAAAGTCTGCTTTTAATTGATCAACTGTTGACATAATATTTTTTTCCTTATAGTTATGTTTTTATACTTATAAGCCACCCGGCTTACAGAGGCTTAAACGTGGTATGGTCGGTAGGTTTCGAACCTACAAAGACTCTGTCTACGACTTTGTCCCGTCCCCAATCTAGCCTATGGGGCTAGCGGGAGGTCTGCCTATTCCACTCACGACCATATGTATATTATATATGTGTAAATCTCCCATGTCAACGATTATTAATATCGTTACTAATTATTTTCTTAATTTTTCCTAAAACTTCGTATGTAATCTTGTCATTTCGACATTGCTGAAATCTCAATATTGGATTTTTTGCTCTCATACATTCTCCATCGACTGCTGGACCTACTCCACGATTAGGCAAATCCCAACTGTGGGTACCTTCGGGATAATGGTGCCATTCTGTGGCTTGGGAAAATACAGTTTGGTTACACTGAGCAGGGTCAGTGGGTTCGTCCTTGCCTGCGGTAAACACGTATATTTTGCCAAAGTAAGGTCCAAGATTTGGAGCTTGCCATGGTTCAAAATGCAAGTTTGTGTTTACGTGCGTTCCGTGCTTGCCTCCATATTTAGGAGATTCTCTGCAAAAGGGGTACAAACCAAATGCTCCTCGAATTTTATTCCCCACTTGTTTTTTAATAAATGGATCATCAGTCATAATTCGTAAAGCAGTCCACCCGCCCTGACTACCACCATAGACATACACAAGATTTTGATCTATGTTGGTGTTAGATTCTAACCATTGTCTTGCCGCTATAACGTCTAGAACACGCATGTCTACACCAAATTGATTAGTGCTTTCGTGATTTTCGAATCTCCCACGGCTCCAAAAACTATCTAAAATTAATATGTTGGCATTCAGGTTTTTTCGAAACCACATACCAGCAGATAGTTCTGATGGGGTTATTCCGTGCCCACCATGTACTATTATCATAGTAGGAGAATTGGATTGACCACTAGGTGTCCAACTAGAAAATAGTGTACCTTTTTTTTCATAAGTGGGAATAGCTCTTTCAAAAAAGTTTAGTCCAGATCCCCGCATATTTCTGTCATAGTGCCAAAGATCATACGGCCGTTCTGGAATTACAAACTTTTCATCTGTAGCAGGTTGCCAATGCCGAACTGTTTCTTCTTTTAGACTGAGATCTTCTCGATTCCAAAAAAACGCATGTGCATCTGTAATAAATAGTGCTGTTAGTAGTAGAAGTAAAAGTTTCACAATTTTGCCTAAATTGAGTTGATTACAATATATTAACATCTTTAAGTAGAAAAGTCAATCGTACAAATGTCATTACAAATTGAAAATATAAATTATGTCCCCTTTCATATCAAGGATTGGATAGGTCTTCATAAAGAACTCAGTTCAAAATATCACAATGGCATAGTAGAACCAAACGAAGTTAATGGTCGTGTAGGCACAAGAGTTTACGAATGGAGTTATGAAAATTTTGGAAATTTTTATTCTGAATTGACTCTATTGCTTACTCGTTTTACCTGCAAGGTTCGGCGAGCTAGATTTTTTTATACCGCTCCTAAGGGTCAGTTAAACGTGCATATTGACGGTACCAATCAAAATGGACATAATTATTGGGCCATAAATTTTCCAATTCATGTCCCACAAACAGAGCACTATCAAGAATGGTACGAATATAAGGGAGAATACAAAGCAAACTTTAGTTCTAACTATACAGATAGTACTATACTAGAAAATCCACAAGATATTAAACTTATTGATAGGTTGGTATTAGATAGACCCTATCTAGTTAAGGTTGGAATTCCTCACGCTGTTTATAATTTTTCTTCTTGCCCTAGATTAATTTTGTCTATACGATTTGAGTCTTGGGCTATAAACTTAATGAATCTTATTAATTATTCTATCGAGCAAGAAACCGCGTTTAAAAAAATAATAGATTAGCTGTTAGAAAAAACAGAAACTAGTGTTGCCTACAGTAGGCAACGCTGATAAAATTCTACAAGTCTTTCTTCAATATGATCTATATTAGTTCTATAGAACTTTCTTTCTAGATTTGGATCGAACTCTAGTTGGCTTCGATTGTGTACAAATGGCCAATTGTCATAGATAACAATATCAAAATCGTCCCACTTGTGGGTATACAACAGATCTTTTTGTGTTTCTAAAAATTTATAATAGGGAGACAATATTGATTTTGGATCCATAGTTTCATTTTTAAATTTTACTTTTTTAATCCATGCATCATTTATATCTTCTTCTGGGACACAGTAATAGTTTAATCTTAGAGATGGCTTTCCGGTGATAGGATGTATTTTAATAAAATCAAATTCTTGAACTTCGGTTCCTTTTTGATACCAGCTTTGTTGAATGATCTTAATATCTTGTATTTGAGATTTTAAATTTTCAGGCAATCGGTCCAAGCCCTCTTCAATATTAAGCCACGTAGTCAGTCCGGATTCCGGATTGGGATTGCTGACCATCCATAAAGTTCTATGAGGGAACGGTTTTATTTTTTTATTAGGAATATCAGAATGCCATGGCATGAATTTTAATCCTAGTTTAGGACTAATTTTATTACTAATAGGACTAAGAGCAATTTTTCTATGTCCTACATCAACCATCTCAACAGATTCCAAACTGTATTCGTAGTCTTTTTCAGTCCACATCATGCCAAAGTGACTGCACAATTTTATATAATCTTGTTTGGAAAAATTCATACGTTTGAAAACTATTAATTTTCTGGCATAGATCATGTTTCTCCAGAAGGAAAAATCCTGTTTAAAAAAGTCTAAAGGATTCTCAAACTCAATTATAGTACCCCACCCGGAATGTATTTGTGTTTCTTTCATAATATCCTAGCATCTACTATTAGGTTGATTCGGTCTTTGTTCGATGTGTTTTTTAACCAATGCGGAACATGATTGTTAACCCAGTAAAGATTTCCCTGTAATAATTTTACATCTTCGTCTCGAATATGAAAAATATTTTCGTTGTCAGTTTGATCTATTACAAAATGAAATCTATCATAATAGTCAAAGTATTGTCCTTGATCGGTATGAATGTCTATATCACTATTGGCAAAATGCTTGCTAAAAAATATTCGCCCCCATTCAACTTTGTTAGCACCTGCATTGATAAGTGATTGTTCTAACCATGCTACCATTTCTTGAAATAAGAGAGTTTTAGTTAAGATGTCAGTATCTGCCACAGTCATTATCTGATTGGCCTGGTTGGTCGATTTTATGGTTGAAAAGTCTCCAACTGGCTTTCTCAAGACCACCATTTCGGTATGGCGCAAGGCGTGAGCCATTTTTTGTCTATTAGTAATCAGCTTCCACATAAAGTCAGTTTTTGGATTGCCGAAATACAGTTTTAATTCTTCCGCAAGTTTCTTATTTTCATCTATATGAAAGTAGTTGTTTTCGAAACTGCAAAATTTATTAGGTGAGTGCATATTTAAAGTAAATACCTTAATGGAACCCTATATTTATTTTAACTCAAATCCCTTTTGTAATTCTCTACAGGCCAATTGGCTGTTGATTAGAAAGGAGATATATGATATTATGCATATCAGAGGGCTGATCGACAAAGACGGAAACATACTAACTAATGATCAAACTCAGTCAGGAGTTAAGCCCAATGCTTTAGAGACACTGTATTCAGGATCATTCAAAAGTCTATGCATCTATATTAAAGAAAACATGCTGGACCAATTTGAAATGAAAGCAATGAGTTGGGGTCCAAATGAAAAAGAAAGATGGAACCCGTATGCTAAACGTATGGAATTCCTAGGTGCTTTTATTGCTGCCTATAAAGATTTAATAGGATCAGCAGTGTTTAATATTAGCTATCCAGGAAGTGAGTTAAAACATCATTTTGGATTAGATCCAGACTATATCCGACTGCACCTTTGTATAAAAGAAGATCCTCATTGCGTTTTTGATATAGAAAATCATAGGCATGTATGGAAAGAAGGCGAACTATTTGCCTTCGATGATGCAAATGTTTTGCATGGAACTAAACATTTTATTGAAGGGCAGGGACCTAGGATTATTTTATTGATGGATGTTAAAAAAGAATACCTTAAACCATTTGCAAAGAACTGGCCTTGTAGAGATAGCAGACCAAAAATTTCCGAATTATCGCAATTAGTTGGGTGGGGGAATACCAAACTTAAAACTTTTGCATCAGACAAGGCTTAACTGTATTTGTGGAGTCGCCACAAATTTTTTGAAGTACTTTTTCATGCCATAAATAGACGCATGAATACACAGTATATTAAATCTTGGCTTACTGGTAATGCCTCTCGCCATTCTAGGCTTTATTCTTCTTGGTACGGAAAGAAAAATGCCAATGCTATATATGCTCCAGGCCTAGATAGATTTCTATTGGTAGATAATTTCGATCTCTGGTTAACCATGGAAGTAGCCAGAATATTATCATCCAAAATACCCACGCAGGTATTTTTGTTGGGCAAGGATGTACCAGAATTTGACAACACAAACTGTTTTGAAACAACGATTATAGACAAAAGAAAATATGTCATCAACGGTTCTAACATCTTGACAGCAAGGCAAGTTCCTTCGCTACACGTACTAATGGAATCGGATTCTGTAGCCAATGTAGGTATACCTAAAGATTATCAAACAGGCACACATAAAAAAATGTTAGATAATCTCAAAAGCTATTCTTTGTTTGTGTTACGAAATATACACGCTATAACTATTGCAGACTCTATTAAGAATATAACACCATTTGAGGACATGATTAAAACATACTTGCCAGATCATATTCCAGATGTTAAATTACCACAAGATCAGTCTCTTGTTCCTAATGGCATAAAAAATCAAATCAAATCAATATTATATCAAAGTCAATCTGTTAAGGAAGCGTTGGAAAGAATTGAAACTGTTTGGTTTGACTACGGATATAATTTACCAGATTATCGCAATATGTACTACTACTATATGGGCCTAGACACTCCTCAGCATCTTAAAGAACAAGAAATAAATTCGAATCAATTTACTCCGAGGGCCGTATGATGTTAGATAAAGAGGACTCTTTGTATTTTAGCAGCATTATTTTTAACGGATACCAAGATGATTTCTGGAATCAGGTAAGAGAAGAAGCTGGAGAAGCCGGCAAGTTTATTATTGATCTAGGAAAGAGAATCAACCCTAATAGATTTGTAACTAGACACGGAGAATGGAGTCTTCCTTGGAAACAAGAATTGCCTCCAACATTTGAAATGCCTGAATACGATCCGCTATTTGCGAAGAGTTTTAGCCAAGTAACTGACGAACGTGCATTAGAAATTAAAAAATTAATCAATGAACACAATCAAAAGTTTGCAGTCATGTACTCTGGGGGCATCGATAGTACCATTGTTTTGTGTGCGCTAATTAAAAATCTAACATCGGAAGAATTAAAAAATGTTGTGATCGCAACCAGCAGTCATGCCATAGTAGAGAACCCAACTTTTTGGCAGCAGTTTGTCTACGGCAAATTTAAAATTCTTGATTCTGCCAGCATGAAATATGACAGTCTTATAGAAATGGGATATCGGCCTATTACAGCAGACGAGGGCGACTGCATCTTTGGAACAGCTTTAGGATTGACATTGTATACTAACTATGATGCTTATCTTATAGGAATGGATCAAGAATCCAGGAGTAGATTATCAGCAATTAAAGGTAAGATCACTTCAAACGAAGTACACTACAGTCAATATAAAGACGTCATCATTAAACATTTTAGTCAGCCGCATGATCCTATGTTCGGTGAAAATTTCTACAATAAATTTGTCAAGAATATCGAAACAAGTTCCGTTCCAATACATAGTCTGCATGATTTCTTTTGGTGGATGATTTTTAATATCAAATATCTTAATTGTTCAATACGCGGCGCAATATATTTCAATGATAGAATTCCAGTAAAGGAAGCCATATATGATTGGATTGTCAATTGGTTCAATGGTGCAGACTATCAACGTTGGAGTATGGTCAATAACAATAACGGTGAAAAGATCGGATACAGCCAAAGCACATACAAGATGGCGGGAAGAAAATATATCTATGATCTAGATAAAAATTCTTGGTACTTTCATTTTAAGGTAAAGTTAGAAAGCCTAGGAGGCAGTATTGTATACGCACAAAACAATGACAACTTGCCTACAGAGATACATCCCAACGCTAGGTTTGGTCTAGATAAAGATTTTAATATTCTTTATATTGATGATCCAGTGGTGCAAAACTACATTAGAGAAAATGTTATTAACTATAAAAAAGATTGGTAAATGAAAAAAATATTGTTGTTATTATCTGTACTGGCATCTTCATTAGCACATGCATCAGAAACAATAAAAATTTATTCTCCTTACAGTCCTGGACACAGTGCAAGTCCTGCGCTGTTTAAAATTATAGACGTAGCTAACAATTCTCAAAATCTTTACAAGTTTACATTGGAGTTTAAGCCCGGAGCAAATCAATTACTGGCTGTTAGAGCACTGGACGACAAAAGTCTAGCAATAATTGCTCCTGCATTTGTTGAAAATGTTCAAGAAGGAAAATTAAACGAAAGCGATTATATTCCAGTACACGCATTCGGCGATGCTTGTTGGGCAGTTGTTGTCAACAAACCCTTAAAAGGTGCTAAAGAATTCACAGTAGGCGGTGTAGGGTTTGGCAATGCTGCTCATTTAACTTCGTTGGCGTTGGGTGAAAAATACAACTTTGATGTTCGATACATTGTTTTTAAATCCAACAACGATGCACTCATAAACATGGCTGGAAACAATGGAGTTGAGCTGGTCATTGACAAGTTTGAAAACTATAAAGGCTTAAAGGACAAAAATCCTTCCATGAACATGATTGCTGCAAGCTGCCCTAAACGATTGCCGCAGGCGCCTGATGTAAAAACTTTAAAAGAGTTAGGTATTAATGCGCCTTATATTTTTAATATTATGGTAGCGCATAGAGATATGCCCTCAGCTAGAAGAGACGTAATTAAACAGATACTTAACGATGCTACTGTAAAACTAGGAGATAAGGAAATCTTTAAATTATCTGCGATGCGCCCTCCGGTTTTTGATAATATCAATGTTGAAAAATTCTACGAAACCAGCATATCTACAGTAAAAAAACTACAGTTAAAGTATAGAGATAAGATAGAAAGCTCTAAAAAGTAGTAGATAACACCCAAACCGTTTAAAATGAATAAATAATACACAGGCTTCATACCTGTATTTTAACGTTAAAATGGAGTTTCATATGAAAACAATTCGCTGGGTTATTGCCCATGAGCCAATTGATCTATTCCTTAGAGCAGCAGAACGCTTTAGCAAAGCAGTTAAAGACCAAACCAACGGTGAACTAGACATCGAAATTTTGTCCTTGACAGATTATTCTAAGAAGTATAACAACGGCGTAAAAGTAACAAAACACGATCTTCTACAGTTAATGGAAGATGGCGTTGTTGAAATGAGCCAAATGTATACAACATGGTTGGGACACTACAGCAAGGACATGTTTGTTTTAGACATGCCGTTCTTGTTCCGTGATCATCAACATGCTGACCGTGTGCTAGAAGGTGAGATTGGGGAATATTTGCTTAAAGGCCTTGAGCAGAATTCTGCAGTTCGCGGACTATCATTCACATACAGTGGCGGTTTTAGAATTATTCCTAGCCAGAAAGAGCTAGCAACTGTTGAGTCTTTCCGTGGTACAAAGATTCGTACTGCTCGTAGTCCAGTAGCAGTTGATACATTTAAAGCAGTTGGTGCTGAAGTTATCGACACTATTGAACTAGAAGAAATGAACGAAGCTGTTAAGGCTGGTGTTATTGATTCTGGTGAATCTACTTTTGTTCGTGTGTTTCCTTTACAACAGGCAGAAGCATTTGGTGTAGTTAATGATACAGCTCACAGCTTGTTCTTAACCAGCATCATTGTTGCTACCAAGTTCTGGGATACATTAGATGCTAAGACACAAGAAATTATGAAAGATGCTGCTCTTGATGCTGCTCGTGCAGAGCGTCGTGAAAGCGTTGAACAAGTTGCTGACGTTGTAAAACAATGTGAAGCAAAAGGTGTTCCAGTTATTTCTATGAGTCAAGAAGAAACTGCTAAGTTTAAAGCAGCAACTGAAGTAGTCTATGACAAGTATCAAGACTTCTTTACAACAAATTTAGTTGCACAGATTCAATCTAAGTAATTAATATTGTAAAAACAAAATAGGCTCTTCGGAGCCTATTTTTTATAGTTGTTCTAACGCCCAATATGCGAACGGAGATTCAAACTCAAATTCAAATCTTCCAGATTTATGTAGCACACACGGAAAATTGTTAATTGTATTAATTTCACCCGATGCAGAAATAAATCTACAATTTTTTAGCATCAGGTTATTTGTATCGCACTTGAATTTGTTGATTACTGTATTAAATATTGTTACGGTTGATTCGTTATTGACAATGTCAAACGTTAATATATGCTTACCCGACTCAACTTCAACAGTGAATTTTCTTTCAAAAGGAATTCTTGGTCTAGATAATTCTGTTCCTAAATTTATTTCTCGATGGTCTAAATAAACCTTACACTGCGGATGATGCTTGGTATAGTTTAAACTTAAATATATTGCAATATCGAGTGTTTCTTTCATAGTAGTTGTTTTATCAGCTCTTGTTTTGAACCCATGAAATTACATTCACTACTACCTAGATAGTTTCTAAGCACAACAATATTTGACAAGTCTGGGTCCCTATTAAAAATATATTCAGGTATACCCATATTTTTAGGTCTTGGATAACATCCTGTAATATCTATTTTATTTTCTTCGTTGTTTTTATCTAGATCTCTAACAGCAACATAGCTTAACACAATTTCAGGAGTCCAACTGTAAAAGTTAAACGGCATTTCTGGCATCATCATACTTCTAATTATGTCGGGCTCGTTTAATACGAACCCTTCAACTGTTGGATTATGATTTTTATCTTCAATTTCTTTGTCGTAACCGAATAGAAATGGACTGGCATGGAAAAATGTAGGATCAGGATAATATTCTAGATCCCCTCCACCAGTTACAAGATTCCCATTTTTAGATCTGACATAATCTCTAATAATTCTAAGAACAGCAGTTCCGCCTGGAGTTCTTGTATGGTATTCTTTTAAATTTTTTAATACTTCATTTGTGTAATCTTTTAAATTAAA
>Ga0068876_10000472_pt1 | contig 33177 bp, 26 predicted proteins | sample NOAtaG_6_FD_66442 | JGI IMG/M metagenome (GOLD analysis project Ga0068876, IMG submission 66442) | Freshwater lake microbial communities from Lake Erie, under a cyanobacterial bloom - NOAA_Erie_Diel5S_2200h metaG | ecosystem: Environmental > Aquatic > Freshwater > Lake | place: USA: Ohio, Lake...
TTGGTTACCTTATTTCCAGGTGCGCTATTGCGGATTCCGATTACGTTCATATTGTAATCGCCATTCTCGAAGTACTTGTACCCTTTGGCTTTTACAGCCTTTTCAATTTGTTCTCTTGTAAACATTATCTTCCTAATGAGGTTAAAAATTTATCTGTAATTGTTTGGAAAGAGGTGATATCTGAGGCCGTCAAATGTTTTCCTATTGTAGCCAAACCAAATGTTTTTGTTGTAAATCCAGCGGCAACTCCTGCTAAATTAGTTGCACCTATGTAGAATGTATCTGAAGGCACATCGCTCACGTCAACTGCGGTTGAGTTAAGTGCCATTTGAACACCATCCAAATAAACGAATGCAGCTGAAGCACTAAAACGAGTTGCCAAGTAGTGACCAGCAGGTGCACCCATTCCAGTAACTAAAGCACGACCAGCAACAGCACCGTTACTCCACATATCTGCATAGTAGTTATCTGTACCAGCGTCAAAAGCCATGCGAATACGATCGTCAGCAGCGCTACTACCTACACCCATTGGCACGTTAGCAAGACCTGCGTTTGCATCGGGAGTGTAGAATGAGAAGTGAATGTCCTCGATTGTTGATGCAAGTGTGCTGAAATCAAAGTTAGTATCCCCAAATCCTGTTGTTCCGTTGAAATCGACACCCTGTGTTCCATAAGTCATTCCTCCTGCCCAGAATATTTGATAGTTGTCGGGGTTTTTGAGGTTAAATGATGTTTTTGAGGATGTTCCTCCTAAAAAGGGATAGATTGCGTAGAACTTAGACCACAGTCCTGCGGCTTTTAGTTCTGTTACATATGTGTTGACAAATGGAATAATTACGCCATCTGAGACCCCACTCTTATTTTTATAGTTTTTAACATCAGGGTCTAGGAAGTCCTCAGACAACTCCTTGCCCTTTTCTGTCAATTTAAATGCTGCGAGTTCTGCATCACTAACTGTACACTTACCACAGTTTCTTGCGTAACGGTTGGCTAAAGAGATGATAGTGTCTTGTTCTTCATCAGAATAACAATTCATGTTTTCCAAGCAGAACTTCAAAAACAAACACTTCTTAATGTGCTCTTCGTATGAATGACAAGGAACATCGTATACAGACTCGTCAATCTGATTTTGTGAATACTCACATATCGCCTTTATTGTAGCGGCGATGTATGATTTCAGGTATGCGTCTAAGTCGTACTTAACAGCCACAGCTTTTCTTAATTTCGTTTGGACAATTATCTATAGCCTTTTCAATGTCAGCATACAGTTCTTCGGCAAGCACGTATTCTTCGCACTCCATTGCCTGAAGCATTTTATCGTACATCAATTTGATTTCAAAATAATTATCACAAGCAAAATTGCTCAACGCTAATTTGCCCAAAAGACACTTCAAAGAAGCATCTCTCAACGTATAAGTAGTTACTGCTTCTGAGTTGGGACTTACTGTAAATGTTGTTACAAAGTTCCAAATACCATCAACAGGAGTTAAACTTGCATACAGGTCTTGTGCTCTGTATGTGTCGTTATCAAAGTTACCGCCTGTCATTACAATTGTAGTAGTGGTTCCTGATGGACTTGTTGCTACTGTGCTAATCGCAGTTAAAGCTGAACGTGCTTCGTTCGGAGACCCCCAACCTTTAGGATTTGTCACCGCATTATAGTCACCAGTTGAGTCAATGATTATAAACTCGGTGCTCGTATGTTTGAAAGTTACTATTGGGTCTACTGAAAGTGCCATATATCAAAGATACGAATTATTTCTTTTTTTTGGAAGCCGAGATGGCAATGGCAATTACTTGCTTCTTGCTTCTCGGTTTTTTACCTCCAGGCTTAGCGTATGATTTGTTTTTCTTCATAAGCTCACGAACATTTGCGGATACACTCTTTCCTAACGGCATAACTCAAAGTTACAATTTTATTTCTTCTTATCAAAGCGTTGGGATTCTAGGTCAGCTGCTGGAGGCGGTACTTCTTTTTTGAACACACCAGTATTTTCCGTTGGTGCATTTTTCCTATCGAATCGCTGTGATTCTAAATCAGCCTCTTGTGGTTTTGGCTTACTACTATCAAATCGCTGTGATTCCAAATCAACTTCTCCCGCTGGACGTGAATATCCTCTATCTTCAGAATACTTTCCTTGTTTGGCAAAGAAAATATCTTGAGCTGTGGTTTTGGGAAGGTAATTAGACATTTCTGGGTCATTGTACAATAAATCCAAAGCCTGACTATAGATGTTATTTTTTTCTGATTCAATCAACGCAGCGTATTGTTCGGGTCTTTCGATTGCCATCTTTTTTCTTGACTCGTAAATCAATCCTCTTTCTACGTTAATCATGGTTGCATCAGCTGCGGAATACAAACTGCTTAAAATCTTACCCAAAATAACAACTCCGTAAGGATTTTTACCATCTGTTTTCTTGTTCAGATCTGAGTTCATGTCCAAGAATTGTTTAACATCCGCGTTTTGAATGAATGTATTAACAATTTCTCTTCTTGCTTTTCCTACAGCAATAGCATACTTTTCGTACTCTTCGGGAGTCAAAGCATAACTTTGGTTACCTACTCTAGTTTTAAGAACAGGCGAAGGATTTGAAGGAAAAGCAGCTATTACATCTCCTTTTTTCACCGCTGTATAAACCAACCTTTCCCAATTTACATCTTTGTCGTCATACAAACCTTTTGAGAATTTAGTTACATCAAAAGCATTATAGAACCAGGCATTTCTACCAACTGGAGTCTGTCGAATAGGACGACCAAATGCATCAACTTTAGCAACAATGTTGTTTGGGTCATCGAATGGCCAGCGTTCCTTAACCTTAGCCATAAAATCATAATAGATTTTGTCCCAGTCTTCGTATGGACTATCGTATTCTGGAATATAATTTCTATTTACCTTGTCGTAGATAGCCAATGAGTTTGGAAGAACCGCAGTACTCAATGTCGTAAGTAATCCACTCACAAACCTTTCCCAAGAACCTTCTTGACGAGGATCTAATGCGCCAAGAAATTGGTTAAGACCCTTAACAAAAGATTGATCAACCGCATACCGCAAAGTTTCAGAAATACTGCTGTTCCATATCTTATCTGCACTAGCACTAAACACACTTTGGTTTGTGATTTCTCTTCTTTTTTCTTTTTGCTTTTCGTTTTTGTCACTCTGTGAAGCAAATAGAATACCACCAAATACACCAAAAAGACGGTAATCTATAATTTCATCGCCTTCTTGCCACAAGTCGCTTGTATCACCATTTACATATCGTTTAAGTAACGACAAGTTAATGCTGTTTGGTCTTTCAAATCTGTAGATATAATCCTTGCGTTTTTTATCTTCTCCTGCGGCACCAGCACTCAATGCTCCACTTTCTGCAAACCACTTTCCAGCAAATGATAACAATAATCCGACAGTTCCTCTTCCTACCATTTCATCTCTTTTTCTTGCTATGTCTTGCTTCTGAGACTCCAACTTTAATTTTGCCTGTGGATTTTTTGTCTTACTAATCTCATTCATCTTTCGCAATAAAAGAGTTTCGTAGTACCCAGCTTTACCGAAAGCCCACTCAGGGACCATAATGTCAATGTACTCAAGTATAAGGTTGGTTGGAATTTTAGCGTACGGAAGAACCCCAGTCATAATAAGTTTCCGAATCTTTCCAAAGACCCCTTCTCCTGAGCCATAAACCTTTGATATTGCTTTGTATGCTTTTGAGTTATTTGAATAAACATATCTCAATGCCTCGTTGTCAGCCTTTGTGTTTGAGTAGTCAGAATTAAGAATAATGAAGTTTTCAATATCCTTCGGGTCTTTTAATCCTGAGAGTTTGGCTTGTTCTGAAAGAGCAGAGTAGTAAGCCATGTTTCTAAAGACAGCATCAACAGAGCCCATTAAACGGAAGAATGTTTCAGCAGGTAGGCCGAATGTTCCTTCGATGAACTTAATTGCTCTTTCTTTTGCTGGAATCTTTCCTGCTTCGTTTAGACTATATCCGTATTGTACAGCAATATCATCGTTTGACATTCCTTGAGCCTTTGCAAACATTCCTCCAAAAAACTCAGAAAAAGACTTGAACCCATTAAATCCTGATTCGATCTGTAATCCTTGACTTGTATCAGGCTGATTTCCTTTCTTTAGAATATCTATACCTTTTTTAACTCCTGTTGTAAATCCAAACTTGCGTCCGTACTTGTAGTAGTCCCATCCTCTCATTGTTCCTTCTGTTGAAGACAACTTAGACATACCAGATGCAACTAGGTTAATTGGAACATTGAAAATTGCCTTTACTATGTTTGAGGTGATGTTAATAATGCCTGATGTTGGAGTCAACAAGTTACCTCTGATTAGTGTTCCAAATGTGTCTGTATAACTTTTATTAGACATGTATGGTCTTGCTACACTTGCAAACTGCTGTCCGATATTCTGTACGTTCTCTAATTGTTGTTGGAAGTATTGAATGTTTGTTTTTCCTGCTACTGGACTTTGTCCGCTGGGGTTGTTTTCTGCTGCTGCCTTAGCATTGTTCATTTTTGCTTTGGCTTCATCGTAAGCATCTCCGAGTGCAATTAGTTTATTTTTTATTGCGTCGGGAATCTTCTTTCCTTCTTGCTTTAGTTTGTTTATTATACTTCTTGATCTGAGGGCCCCAGACTGATTTTTCAATCGGGTGAACGCCTGCAACGCACGACCTAAGTTTGTTCCTGTTGCAATCAACTCCTCAAAGTCTTTTTGAACATCTTTTCCTTCGGCTTTCTTCTTTAGGATATCTTGAATTTTATTTGCAATTGCCGCATCAAGATTTGAGAAGTTGGCAAAGTTTTGAATCATTGCTCCAGCCTCTTCTTCTGTCATTGACTCCATCTCCATCTCCAACTGTTCTGCTGTTCTTCTCACATACATACCAGCAGCTTCGTCAGCAGCAATTCGTGCCTCATCTTTCATGGGACCGTTTTCCTCAATCTGACTCGCTACAGTTTTTCTTGTTTCTAAATTAAAGAAATCCTCCAAGTCAGCAGCCTTAAATCCTGATTGTAACAATCCTACATAAATCTGATCGTCAGAAATACCTTGATTTCGCTTACCTGAAATGAAGTCAGCCAAAGCAGCGTCTGCTGTTTGTGGACCTGCTGTTGGAGTTACTTGTGTCTCTGGTGTTTTTGCTTCTCCCAACATGGCAGAATATAAGTCACGCATTGGTTGGTTCAAGGTAACATCAATCTCACTGCCTGTAAGTTGTGTATAGATGTCCATCAACCAAGTACGCAACTTATCAAACAATGGCATCATCTTAGCACTTGGTGCATTACCGCTGTAAAGGTATCTTTCAAAACCACGAGCAAAGTATTCAGAAGTATTGGTTGACCAAGAAGTTTCGCCTGTTGCATCAAGAACTACTTTCTTTTCTGCATCGGTCATGTACTTCTCGTAGATGTGTGCAATCTCGTGCAAAGGAGTTGACAAGTTAGGGTCAGTCAAAGCCACAATCAAATCTGTAGCATCCTGTGTAATGAATGCCGCACCTCTGTTTTCTTGAAATAAAGTTTTAGGTTCGAAGTTCTGAACCGCATCGCTTGCCTCAACTAGTTGCTTTTTCTCGGCATCGTATTGCTTCTGTGATTTTTCGGACGGTTTGAATTTTTTCTTTGTTGCTAAAGTATTGACTACTTGTCTAGGGTTATACGTTCCAGAACTTTGCCAAAAAAGAGGACTATATCCCGCAGTCATATCTCCGTCTAAAATTCCAATTGATAAATTTAAATTATTTAAAATTTCATTTTTCAAATAAGCATTATTCAAAGCATAGTTAGATTTTTGTTTGATTACATTTAAAATTGTTTCCAGTTGCTCCGTTGGAAGAATAGATTTTGATTTGTCTGTGGGGTCTTGTGTATTTTTTATTTCTGTGTATAATCTTATAAGTTCAATTGAATTTTGTGATATGTCATCTGGTTCAATTATAATTTTTCCGTCTTTTTGTATTTCTGTTTTTCCGAATGCGTTTTTTAGAAGGTCTGTATTAAACTGTCCTAGTACTGGATTTTTTGCTATTTCGTTTAGTGCTTTTGTTGAAGTAGTCATAAAATTACCATATTCAGAATTCAGCTTATCTATATCCTCGAGTAAATATTTTACATCTTCTTGATGTCCAGGCTTTACGTATGTTTCTAATACATCTTTATTTTTTAATAGATTGTAAACCGTTTTTAAATCTCTTTGTGCTGCATTTTCTGCTTCTATTTCTCCGTAAATGTTAGTGTATAGATTATAATCTGTTACATTTGACAACAATAAAATTATTTCATTTGATAAATTTATTGGAAACTTTTGAGTAAACTCATTTACCAAATTATCGTCAAATACAGGATGAACAGCATCCCATAAATTTTGTTGAAGTATAGCGTGCAATTTTCTAAAATCATCCTGTTGAGCCCCCCTTAACTGATATCCAAATTCTTGAATTAATCTATTTGATTCTTTTATTGCCAAATCACTTATTGGTGTTCCTTTTTCTATTAACACTTCAGCAACCGATTGCAACACATCTATTGTATTTTCTACTTGTATATTTTCAGCATTTCCTCCAGGTTGCCATCCTTCTATGTGTTGAATGGCATGTTGTATTTCGTGCTGTAATATCATTTGCAAATTCAAAGTATTAACACCACCTCGTGCAGTATTTATTGTGATCATTTCATCAGAATAGCTTCCCCAAGCAGCATCGTTAGGACTATTTGTGAATATCACTTCCATATCTGCTAATTTTGGATAAGCTCTATAGAGTTCTGGATATTTTAGAACCATGCTCATCGGATATGATACAACATCTTTATTTGCTATATCGAAAAGCATGTTTAGATTTAAAACAGAAGATGGAGCTATTATTGAATATTTCCAATTTCCATCCATGCCTCTGGTCCATCCTGTTGCCATTAAGATTTCGTCAGGTGTCTTTCCTTCTTTCTCTAATCTTTTAGCGTCATCTAGGAATTGAACAACATCTTGTTTATACCGAACCCCCAATTCTCCAATTCTCTGATAGAGTTCTTTTCCTCCTGGTTGATTCTTCACAAAATCACTGAACTCTTGTTCGGTAGACTTTTGGAACTTCAAGAAGTTATCCAAGAATTCATCAGCAGTAACACCAGCACGAGTAGCAGCAGTCTCAATGACTTTGTTCATCATCGTAGCAGTAACTGCCCTCTTGCTTCTCATTGACATGTCAAGTGCGCCTTTAGCGATTAGTTTAGCCAATGGGTTATTAAATCCAAACTTTGTTCTGAGTTCCTTGCGCAAACGAGCTTCACGCTTTTTGCGAGTTTGTTCGTTGATTGCTCTGTTTGCTACGGCTTCGTTGAAGGTATCAGCACTTAACCCCTCAGAAGCAACATCAGCCTTTGCTGTTATTTCATCTGCTGTCAGTCCGTTAGTATCTTCTCCGAGAGTTTCAAGGTACTGCTCTGCGCTCAAGTCGCCTTGTTTGTATCTTACACCTTCTACGTTTTGAGTTGATGTTTCGATTCCTGCCAAGTTCAATACGTTTGCTACATCTTCTCTCTTTGCTTGCTCTTCTACTCGCTGCTTCTCTTCCATTTGGAATTCTTCTTCACGAGCCCTGATTGCCATGTCTGGCATTTGATTGTTGTAGAATTTGTGGTCTGTTTTGAAGTTCACGCTTCCTGTGTAGTTCTTTGCTACATATTTGTTGAAGCCTTCTCTGAATTTGACAAATTGGTTGTAGGCTTCTTTGTTTTGACCAAAGATTTCTTGTGCTACTGACTTGTCGTTAATCATCAAATCAGTCAATAGGTTTTTAGCATAGTCTGAGGCCTCAGCCATTGAACCAAACTTATCCTGAAAGAACTCAGTTGCAATAATGCTATTTACAACATCCTCAATCTTCAGTGCAGTTTTAGTTGTTGCTTGTGCTATGTTATCAACCGTAATCTCAATGCTTTTTCCTGTCTTACTGAAATCCTCAACTAATGCAGCCAAAAAATCAGCAACCTTTGGAATCTTATTCATACCGCTTTCCATCAACACAGCCTTGCCTCTTGAGAAGAAAGAACCTGCGTTTAATTTCATTTTGGTGCGAACAGCATCACGATATGTGTTATAACTTGCTGATTGTTGGTCGTCTACTTTTGTTTCTGCATTTGGGAAAATAGTGCTGATAATTTTCTCTTTAACACCATTCAAGAAAGCAAAAGTGTTATCGGCAGTTGCTCTAACGGTATTTGTGTTTTTTTGACGGTTTTTTCCAAACTGAGCAGCGGTTTCTCCTGGGGTTTGATATAGTACTTTTCCTTCGGCAGTAATTACTCTGTCGGCATCAGGATTGATGTTTAAACGCTGTTTAGCGACACGAGTAGCCTTGTCTGAAGAGATAATACCATTTTCCTTTGATTTGCGGTCTACGGCATCCGTAATGGTCTTGCTTGCAGGAACCCATCCTTCTTGCATGGCATCGTATCCTTTTACTTCAAGTTGACCGTTTGTTGCGTTTACTCGATAAACTACATTCTTATTTACTTTTCCGTCATTCTCCAATACGAAGAACTCTTCTCCATTGTTGGCTGAACGCTTTTCTACTTCAACTGTCTCTTGTGGTCTTTCTGCTGGACCTTGAATCGGAGGCTCAATTGCATCTTCGTTGATGATAGTGGAAGGAGCCTCGACAAATACCAATGGTTCTACAGGGTTGTCTCCGTAGATTCTTTCGTCCAATCTTGTTGCTGCTTCGCCAGTTGGCATTCTTTCAATCGTATCGTCAAGTACACGCAGCGTTTCTTCTAACACAGGGTTAGAACCGTTGTTTGCGATGTACTCTTGAATCTTTTGTTTGGTTTTGAATACAAATCTCAAGTTAGCAGGAGAGGCTAGCAATGTAACACTCATGCCAAGAATAGCCAAGTTTTTGGTTCTTTCATCAGATGTTTTACCAAAAGCTTCTTCGTATGCTTTATTTACGTCGAATCCGTTCTCTGCCAACAAAGGAACGATGTTACCAACAACCTCAGCGGTGAATTCACCCGTAGCACCACTTAACCAACGACCCAAGATGAAAGTTAGTTTTCCATACTTGCCACCGAACTTCTCAAGCCCTTGTGCTGCGTACCTATCAAATAATTTTTCTGCTGCTGTTTCTGCAACCCCTGTTCCAAAACTTTGACCCGCTACTGCATATGACGTGCCTTGAATTAAATATGGAAGTGATCCCTCGGCCATGCTTGTTGCAAAGCGTCCCGCTGCTCCATATTTATTTGACATAAACTCTTTGGCTACTTGCCAGTACTTAGAACCCGTTAATCCCTTAGCCAATGCACCAATACCGTAAGAACTAATTCCAATATCGACTATCCCGTTTAACGTTGGACCAATGCCCGCACCTACCGCTTCTCCTATTCCTGTTTCTGCACCAAGTAACTGTTTGTTAGAAAGTTGAATTCCTCTTTCTTCAAAGAACCTCTTCGCTTCTTCTACTTCTTGAACACGAGTTCTAATTGTGTTTTGGTCGCTGAACAAACTGAATCCATAACCCTGTTCTACAACTGATTCAGCAGCTGCTTTGACTCCATATTCTTTTTCTCTTTTGAATACATCTTCGTTTGTATAAAGCAGTTTGTTCAATGTCAGCATTTGACCATAGAGTTCTGCTTTCTTTTTCTGAAGATTTAACATGGAGTTGTAGAGTTGTGCACTCCTTCCTGTCATGCCTCCTTCGATTCCCAATGCCTGTTGTGCCATGCCGATTGCAGTAGAACCTGGAATGTTTTGGTTTTCCCATTCGTTCTTTACCGAATTTGCTTGTTGGTCTACTACTTGTATTTTTTCCCAAAGCAAGTTTCTTTCTGCTTTGAGTTGGTCTTTGGGAGATTTTGATGAATATTTTTCTGTTGCCTTTTGTGCACCAACTTGAATGGCTTGCTTCTCTTCAGGAGTTGTTTCCATCATTTGACCAGTTACAGAGTTAAACATTTGGTCTGAGGCCAGCCCCATATCTTTTCTTAATTGTGCAGCCTGTTGTTCTAAAGTATTTAATTTCGGCTGAAAGTCAGGTGATACGCCTTTGCCCGAAAACTTATCCATAAGCATTTGCTCAGTAAGATTTTGAATCTGATCTGTAATCTGAGCCAGCTTCTGATCGTCTGGTGACAAAAGTTGACGCATTTTTGTCTCAACGTCTGCATCGTAATTTTTAATCTTGGTTCTGTTTTCGTCTTGTTGCTTTGTTGCAACGATATCTAAATAGTTTTCTTTTACTTTTCCAATTGCCTGTTCGTAATCATTAATGCTGTATACTGCATTTCTTTCGTCGGCCAAATAACGAGAATCAAAATCTTGACCAGGTTGAATTAATTCTGTGTTTACGTCTGATTTTGCATACTTCTTCTTCAACAACTGAGAGTAATTCTCATATGTAAGTTCATTAATGGTTTTTGTAACTAGCTGTCCATCTACAATTTCAGTATATTGAATTGGTTTCTCTAACTCAATGGACTCACCAACTAAGCCAAGTTCTTCAGCGTTGTAAACAAGTTCTGCTAATTTCTCAGGGTCAACTTGGTCTAAGTCGTCTCTTTGAATTTGCTCAGCAGCATCCATTTGAATATCGGTAACTGTCTTGAGTGATTGTACTGGCTTTGCATTGTTGGCAATTTGGTTTAAGTCAAAGCCTTTTGTTTTGATTGAATAGTTATATGCTTTTCCCCACTCGCTTACGTTTTCAGGATTTGAGAAGTAATCCTGCATTTCGATATATGTATTAAGGGGCTTGCCTGTGGCGGTCTTGTTTATTTTGTTTGCCTTTAGTTCATCGAATTGTGTAATAGCAGGTTGGTTTAGATCCTGATATTCCATCTGTTGAACTTGTGTTTGTGGCTTTACTGTTGGAAGAGATGGTTTTGCTTTTTGCATTGCAATCTCTCCTGAAGTGAGGCCCCCAGATATCTTTTTCTTAAAGTTTTCTACATCGCTTGATACGTCTCGACCAAACATCATAGTTGCTCTACTGTACCCTTTAAAGAATGCTTCTTGGTTTTCGGGAGTTTGAAGATATAATTCTAACTCTTTTGCATTTGCTGCATATTTACCATTGGGCAATGGAACATCTTTACGCTGTTCTTGTTTAGCGGCCTCATTAAAAAGATTCTGATAAGTAAGTGGAAGTGGACCAGTTGGAGGGGTAGGTTGACCTGTGAGCAATTGTTCTGCCATAATACAAATATAGCGAAAAATTGCTAAAATTCGGCAGGCTTACTTGTTCGCTGCTGCTAACTGTTTGTCTAATGTTATCATCCCTTTTGCGAATGCCGCACCAATTGCTTTTGATTTTCCAGCTGCTGATGCTGCAAAATTACTACGAATAGCAGGGGTAAATTCAGTATAAACATCTGGATTTGTTGCTTCTCTCTCAACCCCAATTGCACTAGTTTTACCTTCAACAAATGCAGCGTACTTAACTTTTTTGCCTTGGCTTTTTAGTTTCTGTACTCTTTTGTTACTAATTACAAATTTTACTCCATTTTCAATTTCGTATGGCAAAATATGAACATAGTTAGCAGATAACTTACTTGATGCTGGAGAAGTAGTTGGCATATTTGTATTTTTGTTAATTATTGTTCCAGATGGAGGAAATCTAAATTCCAAATCTCCAACTGCCAATGGAACAGAATAATATGAATCACTTTCAAAAGGTTGTGAAGTTGTGCCATCGCTAATACTAAAGTTAAGTTTTGGTAAAGCAGATCCCTCAAATGTATAATCTCCAGCTGTTCCCTGATTGTTGTTAATTGTTAAACTACCCGGTGGTTTTGCAGTTTGTATGGTTTCTTTCCTTTTTACGTTGGGCTCAACCATATTTTCATAAAAGTGTTGCTCGATTTCTTCGGGCGTTTTATCTTCTAGATCATATTGGTCGATATACTGTGCAGCTAATGATGTGTTACTTAATAGTTTTGACGGAATTGCTTTTGCTGTAAGCATTGGACGTACTAGGTTACCGTTACCATCTACCAGTTTACTAACTCTTGATGCTTCCTCGTCATCAATTGGAATACCCATAACTCTTGGAAAAAATGTAGTTTTTGTGTTTGGATCTGTATACGGTTCTGTTGATTCTCCTATGACAACTGAGTTTCCAGCAATCATATCCTTAACAGCCTTGGGAATGTCATAAGCATCAAACGACTGAGTCATTACGTGACCTTGTTCATCATAGTCAAAAAACGCATTTCGTCTAACTTCATTTTCGTTTAATGCAGCTATATAATCTGCACTAGATGCAGAATTAAGCATCAGGCCAGCGGCCTGTCTTACATTCTTAGGAACGTATTTATTTCCAGCAGCTGCTTCTTTGACTGTTGTTTCTAACCCCCAATAGCCCTTGCTTCTGTTTTTTGCATTATTTAAATCTGCTTGAAAACTTGCTAGTTCTTTATAAAATGCACTCATGTCGTCTTTACCAATGGATTGTCTTGCTCTATCGACAAACTCTCCGACGCGAATTTCCATAGGTCCTACTTCCAAGTCGTGTAGGTTTTGTTCTCCTACTTTAATTGTAACATTTTTAATAATATCATCCAACTTATCTTGCTTGGCTTTTTCTTGCTGGGCGCGAAGTTGTTGATTGTATTTATATAAAGAACTATAGTCCTTTGCTGTTGCTGTTAATCCTATTGAAGAACCAAGTCCTCCGAGTGTTCCATCTGCCATTATCCTTCTTTTTCAAATGATTGTCCTGTCCTGTAATCGTAAAAGTCGTTCTGAGGCGCTCTGCCTACGGCTTCTGTTCTGTTAATTGTTGGATCTGTTTGATCTTGGTCGTACGTTTTTTGTTGTCTTTCTCCTCTGGTCATGCCCATAAAGTTAACTGAGCTAGCTAGGTTGCCATATCCGCTTGCTATTGATCTTCCTGCTGCTTGAATTGCATTTCTTTTATCTTCTTTTGCTGTTCCGATGTCACGCATTGCAATGTTAGTCAACGACTCAGCAGTTGAACCAAGACCACGAAGACCCATGTTTCTTTGTTGGATGTCTGCCTCCATGATTGCTCTTTCTCCTTCGTTTACATTGAGGCCCGCCAATCTTGAAAATACAGTACTTCCTTGACGAGCAGTTTCTCTAAACTTTTGCTGAAGACCTGTGATATTAGAACGGAATTTTTCACGCATTGTGTCCTCTTGACCTGTTGAAATACCAGTATCGTAAAGTCTTCCGTATCTTGCTTTTTGTTGTTGTAGTTCTCCTGCTCCACTCACGAATGAGGGGTCAGGCATTCTGTTTGCCTTTTTTAGGTTTCTATAGCCGCCAACTAATTCAATTCCACCAAGAATAGCACTTCCTGCCATAGCGTATGGATTTAATCCAGACAATGCGCTCAATCCGGCTGTTCCGTATTGCGATAATAATGATTCTGGTGTTTCTACTGCCATATTACAAAGTTAGTTATTTTTTGCTATTTTCTATATAATCTGTGATTTGGTCTGTATTTGACCACATAATTTAGTAGTTTCTGAGCCGCCCCGCCTAAGAATGTAAACTTAATCTTTAGGAATCTTCCCCACAGACGAGTAGTATCGTTGCTATTTACTCCTGTTCCTGTACTGTCGTTTTTGACTGGAGCGTAGAAGTAATCTTCGAGTTCTTCAAATTCACCCTGTGTCAAGAATGATACATGGTCACGAGTTGAAAAATCTAATCTGAATGGTGTAGTTCCTGATACAACCTGAATTGCTTCAAAGTTTTTACTCAAGTTTAAATCGTAGTTTACTACACTTGTGATGCTTCCGTTATTTGCGGTTCCGTAATAGTTCATCTCATCTCCCTTGTCGTGAACGTATACCAACTTCTCATCTGTAGGTTTGGTTGAGTAGAAGGTATTCAAGAAAGGCATATAGATATTTGGGTAGTAACTGTGGAAAGAAATGAATCCGTTTTTCAACTCATCATATACAAGTGTAAACAATGTGAACAACTCAGGATTGGTTGAAACACTTACTTGATTCCAATACGTAGTCCACAATGCTCCAACTCCAGGCTCAAAATCGTCACTAGAGACAGTGAAATTACTTTTGGCTATGTAGACATAAGAAAGTCCTGATGATTGACGAGGAGCGCCTGGAGACGTGTTTTTGACCATATCTCCGATTACATATGTTCCACCATCGGGATATTCAATTGCTTTTGTTGTTACAGCCTTGAATGTGATGATTAATTCGTTAAACTTATCGTTCCATACTCCGTGTACTCCTTCTCCTCCTATCTGTTGGTATTTGCCTCTTAGGAAGTTTGCTTTTTGTTGCAAGTAAGAAGAGAGACCCCGGTCTGAAATTACAGAAACTCCATCCCCACCCAAACGAACTAGTTTTCTCAATTGATCATTGAACCAATACACGCTATCTTTTCCGTTTGGTGTACGACCTTTAATTACAGACCATTTCTTATCACAGCCGATAGAAGTTAATTCTACTCCAGGGGCTCCGAGAATAGAACCCGCACCGATAACGATATCTGAGCCACTAGTTGAGTTAATTGCTGTCGCATCGTTAAAGTACTGACGCTGAACGGAATTATTCTGGAACGTGTAAAAGTTACCGTTGATTATTTCGTGTGTAGAAACAGAACCATATGTTTGATCTAAGTCTGCGTAATCAATCGGCTTGAATATGCGATAATTGTCTTGAGTTGAGTCGATTTGTTTTTTCTGAGACCAAAAGATTGTAGCAGGACGTTCTCCCGTGTAGTTTGATGACGCATCAAAGCCTGTATCAGTAATAGTACCATCTTTGGCATTGTATCCTAAATCGTAGTTTCGCTGACCATCAATCTCTGGCCACTGTTCAAGGGTGTTGAATAATCCTGCCCACAAAGAACCCTTTGTACCATTAAAGTTAGTAGTTGATACAAAAACGTTTGCTACATATGCATTTTTATCTTCGTACTGCGGAAATACATACCCTGCCCCAGTTGCAGATTCGTCATAATCAATCCTGTCAAACATTTGGATATTTCCTGTATTTTGTGAGTACATTGACGTAATGTATCCAAATCCCCAACGATTGCTTTTAAGAGATGTTCTTCTTATGTGAAGATGTGTTTTTTGATTGAATACATCTCCACCAAATACCGATTCTACAAGTATTCCATTTTCTCCGTCACCCAAGTTTCTAATATGACCTGTTGACTGATAGATAGTTTCGTATTTATTTTTAGGGTACTTTATATTGGCTCCTTTGTTTCTGAAGATTTGACCATAGTATCCGCTAGAGTTAGTTGCAATTCCTGCTGGTATTTTACCCGCTTGTGTAAGTTTGGCGTCTAACCTCAAAACATGACAAGGAACATGATGTCCTATTACATCGTTTCCTGAACCAACAACTCCTTTTACGTTGTTGTTTACCGGTCGAGAACCATATGATCCAACCTCTTGTCCATATTCAAATCTTCTTCCTTCGTCAATTCCAAATTGAACATATGCCTGATTAGCAGCAGTATAGTAACCGTTGGTATCTTCATATTCTGACGCATAGTCTCCATTTGTGGCTCCCTGAATTATCGTATTTGAATTTAGTCTATTCAATACCAAAAGTTTATCAGAAGCCAAATAATCATATGTAGATACATTGTACATATGGTCGGCAGAGTAAAAATAAGCAAAATTAGACTCATCAAAATTTCCTATTGCGTGTCTAAATAAAGTACTCAAGTTTGTTACAAAACTATTAGGAAATGTAGATAATGTCCCTGCACCCAAAACAAAGTCTCTAGTGTAGGGCATAATTGTATTTGAGTCTGATGACCAGCGAGTACCTGGAAGTACCAACCCTGTAGCCAACACTTCAGGAATGCGTTCTGCTCTTGTAAATCTGAATGCAGAAATTAACTCAAACAAAAGTTTACCTGTTCCTGAAACAACATAATTAAGATTGATATTGCCGAACTTGGGATAATAAACGTATGTTTCTGTATTGGTTGAGTTGGTTAGGTTTGTTGTTATGTTGTTTGCTGTTCTTCTTGCTCCTACAACATTTGAGGCCAGTGTATCAAAACGAATGTCGTCTACCCAATATGCTTGGCTCCACTTTCCTGTATCTTTCCACTGAACCTGAATACCAAAACGATAAGTATCGTTCATCATGTATCCTGTACGACCATAGGTATTTAATGGATCTAAGTTTTCTCCATAGTTTATACTTGTGAATGCCAAACTAGTTGATGTAGAAAATGGTATTACTTTTCCTATTGACTCAACTGAAGCATATTCAAGAGAGTGTGTTATAGCTGAGGCCCACGCATCCAAATTATAATCTACTTGTTCCTTAACATTCGACAATGTCATTCTGTTAGTAAAAATTCTCATTGTCTGAACTCTTTCAAACTTGGTAGTTATCGAAAGAAGTTCTGCATTAGAAAGAGTCTGATTTAATTGACCTCTGTTTGTATGTTCAAGAGTAAGGTCAGTAACACTTTGTGCGATAGGTACTCTTTCAAGAATTTTAGCCGAAAATCCACCACCGGCATATTCGATAGCCACAAACTCAAAGTATCTATATATGCCCGATGGAATATTTGTTAATTGACAAGTAACTGATTTTGTAGTTTGATCTCCAGCCGTATCTCCTGTAATTTCGGAAGGAATCGATGAACTTGCGCTGTAAATATTAACGGGATTAGTTGCAAAAATAAAATCACTTGGAACCAAATCATCAGTCAAGAAACGACCTAAATATCTTTTGTTTCCTGCGGTCACAGACCCTCCCCCCTCGTTCACTGATGTAACTGAAATTATCGCAGAGGTGTTAGGAAGAACAAAAGAACTTTGGTTTTCGATGTAATCCAAATCGTAATCTCCACCGTATGCACGAAGAGCCATGTCAGTTACATATGCCCCTTTGATTTTAATTGTGCGTGGTTTATTGTATGCGTCTGTCCAGTAAAGATTTACTTGGTCAACGTTTGTCTTTTCAACTTGGGCCTGTACTCTATAGTTCGGGTCAAAGTCAAGAAGTTTACTTCTTAATAGTCTTGTGTAGGAGTGGGTGTTTGCTCCTTCGTTGTATGTAATTACACCTAACTCTGAAATGGTGCGAGTTGATGTGTCAAAAATTCTATCAGTAACACTCCAAACAAATACATCTCCTGCCAGCTCTTCGCTTCCAATTACCTTAAAAGACTTTACGCTGTTGATATATTCGGTAAGAAGTTGAATGTCAAACAAGTCACCTACCTGCCACAACAAATATTCGTCATCGGTCAGCTGATCAAGACTAACATCAAAATAGCCAGTAGTATCGGGAACAGTTGTTGATGTAACTGTCAATGCGGTAAACTGAAATGGATTCGCAGGGCTTACAACAATACTATTGAATAGACCAGTAGCGTTATTTGTAAGAGCCGTGTAATAATCTGCAAGCGTAGTAAAAGATATGCTAAGTGCCGCTGAGTTAATTGCGTTGGTAGTAGAGTTTTTATAATATAAAGTACCCGAAGCAGAGCCAGCTGTAATATCAAGAAACACACGATAAACACGAGCAGTAACGGTAGTGTTTGGGATTGTTACTCCAAGAACGTTTCCCACAACAGGAACGATGGCTTGGTTCTCACTTCCAATCAAACTTCTATGACGTATGTCATTGGCGTCTTCGTAGTTACCTTCCCTCAAGTATTGAGAGTCGGTATCTTTGTCCATTATGCCGGTTGTGTTTAATCTTACGAATTGACTCATGTAAAGGCTTGTTTTTGTAATTGGAATTCTCGTTTGAAATCGTTTACAATATATGCAGGGTATCTATCGAAGTGTCTGCGGGTGTACTTCCAACAAACGTAGGATACTAACATACGCTCCCATTCATTTCTGAGTGCGATGTCTCCTTCTTCGTCTACTGGTAATCCTTTGTATGTTATTGTGTATTCAATTCCGTCTTCTACGTTGTAGGAAGAGTCGAATAGAATATAATTATCTTGAATACAGTAGTCGATGTCTTCACACCAAGTGATTCCGTTGAGATCAACAAGGCAAGACATTCTTACGAAGTTGTTTGGTAATTTGATTCGTGAGTCCTCAGTCTCAACTTTCTCGCTGAACATCATTAATGCGTTGGCACTTTTGAATGTTCTTACAGCCTGATAAATTAATACCTTAAACCACAATGCGTTTTCTCCGTAGGATACTTGTAGTTCTTCTGAGGCCGCAGCTATAACGTCTTCAATTTTCATCGTCTAGGTATTGTATTTTGTGAATCAGAAACGTAGTCTGGGGCTACCATTGTTATTTTCTTCAGTAGGTCAACTGATACCATTTCAACTACTTCGTTTTCAGTAACCGCATCCAAAGGATATTGGTCAACATCTTTACGGTAGTTAGGAATAGTTGTTGGGTTGTTGAAGATTGCTTTAATCAAAATCTTTCTCAATCTGTGGTTTTTGTAAATGTTGATATCATATGAACCAGTTACATTTACCACAAAGTCCCAAACGATTTGTTTTTCCTTTTGGTACAGAGAGTGCATTGACAACGCAGTGTAGTTAGAACGAACTCTAATAAATGGCTTCATTCCACTTACGTGACCAACATAAACAAATCCATCGTGCCTATCGTCCAAGTGAATGATTGATGGACACTCAAACGTAACCATCTCGCACTCTTCATCGTACTCCAATAAATCAGGATTGATAGCCTGTACAAAAGATTCATTGATTCTATCTCTCATTCCTGAACGAACAAGATTGGAAAGAATCATTCCTCTTGCGCTGTGGATTTTATTCTCAACGTACAAATCATCCAAACGCGATTCATCGGTTGTAAAACCTGACTCTACGTTACTTTTGATTTTGTCTACGATTTCCTTTAGGGTACTCACGGATTAATAGCGATTGTTTGTGCTACGTTTTGTTTCAGTTCAAAGTCTCTGACTTGTTCTGCATAGTTCATCACACACTCGTCAAGCAAGCGATACAAGAACTTCTCAGTGTAAACAGTGATAGTGGTTCCAGAAGTGGAAACAATATCGGTTGGTGTTTTCATGTAATCAACAATAACGCTTGCGGGTTGAGGCGTTAGATTGAATTGACGAGCAGGAGTGCCTGTTAATTCGTATCGTGGAGATTCTTTCGTTGGGGTATGGAAGATGTCTTTCTTCCTGTCGCTAAACCTCGGAGAAGCATCAAACACTCGATAAAGATATATACTACCAGTAGTATAAGGGATAGCCACAGTAAAAGTAGTAGCTGTAACCCTTGTAACAGTGTATTGTACAGAAGCGTACTCAATGATATCGCCTTTTCTAATAGTGTGCCCCGTCTTTGTAAATTTGCCGCTCGCATATGTAAATCCAGTAATTTCGTCTTTGTAAACAAACTTCATTGAAAACAAGTGTGAGTAGCTTGTCAAACTTGAAACAGCAAGTGCTCCAGCAGTAACAACAGGTTGTTCTTTAGCAATCATGCTCCAGAGTTCATCTGTTTCTTTTTGAGTAACTAGACCCATGTATAGCTTCTCAACCAAACGATAGATTGTCTCACGAATGAGTCGGTCAGCCTTTGTTGTATCAATGTACGCAGAATAGGCTTTATCTATCTTTTGTTGTAATATCGTATAGAATTCTGCACCTGTCATCTATACAAATATAACGAATTTTGTTATCAATCCCAAAGGTCCTTGTCTTTGCGGAGTTTCATAACTAGCTTTTCGTACTGTTCAATCAGCTCCATCATTTCGTATGCTGTGAACTTTTTTACCTCTCTTGACATCTTTACCATTTGCTCTGCAGTGCCTTCACCATACTTCTTATTTAGATTGATTCCAAATAAGTATTGTGCACCACTCAGTCCTATGTTACAGCCATAGCATTGAGGTTGGCAGTTCTGAGGCTCAAACCTTGTAGAATAATAACGCCTTGATTGGAAGTGTCCGTTCTGTATTTTTCGCCAATACTCAATCTTATCACAAGTAAAGCACTTGACATTGCCTTGACTATCGGAGTTAAGTAGACGAACGTAAACAGAGAATACTCTATCTAACTTTTTGGTTAGGGTAGATATTGACTCGGCTTTCTTTTTCTTCTCTTTCTCCTTGCGTATCTTTTGCTTTTCTTTTCGTTCTGAGGCCACGCAACTTGCACACAACTTTCTGGTTTTGTTGGAAATGGCTTTTGTCTTTCCACATCCCAAGCACTGTTGCTTCAGAGGTTTAGGTTCGGGGGCTCCCTTTACGGGAATCTTCTTTTCGCTTCTTCTTATCATATCAATGAAAAGACCCCTTTCGGGGTCTCTCTTTAAGTTGTTTGATTGTTATTCAGTTTCAATCAGTTCAGAGATGAGAGCATCTTTTTTGCCTCGTCCTTGCTTTTTAATTTCCTTGTAAGTTTCATCGATGGTCTTGGGGATACCCTCAAGTTTGTTGAAGTCTTTTGTAGGCTTGTAGTCGTCTTGTTTTGCTGAAGGAACAGAGTTAATCTTGTCTACTTCAGGAACGATAAACGAGTAGAAGAACTCTTTATCTGTTACACAAACATCAACAACATCTCTTTGTGTTGCACCAAGAGTACGACCAGCTACACGATAATAGCCATCAGTGAAAGGAATGATTCCAGACAAGATTGCTTTGTTGGCGTAGACCTTAGCCTTACGATCGCTTTCAACACCTCTCATGTACATATTAAATGAGTCGTGTTCAACAATCGCTTTACCCAACAAGTTAGGACCAACCAAAGCGATTACCAAGTCTTTGTGTGTCAATCCTCTTGGGTCCAATCCTAGGGCAAATGCCAACTCGTATTTTTCCTCAAAAGAAAGTTTCAAAGTTTCGATGGCAATATCCAAATTCCTATCGAGTTCAAAAATATCTTTTTCAACAACTTCGTGATGAATAATAATAGTAAACAATGCGTTTACCATGTTAGGGTTAGTGCTACCTACTGTTCTGCACAGAGGGTGGTTTTTGTAAAATTCAACAACAGCCAGTTCTGATTTAATTGCATCATCGTATTCATGAGTATGCACTTGACCATCAGAAATAAGTACGTTGTGGATTTTTTCGTCTTCGTAGTCATTGTCGGTGCAAACTCTCTTGCCACCGTCTACGAGATACAAATTCTTTCTAGTTTTTTTGTCGTAGTAGTTTCCGACAAGTGTAGCGTTTCCCTTAGGGACAGACGCTTGAATCAATAGTTTACGAATCATATTGCGAATATAGTTTATTTATTTTTAAAAAGAAAGGGGGAAGAAATAACTCCTCCCCCATATCTTATTGGTTGACTTACAAGTTGTAAGTAGCAGGGCTAGTGAATGGAGCAGCGATAAATGCATCCATAGCAGTGATACCGGTAGAACCAGCAGCAAAGTACAAAGATACAGGAACACTGTCAATGCCAGGGCTAGTAACCTTAGGCTTAGACAATTGTGACTTGTAAACAGTGTAAAGAACACCAGCAGTTGCACCAGGAACACCAAGCAATGCCAAAGTTGCACCAACACCTACAGGAGCCACGTAAGTAGCAGTAGTGTTAACAACTCCGATCAAGCTACCAACCAAAGATTGACCGCTGAAATCGAATTCGGCAGTGTTTACAGTGGTGATAACAAATGCAGTACGTGAACCAGAAGCACCAGTTTTAGTTACGGTGTAACCGTTAGCTGAACCACTGTTAGTAGCAGCAGGCAAACCAGGTACGATTGCAGCACACAAACCATCAACGATTTCAGATACAGATCCAGAAGCGTCAGATGTGTAAACAAACAATGAGCTTACAACACCAGGACCAAAAGGACTAGTGATTTCGTTTTTGATTGCAGTCAACTGAAACTTGTACTCGGTGTTGTTTGCAGCAACAGGGGTTACAGTGATTTGGCGAGAAGTTCCCAAACTACCTACTTGCTTTGTGAAGCCACTCAAGAAAGTGATTTCCAAAGGTGTGTAGCAGTTTGAATAACTATCTGTCAAATACAATTTACCTCCGTCAACAGTAGCGGTGCTGTTACCAGCGAATAATGCGATATTTTCCATTTTTTATTTCTCCTTAAAGTTAGAGGGTCAATTCAATCAATCCCATGCGGTCAGCAGCGCAGTACAAACCACAATCAGACAATACGTGGAAATCAACTCCATCCACGTCATTAGTACCCAAAGAAACGATCTGAGAACCAGCTACAGTAGCCTTGATAGAAGAAGGAGTAGAATCCTCCAAACCAATCATACCAGGAACGTAGTTAGCAATCATCTCATCGTTGTTGAAGTGGTACTTCTGCAAGGGGCTCAAAGAACCGCTTCCATCAGCAGCAGGCAATGGAGTCATGTCGATGAAGTAGATAGAGTGAGACTGCTTGGGCTTACCAGTTACAGAACTCAAATCACTACGGAACATCTCGTCATCCAACAATGCCCAACGAACGAAATCAATAGAGATACCAGCGTAAGCATAGGTCATAACGTTCAAACCGTCAACAGATACACCACCGAAAGTGTTAGTGTTACCACCAAACTTGATGTAGTCACCCAAGATAGTTTGCAAACGAGCCATAGCAGCAGAACCCATCATAGCAACCATTTTACGACCGTTGTCAGCAGTTTTGCGTACCAAAGTTTCCAAGAAATCATTGAATACAGTCTGAGTCAATTCAGCAGTCAAAGGCAAGTAAGTACCTCCGTTGTTGATGATAGACCAACGCAAACCAGCAGTACCATAAGTTTCACCTTGAGGACCGTAGAAAATACCACGCTCAGAGAAAGCATATTTGTACTCCAAAGTTTTTGCGAAACGACGCAAAGTAATATCGTCATAAGAACGATACCAGAAGTCACCCTGCCACTTAACGAAAGAAGCAGTACGGTCACGACGAGCCTGTGTAGAACTTTCACGACTTACAGAAGTAAATGTGAAGTCAGTGCTAGGAACAGCGTTCAAAGTGGGTTTACCGTAGCTCAAGCGGTTAGCAGAAGCATCGAAGAATACTTTAGCCATGTGACCAGCTTGGAAGTGCAAAGAAGCACTCAAAGTGGTAGTTACGCTTTTGATGCGCAATTGGTTGGCAGTAGTAGTTTTCTCGATTACGATACCTTGAGCCAAGTTAGCATCAGCGATGATGTCACCAGGACGGAAGTTTTCTGCGCTAGAAAGAGTTACCAAAATTTCACCAGTTGATCCACCAGCTGCAACAGCAGTTACAGGAGAGAATACAGAAAGGTTACCCAGTGCACTGATTTCTACTTTTGGTTGGTTGGTAGAAATAGAAGGACCTAGTTTAGAGGTCAACTGAGTCAAAACGTTATACCCATAATCTTGAGCATAAACCATTGCCATTTTGTTAGGCAATGAAAGTCCCTTGAGTAACAAACTCTTTGATATATCAAGGGTGGTAGTTGGACTTGCCATTGTTTAGTTTTTTTTATTTTTTGTTTAAGTACGCGTTGAATGCATCCTCAGCATCATTTCCACCGAATGAAGGATTTGAATTTGAGTTTGACATTCCAGTAGAAGGATTAGTTGTTGCACGCAACATTTCTTCCCTTCCCTCATTTTTTGCTTTTGTGACGTTGGCCTTAACGACATCTTTGCCGTACAGCCTCCACATAGCAACATCAACTAAAAAGTCGACATCCATAGAGCCATCCCTACGAGTAAGTGAAATTTCATCTGCGATGTACTTATTGATTTTACTAGACATTTCGTCTGTGATTGTCAATCCGTACTTCTCTTGTCCTTTCAACGAATTCGTTGTTTGACCTAATTCTGTCTGAAAACGATTCATTAGTTCTACTTGCTTTTCCGATGCTTTATTTGAACTCGAAGAAAGTTGTTTCAACTTCTCTTGGTTCATGTCATTGTACTTCGCTCTGTATTCCTGAATCAATTTTTTCTTCTGGAATAAAGGCATAGTTTCAACTTCGCTCATTGCTTGGTCGAACTCATCACCTTCAAAACCCTCAAGTTCTTTAAGGGCCTTTTCAATAATTTGAGTGTCAGTGAATTTACTAACATCTTCAACTTTGTATTGTTCTACAAATTCTTTTAATGTTTTGCCTTGTTTTTTAAATTCTTTAATTAACGCGATATCCTCGTCTTCGTCTTCTACAAGAGTTTGAGGACTTGGGGCATCGTTTGTTTTTGGTTCGTTTGAGTCAGACTCAACATCTTCGTACCATGCTTTTGGTGCTGCGTCAGCGGGTGCTGGGTCAGCAGTAGGAGCAGGTTCTGAGGCCACAGGTTCGGCAGCAGGTGTTGGTTCAACCGCTGGTTCTGCTGGGACTGGTGTTGGATTCTCTAAAGCGGTCTTTTTTTCGTTCGCTTCAATTTCTTTTACAATTTGATCGTACATATAGTGTTCGAAATTAGTTCTTTCTTTTTAAATTAACAAGTTATTGTTGAGGAGCAGGAGCAGCTTCAGCAGGAGCCTCGGCAGCAACTTGCTCACCTGTAGCAGCAGCCTCTTGAGAACTTCCTCCTGTTTTATCCATATCTACGGCAGCCTTAACTCCGGCTCTGTAGTTCTGTCCTTCTTCTTTCATTTGGGCTTGTTGTTGTTGCATTTGCATTTGCTGTTCCATCATAGCCTGTTGTTGCATCATCTGCATTTGTTGTTGTTCTTCTGCTTTACGCTGCTTTTTGTTCATCGCATACTCGATTTGATTCATCAATTCGCTATATGTTTTGGCAGTTTCAATTTTCAAGAAGTCCATCATATCAATCAGTTGGTTCTGCATTGCAGCCTGTGCAATCATCATCAACCTTTCTTTAGCAGCCTCATCAATGAAGTCACGAACTTTAATGTAAATAGCAAAATCTTCAAACTTGAAGTCTTCTGTCAATTTCAAATATTCAAGGCCGCGGTCTCCGATAACTGGAATGTCCTCATCCTTATTTACCAACAGAGAAATCTTATATTGATTTAACGCATACTGCAAGTCTCTTTCAATAAAGTGAATAAAGCCTTGATATAAGTAAGCAGTACCCAAGTTAGATTGAGCAATAGTACCAGCTTGAGTTTTAGCACCCAAGTAACCAGCCTGTTGTCCCATTGCTACCTTTGGCACGTTAACAATCTCTTCCATGATTCGCTCTTCTTCGTTCTTCAGGTTCAACAACTGATTGATGTTAGGGTCAAGAGTCATATCCACAGTCTCAACAATTCTGTTGTTGTCAGCCGTGTTGTAATCTTCACCTGTCGCTGCTCCGTCTGTAATGTGAATGCCCATTCTTTCAAAGTCATTCAACACGTCTTGTGCAGTTGCAGTTCCCAACTTGTGTTTGTTCAAAACAAATACCTTACCTTTTGAGCGAGTAATCATCTTGGTAATTTCGTTGGTCAAGAAGTCAATTCTATCTTGGTGTTTGTGTAGGCGTGATGCGATAGAACGAGACTCTCCCATTACCATGTTAGGAATGAAGATTGAAATAGGTAGGTCAACCTCATTCATGTCGTCAGACTTTCTAACGATGTTTGGTTGCTCTCCGTACTCAACTAAGTACTTATTGGCAATCAATGTGCCTTTGTAAACTGTTTTAGTCCAGTAACTTGAAGGTTGTTTGCCACGCATTTTAGCGTAGTGTGTATTTCCAAACTTGTCTTTGGTTTTCTCGTAGCGTAGTTCCTTATAGCCTATCCAGTAAGTAGTTACGGCTGCTAAAGAGGGAACGCCATTGGTGTTATAATACCACTTAAGTTTATTTGTTGTGATATTATCTTCTCCCAACAACTTATCAATATTTTGGGTATTAATAGTTTTGATTTCGTCAATCTCTTCGGTAGACAACTGCTGAACCATGTAGGGATTAGAGATGATTTCACCAGGTGTCAACCAATCTACTTTACCAGCAAAACGAGCCTTTGTGTTTAGGTCATCATCAAATGAATTATCCCAAATCAAGTTGTAGGGAAGAATAATATCTTTAACTTGTTTTTTGTTAACTACCTTATTCTCAATACCAACAACTCCACCCAACAAGGTGTAAAAGAAAGCCTGTTTGTATTTATCAATAAATCGGTTACGATGCAAAATGTCACTAGCCAAACGATAAGCAATTTCTTCTCCTCGTTCTTTGTAGTCAAAGTGCATGTACTTAATTGTTTCTTCGGGGGTCTCAAATTCCTTTGAGCCAGTAGGAGTAAAGAAGATACCGTTCTTCTCCAACTCACTAAAGATACCACTCAACTCTAATTTTAATAGAGCAAGTTCAAGTTTTTGTGTTTTTCTATTAACGACTGCTTTTGCTGTAGCACGTACTGATGGTTCAATGTTCTCAATCATCTTGATAGCATTGCCCAACATAAAGTCAATCATTGAAGTCAACTTTTGACCATTAATCCAAACAGTTGGAAGGTCGCAGTTACTTTGATCTTGTGTGGTGTAGTAATAGTCCCTATTCTCTTGTTTGCCCAAGTAGTATGAGAACATTCTCAGCATCTCGTCTACAGGTTTATCGTAAGAAGTTTCGTTGCGATACCCCAAATTATTCATTTGAGTATTGTACTTAGACGCTACGTATCTAACGCAGTCGGCATACCAAATTGCATCTTTTTTATTTTCAGGAATGAATTGATTGGGTTGTTCTCTTAAAGAATATATCATATCGCCTACATTACAAATATAAGCCTAAAGTTGTAAGAATACAAGTTTTTTATTTTAGGCATAGGTATTCATTATCCCACTCTTACTATTCTCTTCTTCTTTCTCTTCTTCTTTCTCTTACTCTACTACTCTATTTTTGACGAACAATGTATTTCTTTGGTTGATTGAGACGTGAGTGAGTTCCTGAAACAAAAACGAGTTTGTCTCAGTTCTCACATCTCAAAAATGATGACTTCTTCGTCTATCATGAGAACGTGCCAACATATAGGTGGTTAACGCTTGGACTCAACTTTCAAGGGCTATACCCCCCGCCTATCATACACCTCAGTCCTTTGTGCCGGTGTTGCTTCTTTGATAGGTTCCCACAGTAGAAGCGTACGATAAGAACGCTGTCGTCACATACATCTGTATCTCCGACCATTCTTAAAGGGGGAATAAAAAAGGGTTCCCCGGTTGACCACTCTACCAAGTAAAGTCCGAGAAACCCAATGAAGGTCTTTTACTTTACTTGAAATAGTGGTCAAATACAAAGTAAATACAAATATTTGACATTTCCAAATCTATTTCCAAAACTTTTTTACAATTCCGTTAGATTCATTGAACTCTAGGTCAACTGTAATCAAATCAAGCGGGTCGATGTCAAAACTAAACCCAACAACCTTGGCATGGAAGAGTAATTTCTCAATCGACATACGAGATTTGTTTACTAAAAATCCAATGGCTGTAGTTTTATAATTACTAAAGCCTGACTGCATCCAAATGAAATTGCCAAGTTTGTAATCAGACATATCGTGTTTTACTTTTAAATACTCTACGTTCTTGACAAAGATTTCAATTTTGTTCTTCATGTAGATATCAGTCGAATTAAAGAACAATGATTTCTTGGCCTCTACTACTTTTTGGGATTCAATTGCCCGTGGCATGCCCTTTTTGTAAAGTTCACGAAGTCTTTTTTCAAATATGTCCTTTTGGTCCTTATATGAAATAGACATCTCGTAGTAATTGTTCTTTAACTGCTTTTTTAAACACTGGAAGATATTCAGGAAACTTTAAATCGCAAGTAATGAACATTCTTTTGATATAGGTGGGACATAGTTCAATGCGATCAGCCAGGAAATCATAATCTTTAAACTTAAGGCTCAGACCTAAATCTTGCATTGTTTCCATTTCCTTTCTTTTTTGAAACGGTGTATCCCAACGAATATAGATGTATTTGCGCTTCATGTGTCACAAATTTACAAAAAATAGTGACAAGTATAAAATATTTTCCACTAAAACAACAAAATGTAATATCTTTGCCATATGATAAACAAAACAGACCTGCAAATCAAAGACATGGTTGATGCATACATGAGAAAACTCGTGTATCAGTTTCCAAAAGAAAGAGATGCATTCAAAGCCTGTGACTTAGTAATTCACTTGTTGGCTGCGGGACAAAAAGAAAAGGCCCTTGCGTATGCTACTAAACTCGTAGAAGAAAATAAAAAAGACCCAATAACCACGAGGTTCACTGATGAAAAAAGCAAAAAGATTCATTTAACATACGCATTATGTCTAGAGCAAAACAAAGATTAAATAAAACATCAACCTTAACCCGTAAACAACGTGAAGAACATAACAAGAAAATGCGAAGGTTTATTCGTACCTGCTTTTACGCAAATTCTCTCGAAAAGTCTGATATTGTGGAATGCCTCAAAACTGGCATTATGCCTAATTATCCAAAGAACATCGAACAGGAATTTTTGGAAAGTCACTACACAGAGAATAAAATCGAGACTGAATTGGTAACCTGCCGGGCCTCAGAAACAGATAAAATGGCCCTTGAAAATATTTTACATAAAAAGTTTGGTAGACAAATAATTTAAACTATATTTGTAACACACAATTAAAAACATGGCACTAGGTATTAAAACTAACGCAACGTATTTGAACGTGAGAAATGGTAAGCTTTACCGCTACTCGAAAACAAAAGAAGAAGGTACAACAACTATCTTGAACAAAAAAGGCGAAGAGAAGTACTACTTCATCTACGACTACATCGAAGGTTACATTACCAAGATGTCTACACGCACTGAAAACTTACTTGGAATTGACAAGTTGTTCTTGAGCGTTCAGTTTGTAGATGGAACAGAAACCTACTACATTAACATGGATGTAGACTCTAAGTACTTTGAAGCATTCTGCTGTATTATCCCAAATGCTAACTTGGCTCGCCCTCTTCGTATGGTTCCAAACCAAAAGGAAGTTGACGGCAAAATGAAGTCAAGTTTGTTCTTGGTTCAAGACAGCCAAATGGTTAAGTGGTTTTACACAAAAGACAATCCTCAAGGACGACCTGAAGTTGACGTAACCCTTAACAAGAAAGGCGAAGTAGTTGATTATGACCGTGAGGCTCGTAACAAATTTTACTTTAATATGTTACAAGAGTTAAACTCACAGTTGTTAAATCCTTCAATGCTTCCTGAAGTTTCACAAGTTACCTCTACCAAAAAAGAAACTGCACCTGTAGTTGAATTTGACGAGGATGATGACTTGCCGTTCTGATAACTTCTTGTAAATCAATCACTTACACGGGGAGTCTTCGGATTCCCCTTAATTTCAAAAACTATGACTAAAATTAAAAACACAAATCTCGCAGCGGAGATGGCTACCGCATTCAAAAAGAAGCCCGATGTGTTTCCTCACATGGAACACGCTTATAGCAAAGACACACAAATCATTCGTCAATCATGTTTGAAGGCTGCTGCACAATGTGCTGGAACATCTAACGCATCTGACGTTATCAAAATCGCTGAACAATTCGAACAATGGGTTTTAAGATAATCAACATAAACAAAGATGAGGATTACGAAGGTTGGCTAAACTATCGTAGTTCAGGCATCGGTGCCTCGGAAGTAGGTACAATCTTGGGACTCAACCCTTGGAAGTCATCAATAGAACTGTTTTATCAAAAGTTGGGCCTCATACCTAACAAGACAGAAGAAAACATGGCAATGTTCATGGGTAACCGTCTTGAATCATTCGTAGGAGACATGTGGACTTACTACGAAGGAAGCCAAGAGTCAATCATCAAAAACTATAACGAGAAAAACAGAAAGCGATTTGTTCAAGAAATACCCGGCTATATCGTAAACGACAAATACCCTCACCTGTTTTTATCTCCCGATAGAATTATCATCGAAGAAGGTAAGCCTGCATTTGATGGAGAATTGATTCCTGAGAATATGTTGGGAGTACTGGAGATTAAAACAATCAGTGGCTTTGCGTCTAAACAATGGGACAGCGGAGTACCGCCATCATACATCGCTCAGTTGACTACCTATCTAATAGGATTGGAAACTGATAAGGGTGAGTTGGCCTTTTTAGAAGATGGAAGAAACATCAAAGTCTACGAGATTGAGAAGATGGACTTTATGGTTGAAAAGATTCTCAGCGCTGTTTCCGAATTTTGGGACAGAGTTACTGCTGCTCGTAACGATATGGAGCATGCAGACCTTTACGCTCCTGAGCCTGATGGAACAGAGTCATATCAGAAGTTCCTAAATCAGAAATACGCACAGAGTGAAGCCAAGTCAATGAAGGGAAGTGATGAACTTTACAACTTGGGTCTCAGAATGAAAGCATTAAACGAACAGATAAAAGACCTAGAAGGAGAAGTAAGACTAGCCAGTGCATTTATTAAGGCAGAAATGAAAGAAAGTGAAACCCTCGAATTCGGAGAAAGAGGTAAGATTACCTGGAAGACCGATTCTCGTGGAGTAAGAGCAATGAAAAATCAATTGAAATAATTTAAAAATGAACATAACACAAGAATCAAACGAACTCGATAATCAAATCAAACTAAAAGAGTTTGACGTATTAGGAAAGAAACTCAGATTAAAGTATTTCCCCATGTCAAGAAACGTATCGTTAGAAACATTCACCGATAACGATTTTTTTGGAACAGAATATAAGTTTAACACTCAACGCGAGGCAGAGAAGTTCTTCGACTCATTCACCCAAGAAAGCGCCAAAGCCATGAAGTTGATGATTGATTTTGCAATGTCTTAATCGAAATGAAAAAGCTATCTAAACACAAACTAGAACGCCTCTCTGATTACTTAACGTCAGAGGGGTATTTTTGGGATTACGAATTTCACCTAATAGGAATTAGAGCTGAAGATTCAACATCTCACTTACAAGGCTTGGAAGACAGACTTGTTATGGTAATCAACGGAGAAGAAGGATACGAGTTCGGCATGAACACCCGTCCTACTCACATCATGCTTCAAACCGGTCAGTACACCTATACCAAAGCCAAGCACTTTGTACATTATGGTCAGCAGCGTTCTCCAGTAATCATGCGAGACACAATCAAGGAGATTAATCTATACGATGAATATGAGCCTAAGTTATTTGGAGTTCAATTGATATTCCATCCGATTCATTTCATTTGGCCATTCAGTACGAAAAGTGTTTTGAGCGAGCAGTCGGGGGGGTCTCAGATCATCTCTCCTTTAGCCTACTCTAAATATAAAAAACACGCTAAGGACATATACACCTATACACTAATAGACGAAAACCAAATCTAATTAGTATCTTTGTATCGAACCCCTCTTTGGATAGTATCCTTAGACCGAAAGTCCCCATCTGCATACCATTAAGGAGTTACACTCCAAGAACTGCTCGTGGGGCTTTTTCAAAACATAGATTACCTTGGGCTCGGTAAAGCCTCTTATCTAAGGATAATGTAACCGAAGTGGATAACTTAGAAATAGGTGACGCTCCACTATTTAGTCAGGTGGCGGAATGGTAGACGCAACCACGCAAGTGGTCAAACCGGTATTACAGGTTCGAGTCCTGTCCTGACTACAAAGTGTTGTTCCCTTGAGAAAGGAATGTTATAAGTGGCTTTGACTGAGTGCCAACAACACTGAGGACTTCTCATCCTTAACTGGAGTCATAAACAAAAACACTGATGGTAATGGGTAAGTTGCACGACCGTACAAACCTAAGAAGCAACTCGTTGTGAAGTGACACAAACTCCAGTTAAATCAAAAGAGGGGCTAACGCCCCCCTCTCAAACTAAAGTTTGGGTCTCAGACCTAAGACCAAGGCAAAGGAGTAACAACCGGTACTACAGGAGGATTCTTCTCAGATTCAATCTGTCCAGCAATACAACTTTCAATAGAGTGAACTCCATTCTCTCCCAATTCTGCTTTAATCCAACCAAGGACAATCTCCTCTGTCAATTCAGAATAAGGTACAAAGGAGCTGACGTTCTCAGTCGAGAACTGAGCTGTGTTAGACAAAGATGAGGTAAACTCACCGTCCACACCTTCTACATCATAAGCAGCGATCACCACGTAATCCTGCTGTCCACCTACGGTCTTAGTCCATAGGTTCTTAATTTTCCAAGTATAATTTATCATAGTTTTATGCTAATAAGATTTTTCTTGCTACTCCGTTGATTACAACGTTCCAAACGTTAGTAGACACATTTGATTCTGTTGTAACTGCACCTGCGTTATAAGTAGCCGAACCTACTACAAATTGGTTATTTGCTGTTGCGGTTGCTAAACGACCTAATATAACTGAACTTGAGAAATTTCCTGTTGCAGTATCTTTTCCGATTGCCACATTGTTTGCACCAATGATATTATCTGAGGCAGCATTCATACCGACAGCCACGTTGTTTGAACCTGTTGTAGTTGAACCTAAAGAATTATAACCAATAGCAGCATTTTCGTTTGCACTCGTAGCACTGAATAAAGCAACTCCACCAATAGCGGTATTGCTCGTTCCTGCAAGATTAGAATATAAAGATGCTCTACCCAATGCAGTATTTTGACTACCTGTTATATTTAATCCCATACTATTAACACCAATAGCCGTATTATATTGACCTGTTGTATTGGCTCTTAACGCTTGGTAAGTAATTGCGGTGTTTTCTGCCCCACTCGTATTACTATACCCTGCTTGATACCCTACTGCGGTGTTGTTTGAGGCGGTGTTGAAATGTAATGATTGATGCCCTAAAGCGGTGTTATTACTTGCGGTAGTATTATATCTTAATGATTCATAGCCAATAGCCGTATTATAACTTCCCGTTGTGTTAGCATATAAAGAAGCACGACCTAAAGCGTTATTATAACTTCCAGTATTGTTATATAGCGAAATAAATCCAATAGCCGTATTACCATTTCCCGTTGAATATCTTAACGCTTGATAACCAATAGCAGTCATTTCTATTCCACTAATGTTCTCATACCCTGCTTGATACCCTACTGCGGTATTGTTGGAGGCGGTGTTAAATTTCAAACAATCTGTACCTATCGCCACATTATTAATTGCAGTTCCATTGCTTTGCAAAGAACTATAACCTACTGCTGTATTTGAACTTCCTGTAGTATTTCCATATAATGCAAAAAAACCAAGTGCGGAATTATAAGTTCCACTGCTATTAGAAAACATTGATTGATAACCAACTGCTGTGTTATCTCCTGCGGTATTAAAACGTAAAGATTGATTTCCTACTGCTACGTTTCTACTACCTGATGAATTTGTAACTAAAGCATCCTTTCCTATTGACACGTTATTTACTCCAAAAGTATTACTATATAGTGATTGCATACCGATTGCGGT
>Ga0068876_10000474_pt1 | contig 33137 bp, 30 predicted proteins | sample NOAtaG_6_FD_66442 | JGI IMG/M metagenome (GOLD analysis project Ga0068876, IMG submission 66442) | Freshwater lake microbial communities from Lake Erie, under a cyanobacterial bloom - NOAA_Erie_Diel5S_2200h metaG | ecosystem: Environmental > Aquatic > Freshwater > Lake | place: USA: Ohio, Lake...
CCAGGTGCCGCAGTTGGTGGTTGCGACTCGGTAATTGTAACACACTTAATAGTTAAGAATTTATATTCTATTAATACTACAAAAAGTATTTGTGCCGGCGAGAGTTTAACATTTGGTGGTTCAACACTTACACAGGCAGGTACTTATACCAACACCTATGTTAGTGCCTTAGGGTGCGACAGTACGGTAAACCTAACTTTAATTGTTAATGCGCTACCTTCTGCTCCAGTAATAAGTCCTTCAGGCAATAATGGTGTTATAGCTATTTGTGATGGTGATTCGGTTATACTAAGTTCGAGTTATAATTCAGGAAACATTTGGTCTGATTTAAGCACTGATAATAAATTAATTGTAAATGTTGCAGGAAACTATACAGTAAAATATACCGATGCGAACGGATGTACTTCAGCACAAGAAGCAATTAATGTTATAGTTAATGCCTTACCTGGTCAGCCTAGTATTATTACACCAAATGGATCAAGTGCTTGTCAGGGCAGCTCATTATTACTTGTAACTTCTGCAACTGCTGCCAGTTACTCTTGGAATAATTCTCAAATTAATAACGACAGTATCCTGGTAAACAATTCTGGAAGCTATATCTTAACTATTACAGATCTAAATGGATGTAAAGCCCAATCTTTGGCAACAATCATAAATTTTAATAGCTTACCTGCAACACCAAGTATTTCAGCTCCTAATGGAATTACGGGTTGTACTGGAGATTCAATTCTAATCATAACTACTGCATCTGCCGTGTCTTATAATTGGTCTGATAATCTTGCTAATAACGATAGTGTTTATGTTAAGAATTCGGGCAACTACTCCTTAATTATCAGCGATAATAACGGTTGTAATTCACTTGTATCAAATAGTATTAGCATTACTATAGATATTTGTACTTCTATCAATAAATTAGAAAATAAAATTACAGTAATGCCGAATCCGACAAATGGCATTGTAAACATTAAATTTAATAATGCTTTTAATGGAAATCTTTCGATTTATGATGTAACTGGAAAATTAATTGATTCCATGTCTTTAATTAATCTGGATGCTCAACAAATTGATTTATCAAACCTAGTTACTGGAATCTATTTGATTGAAGTCTCAAACACAAATCAAATCGTTGAGAGAATAAAACTAGTAAAGCAATAATAAATCGCATTCTAAATTGAATTAAAAACCGCAACATTCAGTTGCGGTTTTTTTTTAAATAGGGGATAAAAAAGAATTAACATTTCATTAATAATCAGCTAACACCTATGCTAATTAAAAAACATATTTTTAAACGTGAGATTTACATTAATTCTTCTGCTAACTATATGTTCTTTAATTGTCTTTTCTCAAAATGGTATAGATAGTGTTATTGTTGAAAAAGTTGCTAGTTTAAATATAAAGGGAAGTAATGAAGAGTACATTACTTACAGAATTTATGCAGATTTAAAAAAAGGGTATAGACTTCAAGCCATTTATGGTGTTAATGAACATCCTTTAACTGTTAAAACGAGTGGCCAATTTTATAATCATACCGAAGGTTCTTTTCTCGGCTCAAACATTAGTAATAATGCCTTTTTAAAAACAGGTGCTTATTTTGACTCCTGGTTAACTTTAGGCTCACCTTGCAAAGGTTTATTTTCTTCTACTAGTAATAACAATGAAAAATTCATTTCTCCTGAAGTGTCTGACAAATCAATTAAAAAAATAAAAATACTTTCCACTAAAATAAAAGACTTCGAGAATACAGTGCAACAAATAGTATTATATGGTAATGAAAACTTGTCCATTGCTCTAAACAACTCAAGTAATACAGATATCAATAAGCTCAATTTAGTTAATACTTCTATTGCCTGCATGGGCGGTCTCTCAGGGTTGGATACCAATAACTATGTATTATTAGGACAATTAACTACTAATGGTAAATTATATTTAGAATTGAATCTACAATTAATATCTCCCGAAGGAAGAATTGAAAAATATGTAGCTAGAAAACCAAGTGAATTAGAATATCAACCTAAAAATGGTTGTCTAATATTTAATATGGAAGATTGTTATCGATTAAGTAATCTAAATATTGAACTTTCAGAAAAAAAGTTAGAATTCTCAAATAATGAGCAATTACATATTAACTGTTCAATCGGTAAGGAAATAAATTTTATCACCTCAATAGATTTTTATGTTAATGATGTACTACTCATAAAAGATACTACATTCCCATATTCAGCCGAATGGATGTTTCAGGGTGGATTTGCTAAAATTAAAGCAATTGCTCATTTTAAGTCAGGGCACGAAACCAGTTCTAATCAAATAATCATTCACAAAAAATGAAAAATAATATTTTAGTTTTATTCGCAACATTAATCTTATTTAATTCTAAGAGCATTGCTCAAAAAGGGCTTAAAAATGTAATTGTAGAAAAATATTATATTGCTGACGAACAAGATGCCAAATACGATCTTAACGAATCTTTGGTTAAAGGAGCTTGTACCTATCGAATTTTTTTGGAGCTTGATGCAGGATATAAATTACAAGCCATATATGGAGTTCCAGGTCATGAACTCATTATATCGACCTCCACCTATTTTTTTAATGATACCTTAAATGGTGCAACAAAAGCAAATGAAATTTTAAAACAGAATATAAACTCAAACACAACTATGCTTGATTCATGGATTAGTGTAGGAGCTGGAGCTGAGGATTATTTTGCAGTTTTAAAAGAAGAAGACGATAAGGTTAATAATGTTCAAAACATTAATAATCCAATAATTCTACAAAATAACAATAAAGCAATAGGCGAGCCTTTATACCTTAAAGATGGACTCGTCCACATGCCCTATCAGTCTGTTGTTACTGTGTTTGGAATAGACGCTGAATTAAATAAAATATTTAACTGCAACAATTCAAAATTAAAGGATGTAAAATTAAGGACAAACAATGGCTCATGGGGTTCATTTGGTGGATCAATTGGTCACATGCCTAACACTAATAAAATAATAATCGCTCAACTTACAACCAATGGTGACTTGTCTTTCGAAATAAATTTACAACTGGGATCGCCTGATGGTAAAACTGTACGATATGTCGCTAAAAATGCCTCTGAAAAAGAATTAACACATAAAGGGTTAATTTATACTTCAAAGCATTGATATTGAATTAGTCGTTACTGGATGTAAATGATTTGTAAAACAAAAATTAAGCAGTAAAATTTAATGTAAATTTTATAAGTATTTTATCTAATCAATCTTAAGGCAGATTAACTAAAACATAACCCAACCTTAAATTCTAGTTGATAGTATAAAAATGTAATCATCTGAAATTTGCAGCAAATAAATTAAACAAGAACTAAAAATGAAAAACAAATTACAATTAAAGAGTATGATTGCTGCGACTACGCTTTCTGCGTTTTCAGCAATTACAGCATATGCTCAAACTAATCTTGGAGTAGATTGTGGTTGTCCACCCGTTGCATCACGTCCAAACGTATTATTGTCTACATTAGCATTAAGTGGTGGTTCAACAGATGGCAACTTAAGCAGCAACAACACCCTTCTTTCATGCGATAAGACTTACATTTTAGATAAGAAAATATTTGTCCCCAATGGAAAATCGTTAACGATATCTCCAGGTACCGTTATTAAAGGGAGAAAATATTCTACACAAGATTCTGCAGTATCTCTTATAGTTTCCAGAGGCGGTAAAATATATGCGAATGGTTCGGAGAGCTGTCAGATTGTTTTTACAGCTGAAGCTGATCCATTGGATGGTTCTTACCCGCTGGGTACAACCGGGCAGTGGGGAGGTCTTGTATTAGCCGGTAGAGCGTCTAATAACTTAAAGTTAGCTATTAATGGTCCTTTCGTTGCTGGCGGTAGCGGTAAGTTAGCCGTAGCAGATGGTTTAGGGATTTTTGAAGGTTTCGCAGCTAACGACAGTCGTTTATGGTTTGGTGCAGACTTAAACGGAACGCAAGGTGCAGCTGAAACTTTTGATGATAAAGACAATTCAGGTATTTTAAAATATGTATCGGTTAGACACTCTGGTGCAATACTTCAAGTAGGTGGTGAGGTAAATGGTATTACACTTGGTTCTGTTGGATCTGGTACTACATTAGATCACTTAGAAGTTGTTTCTTGTAACGATGATAATGTTGAATTTTTTGGTGGAAATGTAAACTTAAAATACGCATCTTTCTTATTTGGTAATGATGATTGGTTTGATTGGGATTTAGGATACAGTGGAAAATCACAATTTTTATTTGGTCATAAATCATCAACAGCCGATACACTTACTGCTAAGGATACAGATAATGGATTTGAAATGGATTCTGATGATAACAAGTCAAATGCAACTTTAAGATCGCATCCAATAGTTTATAATGCAACCTTTATTGCAAATAATAAAAGAATTCGTACTGCCGATAATCAAGGTATGGCAGGTATATCAGCTAAAGAATTAACAGAGGGTGAAATCTACAACTCTATCTTTGCTAACTTTAAATATGGATTTAATGCGGTAAAAACTCCTGGAACAAGAACTGGCGGTTATGAAGCATATCACAACTGGAGAACCACCAGCGGTAGCCCCTTTGCTGGTTCATTAATTATAAAGAACAATACTTTTGTTAGTTGCGGAAGAGCAATTGCATTTGATAGAGATGGAACTGCGGCAGTAAACAATGGTGATTCAACACAATTTTTTACTACAGATGGAAATGTATCTGTAGCTTCAGTACCTGGTTTCGACTTTACATGGTCTATGAATGCCTCTAACAATGTGGTTAGCGATAAATTTGATGCGGTTCCTAATCCATCCCTTACTTCAACTATTACTCCATCTGCCGATGGTTTCTTTACTCAGGTAAATTATAGAGGCGCTTTTGCAAGCACCGGTAAGAATTGGTTATCGGGATGGGCATATACTCAGCTATTAAATGTTACCACCGGCATACAACCTTGTCCAACAGATATCAATTTGGACGGTGTTACCGATAATGTAGATTTCCTAGAATTATTAGGAAAGTTTGGACAATCTTGTCAATAATTAATTTATCTCTTTTTAAAATGAATTTTAGAAAAATTATTTTAAGCATGGGACTCCTGGCAACAGGAGTTTCTGCTTTTTCGCAAAACGGATTAGATAGCATAATTATAGAGAAATATTACATCTCTAATAATGATGATGCTATTGTTGGTGTTGGCGGAGATTTACCCGTTGGCTCTGTTACTTATCGAATTTTTGTTGACCTTAAACCCGGCTATAATTTTCAGGCGCTTTATGGTGTACCCAATCACGAACTAAGATTATCTACCACCACAAAATTTTTTAATAATACCGATAGAGGAAATACTACACCCAGCTATACTAAAAATCAAATGCGTAACAACACGGTTATGCTTGATTCGTGGTTTTCTGTTGGGGCGGCATCTGGTGGTACAGGAGCAAGTAGTAACTTTGGGGTACTGAAATCTGATGATAATGGTGTTTCAACCGTAACTAATCTAGACGGAATTTTACAAAACACAAATCCGTTCGCCGGAATTCCGCTTACACAACAAGATGGTATGATTGCAGGATCATCAACACTTTCTCCTGTATCGGTTACCTTTGTTGGGCTTTCTACCGAACTTGATGTATTTAATGATGGATCGGCAGATGGAAATTTGTTTACTACAAATAACGGTTCGATAGCTGCCTTAGGTGGTTCTAAAGGTATTGATACAACTATTAATCGTATTTTAATTGGTCAATTTACTACCGAAGGTGTTTTCTGTTATAAACTTAACATTCAAATTGGTACTCCTAGCGGAGGAGTTGAGAAATACGTTGCCTCAAATCCACAAGGTAACGAAATTCAATTGGCTTCACTTGAAGGTTGTTTAGATCCAGTCTTATTTACGTCATTAAATTCAACTTTAACTGAAGGATTTAAAATCGGACCAAATCCGGCAAAGTCATCGCTAAACCTATACAATAACACTAATACTAATTGGATTTACTATAAAGTATATGGTATAGACGGTAAAGTTTTGATTTACAAAAAAGCTTCGGGTAATAATATTAATGTTACTGAAAAAATAGATCTAAATACTCTTAAAACCGGTGTTTATTTTCTGGAAATAAACAATGTTAGTAAATCCGATTTTCAGAAGTTTATTGTAGAATAATTATTGTGGTGCATTCATTCTAGATTCTTTACTAGTCGTTAATAAAATTAAGATGAAACTAAAATTCTTATCCATTTTAGGTGCTCTTTGTTCCCTATTTATTTATGAGAACTCGATTGCACAAGGTATATTAAGGGGGAAAGTATACGATGAACTAGGTGAAACCGCAGTAGGGGTTACAATACTTCTAAAAGATAATAAAACCATAGGTACAGCAACAGATTTAGATGGTAATTTTAATTTAAAAATACCCGATAATAAGCCTCATACTGTTGTTGTATCTTTAGTTAGTTACCGTTCAATAGAGGAAAATATTCAAATTGAAGGTGGTAATATTGTAATTAAGAATTTTTCGCTTGTGCCGTTAAATAACGAATTAACAGCGGTAGAAATAGTAGCAAAAGTTAATAAGTCGAAAGAGTTTTATATGGAAAATATAAAAATGAATTCGGCTATATCTATGAATTATATCTCGGGAGAAACCATGAAAAAAACCGGTGACCCTAACGTAGTAGCTGCAGTAGCTCGCGTATCGGGGGTTTCCACAAATAGTGGTTTTATAACGGTTCGGGGTATTGGTGATAGGTATGTAAAAACCACTCTAAATGGTGCTCGCATCCCTACGCTTGATCCCTTTTCCAATAATATTAAACTGGATATGTTTCCATCCAGCTTAGTTGATAATATAGTTATAAGCAAAACCGCAACTCCTGATGTTCCGGGTGATTGGGCCGGCGCTTATTTATCGGTAATCCCAAAAGATTTTCCGGATAAATTAACTATAGACATTGAAACCTCAGCTGGCTATAATAATCAGTCTACATTTAAAGAAGTTATAACTACATCCGGCAGAAGCTCCACTGACTTTCTGGGTTTTGATAATTCTTACCGGGTAAGAGATCATTCTAAATTTAATGATGCCAACCTATCTCCCTCACAATATCAAGAATTATCTGCTCTTGGATTAGAGGAATATTATAAAAACATGGGCGTTAATGGCTGGTCGGAAGGCAGTACAGAAGGTATAAACTATTTTAAACTCGGACTTATACAACTCGGTTTAATGTCTGCTTCTGATTTTAATGATCAAACCGCATTTAATAAAGCTAAGCAAGACTATTACGAAGGAGACTTTCAAAAAAAAGCGTTTAGTATCATTAACAAAGACGTTCCCTCTACAGGAACCTCTTTTAATAACGACTGGAATCCAAAGTTTAAAACCGGTCCGGTAAACTTAACTCAATCTTTTAGTATTGGAAATCAAATTAGTTTATTTGGCAGACCCCTTGGGTTTATAGGCGGGTTTAGATATGGTCAACAATTGCAGTACGATCCGGTATCTACAAACAACCGAGCAGCAGTTGCATTCGATAGCACGGGTGAGCTTACCAGAGTTTTGTCAACTCAAATGTCACAGCAGGTTAGCAGAGAAACCAACGCCTGGAGTGCACTCTTTAATTTATCTTATAAATTTAATCCGAACAATAATATATCCTTACTTTTTATGCCTAATTTTTTAGGAGAAAATAACGTAAGAAGTTCAGTAGACAGAATAGATCCGACAAATTATATTTTAAATAAGAGCATTTTCTACGAACAGCGAAGACAAATTGTTTATCAATATCAATCGGAACATTATGTTCCTTCTATCAAATTAAAAATTGATGCAACCGCTTCATACACTCGTGGTAAAAGTGATGCTCCGGATTTTAAAAACACATCGTATACTTTTGATCCTAACGTAAATATTTATAATATTGGGGCAACAGTTGGTGATGGTATTAATCGTTTTTACAGATATATCACCGAAAATATTTTTGATTCCAGAGTCAATTTCGAATTACCAATAGGAAGCCAATCTACTGGAATTAGAAAAATTAGATGGGGTGCCTCCTACCTAAATCATACCCGTAACTTCGATCAATACATTTATACTGTTCAGTTTGGACCCTTTAATACTATCCAACTTAAAGATGATGATTTAAATGCTTACATGGATAATAAAAACTTTCAAACTTACAGTTACACTGACGCTAATGGTAAAAGCTATAACACTATAGACATGTTCTATAATAGGCTTCTTCTTCCTTCTAATAATTCATTTGGCAATTCGTCTGTAATTAGCAGTTATTTAATGAGCGACTATGCTATCACTTCTCGTTTTAGACTTGTTGGCGGGTTAAGAATAGAAAAATGTAAAATTTATACTGATGTAAATCTATACGATTCTCTTAATTACAAACGCAACGATCCACGAAGAAAATATAGCATTGGTTTTCCTACTGTAAACCCCGGCATATTAGATACATTTAATATTCTACCCAGTGTTAACTTAATTTATAAAGTAATTAAAAGCGAAACTAATCCGCTTAATATTCGCGCAAACTATAGTCAAACACTCGCAAGACCAAGTATTAGAGAGTTATCTGATATTGCTATATATGATTACGAGTATAGAGCATTCATTATTGGTAATTCGGATCTTAAACAGGTTCAAATAAACAATTATGACTTAAGAGTAGAAGAATATTTTGAAAATGGTGATAATGTATCGGTAAGTGCTTTTTATAAAGATTTCAGAAATCATATTGAATTGATTCGAGCAGGAGGATTTAGTTGGCAAAATATCGACAGGGCCTTTGTGCAGGGTATAGAATTAGAAGGAAGAAAGAAAATATATAAAGGTCTCGATTTAAGTGCTAATGCCACTTTTGTTAAGTCGGAAACTAGGGTTAATAAACTTATGGATTTAAGTTCCGGCGAAAGAAAGTATATAGATGTTCCGGAAACAACAAGACCAATGTTTGGTCAAGCTCCATACATTTATAATGCTATTCTTTCCTACACCTCTGATAGTTTAGGCTTAACACTTTCTGCCAGCTATAATGTTCAGGGTAAACGACTAGTAATTGTCTCTGATGTTAAAGAAATACCTAACATCTTCGAAATGCCTCGTCACATGATAAATTTGAAGGCCTCTAAGAAATTTGGGAAACACATAAATGTTAGTATCACGGTTCGTGACTTATTAAATACTCCCATCAGAAGGACTTATATATACGACGACGGGTATGAAGTAGACTTCGATAAATTTAGATTTGGAACTAATTATATTTTATCGGTTGGATATAAATTTTAAGAAAATGAAAAGAATATACATTACAATATTAATCAGTTTATTTTTCCTAACCAGATCATTTAGCCAGATTGAGAATGTTATAGTAGAAACATACTATATTTCAGACTCATTAGACGCTACTGATACATTAAACAATGTTTCTTTGCCTAAAGGATCTACAACTTATAGAATTTATGTTGATTTAGTTAAAGGCTCAAAACTAAAAAATTTGTTTGGTGATGCAACCCATCCGTTTACAATTCAAAGCGATTCAAACTTTTATAACAATAACGATAGACCCACAGCAAATTATGGGTATCTAATAAACAAAGGATGGTTTCCGGGAAATCCAATTTTAGGATTAGACAGCTGGCTTACATTGGGTTTAGCAACCAAAACAAATTTTGGTGCTCCTAAATTATACGACACAGATGGTTCATTTATTGGTGGCACTAAAAATGGCGGAGGGAGCTCTGCTGTTGCGCAAGGTTTATTAACTAATAATAATCCACTAGCAGGTGATCCGCTTACAGTTAAAGATGGATTTGTACCCCTCACAACTCCTTTCTCAACCTGGTTTGATAGCGGTATTAAAGACCTTAATGGAAATGACACCACTGCATTCGGTCCAAATGCAGCGCGTTCAGTTTTCAATAACCGTAATTTTATTTTACAACAAACTAGTGGTGTAATGGGTCCGGACACAAATACCAATATTGTTCTTATTGCTCAGGTAACCACACGCAGCAGCATTAAATTTAACTTAAATGTAGAAATTGAGGAGCCTGCTTTACCATCGCCTATTTCGGTTAAGTATGTTGCCAATCTTGCGCCGGGCGATGAAAGTAATCCATCTATTAAGGTGTCTCCTTACTTAAAATATCCTTTAGCTTGTGGCTGTACCGATAAGCGATATGTAGAATTTGATGAAAAATTTTCGTGCTCCATTTCCGATTCCTGTAAAAACCTAGTGGTATTGGGGTGTACAGATCCAAATGCGTGTAACTTTGACGCTAAAGCAAATTATAATGTTCCAAGTTTATGCTGCTATCCTGGTTTATGTGGCGACAGAGATTTATCTATAGTTTGTCCTGAACTATCGAGTGAAATTAATCTTGAAATTTATCCAAATCCAACTTCGGGATATATTAACATTCAGATTCCATCTTCAAAGGAAAAGAATAGCTATGAACTCTATAATGCTTTTGGTATTCTTCAACTAAGCAAAAGTCTAAATCCTAACGAAAATAATATCTTACTAAACGAAGACCTTACTAACTATCCTGCAGGCATGTATTATTTTAAATTCATCTTTAATAACAAGGTTGTTGTAAAATCTTTTTTAAAAAATTAATTAATGAGAAGGAGCATAGAAATTATTATAACCTGTATTTCACTTATAATTCTTGCTACAGGTTGTAAGAAAGACAAAACAGAATTAATAATGCCCGTACTTTACGACTCTATAATTGATGTTGAAGGAAACGTATACAAAACCGTACTTATTGGTAATAAATGGTGGATGGCCGAAAATTTAAGAGTTAAAAAATTTAGAAATGGTTTGGATATTATAAATGCTCAACCAAACTCTAAATGGACTAAAAATCAATCAGGATATTGTCTTTACGATGATAATCAAAATGCTCCGGGTCTTTTGTATAATTGGTATGCTGTTAACGATACTTCTAAACTTGCTCCCAAGGGTTGGCACATAGCATCCGACGAAGAATGGAAAGAATTAGAAAAGTATCTTAAAATGAATCCTGAAGACGCTGATCGATATGGTTGGAGAGGCAGTAATACAGCAGAGAAGTTAAAAATCGAATCGCCATTACATTGGATAATTAAAAGTGATGTATGGTCTACTAACGAAAGTGGATTTAAAGCATTAGCTGGTGGATGCCGTCTTCCCGATGCGCGTTGGGGTAACCCAGGTTTATCAGCAAGTGGCTTTTGGTGGACAACTACCTCATACGAAAATGACAATAATCAAGCGGTTTACCGAAACATGGATTATAAAAATTCCAAAGTGTTTCGTTCATTCGCCTCAAAAAATTATGGATTTAGCATCAGATGCATTAAAGATTAAAGAATGAGAACCACTCTAATTATTTCACTAATTATACTTAGCTGTTTTAAAGTTTATTGCCAGGATTCAGCATCTGTAAGAAAAGATACAACTACTTTTTTAGATCGGCTTTTTATAGGAGTAGGAATTTCACCAAACTTGTCGTATCGAAGTTTAACTTCGCCGGATAGTGTTATATTTATTAAAAATTACCGCGACACAAGCGAATCAATAAGGAATTCATACGCTGCTCGAATTAATGCTTCGTATTTATTAACACGAAATTTGATGTTAAACAGTGGGCTTGTGTTTTCAGACAGAGGATACAAGATAAACAATTTTAATTCAACAAATAGCCGATATGATTTACACTATTACTATGTAAGCATACCACTTATTGCGCAATATACATACACTAAGGATAAATTTAGTGTTTTTATAAAAGGTGGTTTTGATTTTGGATTATTAATGGGTCAACGCTCTAGTTTATTTATTAAGTCCTCCGAAAACAACTTAAAAAAATACGATTTGCAAGAACAAAATGCATATAATAAATTTAATGTATCCCTCAATTTAGGGTTGGGACTCGCCTTTAATCTTAACTCCACAACTGGAGTTTATTTATCACCGGAGTATATGAGGTCTTTCAATAGCCTAAGCAATACCCCTGTTAAACTCTATTGGAATTCATTTGCGGCAAGTTTTGGTATAATTAAAAAAATAAAGCCCTAATAGTCAATTCCGTTTAATTTCGTTCACTTAGAAAAATAGCACCCACCCTTTTAATAGTAATTTCTATGGGTTGGAATTTTACTTGCAGTTGATTGCAAATTTTTGTGTTATCGAATTCAGTTACCTCTTGAGCTGCACGAGCTGTTTCTTTTGAAAAATAAACCTTTTTACCGGAAAAAAATGAATATACCCTATTAATCCTCCAGGCTAAGTTTAACATTAGGCTATCTGCCTTTATAACAGGTTCAGGGATGTTTAAAGCGCTATTAATGAATGTAAAAATTTGTTTATAAGAAAGGTCTTCGCTACTTATAATAAAACGTTGACCAAACTTTTTGTTTTCTACCAATAAGAGCATAGAATTTACAACATCTTTTACATCCACATAGCCGGTTATGCCGGTTGTATAAAACCTGTTTTTATTTTTAAACGAACTGGTAAATAAATTACCACTACCGCCCGACCAAAACCCCTCACCAATAATAACAGAAGGATTTACAATTACAGCGTTTAAACCCTCCTCAATGCCTCGCCAAACCTCGTTTTCGGCTAGGTATTTACTTAATGCATAATTAGAATTTTTTTCTTCCGGTTTCCAATAATTAGTTTCATTGATCTTCGCTCCCTCCTTAGCCTTACCTAAGGCCGCTACAGAACTAACGTGGCATAAGCAAAACACTTTTTTATCTAAACAGGCATTTACAACATTTAAAGATGCATTATGATTATTAAAAATCATTTTATCGGCCTCACGCGGATCAAACGATATAATGGCAGCGCAATGGTAAACCGTATCCCCTTCATTGATAAATTTTTCTAATGCTAAATAATCCTCTAAATCAACCTCTTCAAACTTAATTTTTTTAAAGTTTTGAGACTCGTTATAATAAGAAAAAACACGTTCAACCTCACTCAATTTAGAATAGTTTCTGTATAGGCATAATACATTTTCATGCTTTCTGGTAAGAGCTACCAGTAAATGAGAGCCCAAAAGACCTGTGCCGCCCGTTACAATTATCATATCAGGTAAAGGTAATAACAAAAATGACTTATTTTTAAGGATTAATATTCTTTTATTAAACCCTTTGGATTAATTATCTTTGGGCAGCAATAAAAGAAAAAATGAAAAAGAACTTTGTTGAAGAATTAAAGTGGCGAGGCATGTTACACGATATTATGCCCGGTACAGAAGAATTGCTAAATAAGGAACTGGTAAAAGGATATATAGGATTTGACCCCACCGCCGATTCGTTAGGTGTAGGAAATTTAGTTCAGGTGATGACCTTACTTCATTTTCAGAAGGCCGGTCATAAACCCATTGCATTGGTGGGTGGCGCTACCGGAATGGTTGGAGATCCGAGCGGTAAAAGTGCCGAACGTAACTTATTATCCGAAGAATTATTGCACCACAATTTAGCCGGCCAACGCAAACAACTCGAAAAATTTCTTGATTTTAACTGCGGCGAGTCTTCTGCAGAGATTGTAAATAATTACGACTGGTTTAAAAATTTTAGTTTTCTTGAATTTATAAGAGATATAGGTAAACACATTACAGTCAATTATATGATGAGCAAAGATTCTGTTCAAAAAAGACTTGAGTCAGGCTTATCGTTTACCGAATTCAGTTATCAATTGGTTCAGGGATACGACTTTTATTATCTCTGGAAAAATAAAGATATAAAACTACAATTGGGAGGAAGCGACCAATGGGGCAATATTGTTACCGGTACGGAATTAATAAGAAAAAAAGAGGGTGGAGAAGCATACGCTTTAACTACACCTCTAATTAAAAAGGCCGACGGTACTAAATTTGGTAAAACAGAAGCCGGAAATATATGGCTTGATGCAGAACGTACTACTCCCTATGCCTTCTATCAGTTCTGGTTAAATGCTTCAGACGATGATGTAAAGAATTACATCCGTATTTTTAGCTTAAAAGGTAAAGAAGAAATTGAAGCCCTAGAAACGGAACATGCTTCAGCTCCTCATTTAAGAGCCCTCCAAAAAGCGCTTGCAAAAGAGGTAACCGTTAGAGTTCATTCTGAAGAAGATTATAATACTGCCGTTAATGCAAGCGAAATCTTATTTGGCAATGCTACTGCCGATGCACTAAAAGCACTAGACGAAAAATTAATCTTAACTGTTTTCGAGGGCGTTCCTCAATACGAAATTAGTAAAGATCAGTTAGGCGCTGGGATACCGGTAATTGATTTACTGGCAGAAAAAACAAGTGTATTTCCCTCTAAAGGTGAGGCCCGCAAGATGATACAGGCCGGAGGAGTTGCACTTAATAAAAATAAGATTTCCGATATTAATCAGGTTATTAATAACGAATCTTTACTACAAAACCGTTATATTCTGGCACAAAAGGGCAAGAAAAATTATTATTTAATTAAAGTTTTATAGGTGTTAAGAACCCACTTCGGATTTTACTCATTGAAGTTTTTATAATTTTAATCAGATATCGGTTTTAATCTTTTAAGAAGTGTTTAATAAATTTAAACTAATAAATAGACAAACAACAACCTGATCATTAAGTTGTTTGAAGCATTATTTTCGATTCTAATTTCTACTAATATAGTACAAGAGCATTTTGTAAGCATTAGTATTTATTTCTTTTACATATTAGAGGAATTAAACAAGCGCTAAATCAGAAAATATTTATCCCAGAATATGCGTTAAAAATGCATTATCTTCCTAAATTTATATTAACTAGACGAGTGATCATAATCAGTTAAATTAAACTTAAGGTTAATCTTGATAGGCCCGGATAACCCTGTCGAAGCCTATCCCTCTATGTAGAAATTCATTAATCTACTATTGCGTAATCCAAGGTTTAAATTAAAGAAGTTGCTCGAATACTTAATTTATAATCAGAATAATAATTATAGTTGATAATTTTGGTAATCTACTAATTTAGTATACTTTTGTATGGGTAACAGCATCAAAAAAATCACATAGGTTTACTACTTGTTTTACACTTTAACGATATTAAACTGAGGCAATTTAAACGATAACTGCATTTAACGTGCCTCCTCTTTAAGCTATTTATAAAAAATTATCCATGACAAACGTAATTAACGATACCATACTTGAGCAATTAAATACACTTATTCTTATAGTAAATAAAGATGGCTTAATTGAATATGTTAGTCCTTCTGCTAAAAAGATGCTGGGGTATGACACGGATAGCTTACTTGGAAATGGCTGGTGGAACCTTACACGAAAAAATAAAAATCAAAGGTTTGTTAACAGATCTGAAATAGTTGGTTTTTTTAATAACCCCAACGAATTTAAACCAACATCAATTGAACGTGTATTAAATACCTCTGATGGAAATGAAAAATGGATATTATGGAATGTATCTATAACGGATCAGAATAAGTTAATAGGAATAGGAAATGATATAACAAAACAAAAACTTTATGAACGGGATTTAGCAATTAAAAATAAAAAGATCGAGGAATCATTTAAAGAATTAAAGCAGATTAATAAGAATCTTACCGATAGTATTGTATATGCTAAACGTATACAGTCTGCAATAATGCCCGACGAAAACGGATTAAATAATTACATGCCCGGTAGTTTTATATTTTATAAACCAAAAGATATTGTAAGTGGAGATTTATATTGGTATCACAAAAAGGGAAATAAATTATTTATTGCGGCAATAGATTGCACGGGCCATGGTGTTCCGGGTGCTATTATGTCGGTTATGGCGAATAGTTTAATGCGAGATACTATTATAAAAAGAGGAATAGAGCATCCTGGCGATATATTACATGCTATAGATATTGAGCTTCTTAACCTATTAAGCAGAGAAGACCAATCTGAGCAAACCTATGACGGCATGGATATTGGGATAATTGCTATTGATTTCTATCAAAGACATATTGAATTTGCAGGTGCTTTCAGACCACTTATTATAAATAGAGGTAATGAGTTAATTGAACTTAAAGGGAGTAAGTATCCTATTGGATTTTACCATTCCGAATCAAAATTTTTTGAAACACAAAAAATCAATTATCAAACAAACGATCAACTTTATCTATTTACTGATGGTATAACTGATCAGTTTGGTGGAGAAAAAAATAAAAAATTTAATCGAAAAAGATTCTATGAGTTATTGCATAGTCTTAAAGATATAAATAAAGAAGACCGCAAATCTTTTATTGAATATGCCTTTAACAATTGGAAACAACATCAATTACAAACAGATGATATCTTAATAATTGGCTTAAATTTAAACTAGGACTTTAGAAAAATAACATCGCTTTTTTTTCTTTATCTTTTTGTTTGTTAATTGTAAAATCTAACAAACTGTATACCTCTTTCCAATTACCAAAACCCGAGTTTGCATTAATATGACCTGCCTTTCCAATACTTATAAAATCTGCATTCCACTTCCTGGAAAAGAAACGGGCTCTTTCGGAGGTGACCCATGGATCATTAGTACTACTAACTACTAAGGCCGTAAAATTTAATTTAACTTGTTGTATAGGAATAAACGATTGAAAATTAAGTATGTCATACCCCGATTCTATATCAGCGGGAGCAACTAGTAAAGCGGCCCTTACTGATTTATTAAATTGAGCAGCCCAATTAACAATAGCTATACATCCTAGGCTATGTCCTATTAAAACCACCTCATCGGTATTTACATTTAAGAGGTGTGCATCAATCGCGTTAACCCATAAATTACAGTCAGGTTCATTCCAATTTTCCTGAATAACCCTGCTTGCATTAGGTAAATTTTTTTCAAGAATTGTTTGCCAGTGATCCGGACCCGAATTTCCCAAACCCGGAATAATTACATGTTTTAAATCTTTATATAAATGAATATATTCTTCTTGTGTCATTTTATTTCGTTTTTAAATTTGGATAATCATATATGAGCTGACAAAAAGCTTTTAATCCAACATCAAGCCTGCTGTCATCTATCATAAATTCGGAAGAATGATGTCCGGGGGCATTTTCCTTTGAAGTAATTGGAGACATCCCTCCAATAAAGAAAAAGAAACCCGGTATTTCTCTTTGAAAAAATGAGAAATCTTCTGAAATGGTTGTCCAATTTTGTTCTTTAACAAAATTATTTCCAACAGCATATTGAAGCGATGGCAATAACTGCTTTGTTAAACTTACGTTATTAAAAGTAATAGGATATTTCTTTTCAATCACAACCTCAGCCGAACCTCCGTAAGTCCGGGAAATTAATTCTGATTTATACTTAATTTGTTCTAATACTTTGTCTTGTTGCCTCTCATCTAAGTTTCTAACTGTACCTATAATCTCTGCAAATTCAGGAATAATATTAAACCTAACGCCGGCATTTAAAATGCCTACACTAATTACAACTGGCGCTTTAGTTAAATCACTCTCTCTGCTCACAATGCTTTGTAAACTCTCAATTATTTGAGAACTAATATAAATAGGATCTATACCATTCCAGGGATTTGCGCCATGTGTGGACTTTCCTTTAACAATAATCTTAAAAATATCTGCACTTGCCATAACAGGTCCCCCTTTATAATGTAACTCGCCAACAGGAATAGTGCTGCTGATATGTAATCCGAAGATAGCCTCAATTTTATACCTTTTTAAAACACCTTCTTTAACCATTAGCTGGGCGCCACCTTCTTCTCCGGGAGGGGGAGATTCCTCAGCAGGTTGAAAAATAAATACAACAGTGCCTTTAATTTCATCCTTTAGCTTACTCAATATCTCCGCTACCCCCATTAAAATAGCGGTATGAGCATCATGGCCACAAGCATGCATTACAGGAACCTTAACACCATTAAAATATCCACTATCGGTTGACTTATAGATAAGATTATTTTTTTCGTAAAGAGGTAACGCATCCATATCAGCCCTTAAAGCCATAACTGGGCCTGGCTTTGCCCCTTTCAATACACCAATAACACCTGTCTTTGCTACATTAAGCTCTGTTTCAATCCCCATTGCCTTTAAATGTTCAGCCACAAACTGAGAAGTATAAAATTCTCTATTACTCAGTTCGGGTTTTTGATGTAAAACCCTTCTCCAACTAATAACTTTATTTAATTCAAGTTCAACATGTTTGTTTAAATTTTGAAATGTTTGACAATTAGCGGATAACGAGCAAAAGAAAAAAAGGTTCGAAAAAATGTAAGTTAAACTTATCCTCATAAAATAGAATGTAATATTTAATATCTCTTAAGTCTACAAATCTATAACATAAGTGAAATAAAAAAACTTAGTTAAGATAAAACTTACCTGAAAATGGATTAACTCTTATAATTTTAATATTTATATCCTTATTCGAAAGAAAATCTAAAGTATCGTGAGATTCGTGAAATAGATAGTTACTTATTCCTCTTAAATGAACAACGTCTTTATAATCTTGAGTAAGTTCTGAAACTAAACTGTTAAGTTGTTCGAGCCGTTGTTCATATTTCTCATTAATATGCACTTTATAGATTCGTTCTGCATTTAAACAATAAGTGTTAAGAAAATTCATATTTACTAATGCATCATAAATAATAACCTTAGAGCGCAGAATAAGCCCTAATGCGTCTTTATTTATATAGGATAAATCCTCAAAATCACCATAAACGATATTATAATTCATACAATCCTCATTAATAGTTAATTATTTCTTTTTTTAAACTCACCGATAACCCATGGATCACAAAGGTTGAGGTTTATTTTTTTGCTCGCTTTTGCGTGTTTAAATAATAATGCATAATTGTTAGGAAGTCGATTGAAATACCTAAATGCGGCCGGCAAAGTGCCAAAGGTAGATTCTGAAATAATAAAGTTTTCATTTTTTCGCGCATCACCTGTAGCTCTCAATAATTGTGGAGATGAAGGATTTTTTCTATATTTTTTTATATATTCTAGTAAATCTGAATAATAGTTTTCATCCTCAATAACTGCACTTATAGATAGATAGCGAGGGTGTGTTTTATCAATCATTTGGGATGTTTGTTTTTCTACCTCATCAAGACCATCATCAAATTGATCTAATAATTGTAGATCGTATACAGGGTTTGCATGAACTACTTCTAAAAGGTGACCGATAATTGTATCCTTTGGAGCTCTAATCCCAATAGGATCCACTAAACCAGATGGATCATTTAAAAAACGTAAGAATACGTGAAATTTAAAATTAATCTGTTTTGTTTTATAATAACTAGCAGCACCTGGAATAATAAAAAATCTAAACATGTCGTAAGCTCCAAACCACAGCTGCTTTTGCGATGGAATTTTTTCAATAAATCCAATTTCCTTTAATCTTTGTAATCTTTTGCGCTGATTAGGGGAATAAAACGTATTAAACAGCGTTATAATAAACCTACTTAATTTAAGAATTACCTGCCAGGGGCTACCAACAGCTCTTATAATAAGAATAAAGGGATTCTCAGCTAGCCTGTCCGTTAATTTTCGACCGCTATTATCAATTTCCTCTTTAATAGATTTAAAATCGTCAAGGGTCATTAATCGGTTATCAGCTATTGGTCTGCCGAAACTATCTTCTAAATGTAAATTTGAATTATTACTATTTAATGTGGTAATTAAGTTGCTCATTTTTTATAATTTTTTCTGGTTAAATATTAAGTTAAATTTTTGTGATTTTAATTTCTCCAATTATTGTTTTTGTTATTACTTCAGATAAAACTCCGTTTAAATATTTAAATAAACACTCCGTACCATCCGGTATTTTAAACGAGTAATAATTGCTTTCATAATTTAGCGGTAATATTTTTCCCCACGCCTCCGAGTATACATACTTCACACCTTTTGGCTCATTAAAATACATTTGAAGCACCGTATGATCTATAGTTTGCTTTACAAACGTGTTTTTTTGATCTATGGTTTCGATAAGGTAATCGCCATTTAGCTGCTTAGTTAGCGTATTGTTAAGGGTCTTGCCATTCCTAATAAACAAGGCTTTAGAGGCAACGAGTTCATTTTTTTCGAATATAGAGCAAATGGTATTTTCTGAAATAATTTTTTTAAAGAAAAGATCACCTTCTGCTTTCCCATGCAAGGAGAGGGTATGGGTATTGTTGTTTATTGATTGAGATGCCTTAAGATAACCCAAGTCGAAACTTTTGTACGAGATTTTAAATGATAATGATTTCTCACTTTTAACAGAATTTGCATTAATCATCGAGTTAAAGAGGATAAAAACAGTTGATAAAATTAAATTGTTTTTCATATTATATATATTCTATAGATTTAGTAGTGTTTTTAGAAAAATTAGGTTTGATATGATTTTAATTAAATTATGATAAGAATTATTTTATTGTTTAATAAGCAATATTAGCAGCTACAACAGCAGTTCTTGCTTGAATTTTTAGATAAAGAATGAAGTATGGAAATAGGTAAATTCATTTATTTTTTACAAAATTAAAAAATATATACAATGTCTATATACTTAGTAGACATTTTTTATTATTTTTGTTGTAAATAATTAACTATCAATCAAAAAAAATATCAGTTCATTATTGCAGACTATGAAAGATTTTAAAAATAAAGTGGTAGTAATTTCAGGTGCGGGTTCAGGCATTGGCAGAGCTTTAAGTATAGACTTTGCAAAACAGGGAAGCAAATTAGCCTTATGCGACACTAATCCATTAACCCTAGATGAAACCAGTCAAATCCTGTTATCGGTTGGGGTATCAGTCTATACAAAATGTATGGACGTTTCAAATTTAGATGAAGTTGAAAAATTCGCTGAGGAGGTTGCAAATAAATATGGACCAGCAGATATAGTAATTAATAATGCAGGGATAGGTCATGGTAAATTATCTATTGAAAATTTTAAAGTTGAAGATATGCACAAAATAATGAATGTAAATTTTTGGGGTATGGTTTATCTTTCAAAAACATTCATTCCTCAACTTAAAAAAAATGAGCCTGCTGCTTTAATAAATATCTCAAGCATTGCGGGATTAATATCTGTAGGTAATCAAACCATTTATTCTGCTTCCAAGTTTGCCATACGTTCGTTTACAGAAGGTCTAATTTCGGAACTAAAAAATACTCAGATACAAGTTAGTTGTGTTCACCCGGGTGGCATTAAGACTAATTTAGTAAAATCTAGTATTGTTGGTGATATTGCCTATAATTCCATTTTAGAGCACGTGCAATCTAACACCGCAGAATTTGCAGCAAAAAAAATAATTTCGGGTATAAAGCAAAATAAAAAAAGAATTATTGTGGGTTTTGATGCTAAGATAGCATACCTTTTTTATAGTATCTTACCTCTTTCTTTATTCATATACTTTCAAGCTCTTTTTTTAAAACGCATTGAACGTAAGTTAAATTATAAATAAAAAGAAAAACTTATGCTATTCTATCGGAATTGTGTAGTATTTAAATCAGGAAAACAATGGGTTGTAATGTATTAATTATCAATAGATTAAAATATATAACCACATTAATGTATAACGTTAATGATTTTTATTATTATTACTTAAAATCTCAAATAAAAAAACAAAAATAAATCCAACAAAATGGCTGAAAACAAAAAACAACAAACCGCATTAGGCGACGTGGCAGCAAGGCAGCTGGCCATTGCAACACGTACAGTTCCTCAAATGGTTACTATCACTCCAAGATGGTTAACTCATTTATTACATTGGATACCAGTTGAATCTGGTGTTTATCGTTTAAATAAAGTTAAAGAGGGAAGTCAGATAGAAGTTGATTGCTCTCAACGCGATGAACGTGAATTACCTCATACATTTGTTGACTATATCGATAATCCGCGTGAATATAACTTAAGTGCTGTTAATACACTTGTTGATGTACATACTCGTGTATCGGATTTATACAGCAAACCATACAATCAAATTAGTGAGCAATTACGTTTGGCTATTGAAACTATAAAAGAACGTCAGGAGAGTGAATTAATAAATAATAAAGAGTATGGCTTACTAAACAGTGTCCATAAATCTCAAATTATTAAAACGAGAACAGGTGTAGCTACTCCAGATGATTTAGATGCATTATTAGTTAAAGTATGGAAAGAACCCGGTTTCTTTTTATTACATCCTGAGGCTATCGCAGCTTTCGGAAGAGAGTGTACGCGCAGAGGTGTACCCCCTCCAACTGTATCATTATTTGGCTCTCAATTTATAACTTGGCGCGGAGTTCCTTTAATTCCATGCGATAAATTACCTATCGTAAATGGTAAAACAAAAATATTATTAATCCGCACGGGAGAAAGCAGACAGGGAGTAGTTGGTTTATATCAGCCAAATTTACCCGGCGAACAAACGCCAGGTTTATCTGTACGTTTCATGGGTATAAATAATAAAGCAATTGCCTCTTATTTGGTTTCCTTGTATTGTTCTTTGGCGGTTTTAGTAGATGATGCTATAGCGGTTTTAGAAGATGTTGATGTTACTAAATATCACGAATACAACTACAAATAATTAACCCTAAAGAGTACTCACATTTTGTAAAAATTAGAACATGAATTTAGATAATATAAATACCAACGGATTTCCCGATGAAAAAGAGTTGCAAAAAATTGCGAATGATCTTTTTAAATCAGTTACCGGAGGTATACAAAATAAGAGTGAGTTTAATGAACAGATACACGATCAATTTCAAAATCATGATGCTTTAAAGCAAAACAACAGTGCTAATGATTTAGGCAAAATTTCCCCCAATTTAATTAATCAAAACCAATTGGGAATAGGCAAAGTGCCACAATCGGTTGCGGGGAGTGGCATATCCCCTTCTGCCATCAATCATCCCAGCGATTTTAGTATTGATGACCCCCAAACCAGTTTACCTGATCCACACTTTTACAATGGTCAGATTCCTCATTCGGTTGCGGGTAGCGGCAAGTCCCCATCATTATTAAATCAGCAGGAATCAAACTTTGGTCATGTATCCTCAGCAAACAGACTTCCGTTTGAATCTGAACAGCCCTTTGAGAAAGAGCTAAAAGAAGTATTAAATCACATCCATAGTTCATCTCCTACTTCTCAGCTACCTCATTTTTCTGCATTCGGAATTAATGAAAACTCTTATTATTTTTTAACCGGGCATAATCCTTTACAATATCCTAATCATTTACTTGCAGGTAATCATAAGAACGCTAACACACATGGTATTTCAAGTTATGTGAAACCTCCTTTCGACATTAATATTGTAAAAGCAGACTTCCCAATTTTAAAAGAGCATGTTAATGGTAAGCCCTTAATATGGCTTGATAATGCTGCAACCACTCAAAAACCTAAATTGGTTATTGAACGTATTAGTCATTTCTACGAGCATGAAAATTCTAACATACATCGAGCTGCACACGAATTAGCTGCTCGTTCTACCGATGCTTATGAATCAGCTCGACAAAAAGTACAACACTTTTTAAATGCGAGTTCTATCAATGAAATTGTTTTTGTTCGCGGCACTACCGAAGCTATAAATTTGGTTGCCCAAAGCTGGGGCAATCAGAATTTGAACTCCGGAGATGAAATTATTGTTAGCAACCTTGAACATCACGCTAATATTGTTCCATGGCAATTGCTAGCTGCCAAAAAGGATTTAAAAATTCGCGTTATACCGGTTGATGATGATGGACAAATTTTATTAGATGAATATGCTAAGTTATTCAACTCGAAAACAAAATTAGTTTCATTTACCCATGTTTCAAATGCATTGGGAACTGTTACTCCTGCTCAACAAATGATTGAGATGGCGCATGCAAATGGGGCTAAAGTTTTACTCGACGGTGCGCAATCGGTTTCTCACATGCGTGTTGATTTGCAAAAACTTAATCCGGATTTCTTCGTTTTTTCTGGTCACAAGGTTTTTGGACCAACGGGCATTGGTGTTTTATACGGCAAAGAGGATCTATTAAATACTATGCAGCCTTGGCAGGGTGGTGGTAATATGATAAAAGATGTAACTTTTGAACATACTGAATTCCACAATGCTCCCGGTCGTTTTGAAGCCGGAACAGGCAATATTGCGGATGCTGTAGGTTTAGGTGCTGCAATAGACTATGTAAACAAAATAGGTATTGATAACATCAACCACTATGAACACGGACTCTTAGTTTATGCAACAAACCTCCTAAAACAAGTAGCTGGTATCCGATTAATTGGAACAGCTGCCGATAAAGCAAGTGTTATATCGTTTACGCTAGATGGTTTTACTAATGATCAGGTGGGTCAGGAACTCAATAAAGAAGGTATTGCCGTAAGAACCGGGCACCATTGTGCTCAACCTATTTTAAGAAGATTTGGACTGGAAAGTACTGTAAGACCTTCATTGGCCTTCTATAATACATGTGCCGATATTGATACCTTAGTAACGGTTCTTCATCGTTTAACCAATAATAAAAAACGTAATTTCATTTTTTAATCATTATGGCCTCCCCTAATCAGGGAGGCCTTTTTATGCAATAACCGAATATTCTACCAGTTTAGTAGATTAAATAAAAAGAAAAAAAACTTCATCTCATCAAAAAAATAAACTAATGGGAAATGATACTAAACAAATTTCAACAGATACAACTAAAATAAAACTTAATGAGGATTGGGCTATAGTAATTATTGGTTGGTTTACTATCTGTATTCTTTTATTTGGGATACACCCCATATGGCCCATTTTTAGCTGGAAAAATTTAAATGAATTATTCTCAAATGTACTTCAAGCAGAGAATATAATTCGATTATTTATGTTGTATGGGTTTTTTTTGCCCCTAATATTTTTAACATTTAAACTTAAAGGGATACCATTTAAAAAAATAATACGCGGATTTAGTCTAGTTTTTATTATTACTATCTCTGCATTAATAATAGGAAATTATTCGAAATTAAAACATTATGGTTTAGAGCCCGTAATTTTTAGTTTACTAATTGGACTAACCATTAACAATATATTTAAAGTCCCTCAATGGCTAAAGGATTCTCTACAAGGTGAACTGTATACAAAAATTGGCCTGGTAATACTAGGCACCTCCATCATCTTTGGTGATATTATTAAATCGGGTATTCTGGGGTTAATTCAAGCTCTCGTAGTTGTAATATCGGTTTGGTACTTTGCATATTGGATTTGTAAAAAACTTAAAATTGATCATGAATTAACCATGATGTTGTCGAGCGCAGTTTCTATTTGCGGAGTTTCGGCAGCTATTGCTACTGCTGGAGCTATAAAAGGAGATACAAAAAAATTATCCTATATTATTTCATTAGTGCTGGTAACTGCAATACCCATGATAATTATTATGCCATTTGTTGCTAAATGGATGGGATTAAGCGAGGAAGTAACGGGGGCATGGCTAGGAGGCAGTATAGATACAACAGGAGCAGTAGTAGCCTCGGGTAGTATGGCCGGTGAAGCCGCTTTAAAAACATCTACAATCATAAAATTTTCTCAAAATATATTATTAGGTATCGCTGCTTTATTAATTTCTATATACTGGACTTATACAAAAAAAGAAACCGAATACGATAAACCGGGATTTAAATTATTGTGGGACCGATTTCCAAAATTTGTGATTGGTTTTATTTTCTCTTCCTTATTTTTTTCGATTGTTTTAAGCCCTGCTACTATAAACCATAGTAAAGACGTCTTAAAAAACACTCAAGGCTTTTGGTTTGCGTTAGCCTTTACTTGCATTGGATTAGAAACTAATTTAAAGGATCTGCTAAAGATAGATAGCGGTAAACCCATAGTTGCTTTTTTAACTGCACAGTTATTTAACGTTATTATCACCTTAGCACTTGCCTATTTATTGTTCTCCTAAATTTTATTAATCGTTTACGAACTTTCATTTAATATTCGAATTATTCTTAATAAAAAATTATTAATTGAATCAAATTATTAAAATTTAATAACTATTTACTGAAAAAATAAAAATTAACATACTTTTTTAATATTCTACTTGTTTAGTAGATTATTAATTATATATTTGCATTGCGAAATAGAGATATGCTATCTAAAAAATCAAAATATGCCCTTAAAGCACTTGTTGCTCTTGCTAAGCATAACAGGAATGGCTTGCCATTAAGGATAGTTGAAATTTCTGAAAAAGAGAATATCCCAAAAAAATTTTTAGAAGCCATTTTACTTGACTTAAAGAAACACCGCATTTTGGGGAGCAAAATGGGTATTAATGGAGGCTATTATCTCATCAGAAAACCAGAGGATCTAACCATAACAGAAATCATCAGATTAACAGATGGCCCTATAGCGCTTATCCCTTGTGCTAGTCTCTATTTTTACGAAAAATGTGACGACTGCGAAGATGAAGTTATTTGTAGTTTAAGAAAAGTAATGACCGACTTAAGAAAAGTTAGCCTAGATGTTTTAACAAATAATACCATTGCCGATCTTGTAAAGATTGAATCTCATTTAATTAAAACCAAACGTAAAAAATAAAATTTTTTTTGATAATTATCTACTATTTCTATAGATAATATCTGAAATAAATAATAAACAATAATAAATAAAACAATTAACTAAAAACTAAAAAAACTATGGCAATTAGATTAAATGACATCGCACCTGATTTTACTGCGGAAACCAATGAAGGAACTGTAAACTTCTATCAGTGGCTGGGCAACAGTTGGGGAGTATTGTTCTCACATCCTGCAGATTTCACTCCGGTATGCACAACAGAGCTTGGTACTGTTGCAAAATTAAATCAAGAATTTGAATCTAGAAACGTAAAGGTAATAGCCCTAAGCGTTGACGATGTAAATTCTCATAAAGAATGGATAAAAGATATTAATGAAACACAGAATACCGTTGTTAATTTTCCGATAATCGCCGATCCTGACTTTACAATCTCTAAGTTGTATGACTTTGTTCATCCAAATGCTTCAGACAAATTTACTGTTCGCTCTGTTGTTGTAATTGGACCAGATAAAAAGATTAAACTAATTATCACATATCCAGCTTCAACAGGAAGAAACTTTGATGAATTACTTAGAGTGATTGATTCACTTCAGTTAACTGCCAACTATAGTGTAGCAACACCAGCGAACTGGAAACACGGGCAAGATGTTGTTGTTGTGCCGGCTATAAAAACTGAAGATATTCCAGCTAAATTCCCTAAAGGTCATAAAGTAATAAAACCTTATTTACGAACAACTCCACAACCCAATATCTAAAATTTTACAGAAAAATATATTGGTTTAATGTTTAAGTACACTATGAAAAAACTAAAAAACATAAAATTAAAATCCTCGCTACGAAAAACAAATACCGACTGGTTTTTTAAAACGAAGGTCATAAAGAAACATTTGAACTATCCAAAACATATTCTTTCCATTACAATAGCATCATAATTTGCTTAATTACTTAACTAATATCCTGAAAAATATTTTCAGGATGATTTTAAAATAAAATAAATAACTATCTAAAAAAATTAAAATGAGTACTTCAAAAGAACAAGCCTTAAGATTTGAAACACTTCAGTTACATGCCGGACATGAAATAGATTCCCAAACCGGATCTCGCGCCGTGCCTATTTATCAAACAACTTCCTATGTGTTTAAAGACAGTAAACACGCTGCTAACTTATTTGGATTAAGAGAATTCGGAAATATTTATACCCGAATTATGAACCCTACTACTGATGTTTTTGAAAAACGGATAGCCGCTCTTGAAGGAGGTGTTGCCGCATTAGCAACCTCATCCGGTCAAGCAGCCCAATTTATAGCCTTAAATAATATTTTACAAAGTGGTGATAATTTTGTTAGTACCTCCTTTTTATATGGTGGTACATACAATCAGTTTAAAATTGCATTTAAACGTTTAGGTGTAGAAGCTCGTTTTGCAAAGGGAGACGAAGTTGAAGAATTCGAAAAGCTTATCGATACAAATACTAAAGCACTATATATGGAGACCATCGGTAACCCTAAATTTAATATTCCGGATTTTGAAAATATAGCAACACTTGCAAAAAAATACAATATCCCATTAATTGTTGACAATACATTTGGTGCTGCCGGTTATTTATTTAAACCTCTTAAACATGGGGCAGATGTGGTTGTAAGCTCTGCTACAAAATGGATAGGTGGACATGGCACAAGCGTTGGTGGTGTTATAGTTGACGGAGGAAGTTATGATTGGGGGAATGGAAAATTTCCTCAATTTACCGAACCTGCTGAAGGTTACCATGGCTTAAAATTCGCTGAAGTTTTTGGTGTTAACAACCCATTAGGACTTCCCAACATAGCTTTTATTATTCGCGCCCGAGTTGAAGGTCTCAGAGATTTTGGCACCTCCCTTGCTCCTCTAAATTCTTTTCTTTTATTACAAGGATTAGAAACCCTTTCATTAAGAGTTCAAAGACATGTGGATAATGCTTTGGAACTAGCTAAATGGCTACAAGAAAGACCGGAAGTGGAGTATGTAAATTATCCGGGGTTAGAAAATTCACCTTACCATAAACTTGCTAAAAAATATCTCACAAATGGTTTTGGAGGTGTATTATCTTTTAAATTAAAAGAGGGAAAAGCATCCGCTGATTTTCTTGTAAACAATTTAAAATTAATCAGTCATTTAGCTAATGTGGGCGATGCTAAAACCTTAATCATACACCCTGCCACTACTACTCATGAGCAGTTGAGCAGCGAAGAACAATTGCATGCAGGTGTTGAGCCAGGTTTACTTCGTGTATCGGTTGGTATAGAACATATAGAAGATATTAAAAATGATCTTGCTGTTGCATTAGAAAAACTAAATAAAATTAGCAGCAAAGAACTAGAACTTCTTCTTAATTAATCTAAAAGGGCCCTTTTTCTAAATCATTAAGTTTGAACAAAGGGCTCTTTTTTTTAAAAAATTACTATCTAAAATAAATGAAAAAAGTTTTTTTAAGTGAGGTAGGTCCAGAGATATCTAATATCATTTATAGTTTTTGGAGAGCTCATGAGGAATTAGAAGGTGTTAAATACAGTAGTGTTTTAAGTAAGTTAAACACCTGTTTAGATTTGGGTATCAACACCTTTGATCATGCCGATATATATGGTGATTATCAAATAGAAGAGTTATTTGGAAAAGCCCTTAAAGAGAGTGCCGCACGAAGAGAAGATGTAGTAATTATAACGAAGTGCGGTTTAAATGTGGTAGATCATTTAAAAACCTCTTATCGCATCAGGCATTATGATAGCAGTCCAGAACATATTATCGAAAAAGTAGAATGCTCCCTATATAATTTCCAAACCGACTATATTGATGTACTCCTATTAAATCATTTCGATCCATTAATTGATGCAGATGAAACAGCATTAGTTTTATCGAACTTGGTTAAGAGTGGGAAAGTTAAATACATTGGTGTTGCAAATTATACGGTACAACAGTTTAAATTACTGCAATCGAGATTACATATTCACTTACTAACAAATCTTATTGAATTAAACGTACTAAATACTAAGGCAATAACCGATGGTACAATAGATTTTATTAAACAACAACGATCCCGCTTAATGGCTTGGTCTCCTTTAGCCGGTGGCAGATTGGTTGATAAGAATGATGATTCAACTTTTAATATTAGAAACACATTAAATAGAATTGCTGAAAAATATGAAATAAATGAGGAACAACTTGCCATTGCTTGGCTTGTTAATTTAGGTGTCCTTCCTATTGTTGGCAGCAACAATGCTTCTAAAATTAAAAATGCAACTTCTGCGGTTGAGATCAAACTCGACAGACAAGACTGGCATGAAATATACTTCTCTTCACTAAACAATTAATCCAGACTTTAATTATAAAAAAATTTAACTATCTATAATACTATGAATACCAAACTTTACATATACAAATTAAAATCCCCTCACAACGAAGGTTCCAGTATTTTATTTAGTGCCTTGGCAGAAAACGAAGAAATAGCAAAGTCTCTAATATTAAACAAAGTAATTAATGAGATATACAAAATTGAACTTAAAGAATTATTTGCTGATAAGAACACTCAACCCTTAATCTATGAGAATGGCGATGTATTTATTCAGCTATTAGGTGATGTTAAGTTATTTACACAATAGTAAAATAAATAACGCTTTTACTTAACCTATAATGTGCCTTTAGGATAATCGTATAAAATAAAAAATAAGCATAATAAGAAACTTTACTAATCTCACTTTCCATTTTTAATACAATTATAAATAAACGTGATTAATCAGCCAGCATATACAATCAATCAACTCGTACTATACTTTCTTAAGCTGGGCACCACTGGTTTTGGTGGCCCAATTGCATTAGTAAGCTCTATGCATCAACATTTGGTTGAAGAAAAAAAATGGATTAGTGAAGAAGATTACAAACAAGGCTTGGTTTTATCACAACTAGCTCCCGGTCCTTTAGCAGCTCAATTAGCTATTTATATCGGATACATACATTATCGTATAATTGGAGCAACATTAGCCGGAATTGCCTTTGTTCTTCCCTCATTTATAATGGTTTTAGCTTTAGGCTGGGTTTATATAAGGTATCAAGGAATGAACTGGATTCAAACCGCTTTTTACGGAGTGGGTGCGGCTGTAATTGGCATAATTGGAGTAAGTAGTTATAAACTCACAATAAAGACAATAGGCTCCAATTGGTTTATGTTATGCCTTTTTTTATTGAGTGCATCGATAACCTTATATCTTAAAGAGGAAAACATCCTGGTAATTATATACTCAGGTTTAATTTACATGTTTGTAAAAGCACCTCCGAAAATAAAAATAGAACCCCCCTTTGTATTTGTGCCAATTGTAAGCATACTTAGTAATTTAACTTTCAATAGTAAATGGGCAAAAATAGCCTGGTTTTTTACTAAAGCCGGTGCATTTGTATTTGGAAGCGGCTTAGCCATTGTACCCTTTTTATATGGTGGAGTTGTAAAAGAATACCAATGGCTTAACGAACAACAGTTTTTAGATGCAGTGGCTGTTGCCATGATAACCCCCGGTCCTATAATTATAACGGTTGGGTTTATAGGTTATTTAATTGATGGCTTATCTGGAGCTATAGTCGCATCGCTGGCTACCTTTATTCCGTGCTACTTATTTACAATAATACCAGCTCCTTATTTCAAAAAATATGGAGAACATCCCTCCTTAAAGGCCTTTATTGATGGGGTTACTGCAGCGGCCATAGGCGCCATAGCGGGTGCTGTTATCATACTTGGATCAAAACAATTAACAGATATTACAAGCATTACAATTACACTAATATCCATCTTAATGCTTATCCTATTTAAAAAAATAAAAGAGCCTTATCTAATTGTGGCAGCAGCCTTAATCGCATTTTTAATTAAACTTCTATAAGCTGAACAGTTAAACTATTTAATTATTAAAGTAAATCCCATCCGTCATAAAGGCTTTCGCTCCAATTTGGGACTTGCACCTTTATTGGTGAGCATGATTTAATTCATAAATTCCTGCCCCCATTTATAAAGTGAAGTAATACTAGGAAGCAATTTTTTACCCTTCATAGTTAAGGTATATTCAACTGTTGAAGGTACTGTTGCAAAAACTTCTCTTGTAATAATACCATTAGTTTCCATATTTTTTAGCTCCTTAACTAGCATCCTCGTATTTATTCCTTCTACATTTCTTTCTATTTCTTTAAATCTCAATTTTCCCTTCGATAAATGATAAATAATTGGCATCGCCCATTTTCCACCTATTATGTCCAAAACTTCCTTTAGCGAACAGGTTTTTTCGGAAATCTTACTTTTTTTATTGGCCATCACTTACTGATTTTATTAAATACTTTATTATATGTTACTACTATACATTAGTGTAACTACTTGCAAAAGTAAAGTATTGAGATTAGCTTTGCAACAAACCTTTAAAACCGATGAGTGGTAATATCAATTATCCATTTCTAATACTATAAAATTGCTTACAGAAAGAAAAATTCTGAATGAAGATTCAGTAAAGGTTTATATAATTTTTGCCGAATCGCTAGAAGGATGGAAAAATCCTATGACCGAAGATGGTAAAACCGTTTTACTAAAACATTATGCCTGGTTAGCAGAATTAAAATCTAATTGAAAACTATTACTTGCCGGACCTACTTATGTTGAACTGATTTCAACAAGTAAAATTAACCCAATAGGACATATTACGGGAGTCATTATGCTAAATGTAAAATCAAGAGAAGAAGCGGTAGAACTGGCTTTTAATGATCCGTTTCATTTGAATGGTTTTCGAAGAAACAAAGTGCATTCTTTTAAAATCACTATTACTGATAATTCTCTATTTGAACAATTAAATCGATTAACAAAATAATTTTTTAAAACTTAAAACTTTAAAACATGAACAGAATATTAGTAATCTTAACAATCGATACAGAAAATCTTCCGGCAAATTTTCAGGAAATTATAAAACATGAACGCGAAGTGGTAGCCAAATGGAAGGCAGAAGGGTTTCTAGACCAATTATTTTTAAGACAAACTAAAAATGGAGCAGTACTTATTTTTAAAGATATTGATGAAGTTAAGGTGAATGAATTAATGCCTAAATTACCTCTTTATCAATTAAAAAAATCAATAGAAGTATTTCCTTTAATTAAGGATAAAGAATTTTAATAAAGGAAGGATTAAAAATTTGAATCTTGATTTTTCATGACTCGGCTTCCAAGCTCGAGCTGGTAACGACTTAAAATAAACAGAATCTTATTTAACGACACCTTATCAAACCAAAAACCCCTGATAAATAACGCTTTATCAGGGGTTTTCCGGTTAAGTACCCTGCGGGTTGGATTTATCGAACTTTTTGGAAGATTTTGAAGCGATACGAACCCTAATATAGTTAGAATCTTAAGAATCTACGGTGCACCGTAGATTTGTATTCAGAATAACCCAAGAATTTATAGTTTTTTTACTGTTGTTACCCTGTTTAAAATTTTTAAGTAGTTGGATTAATAGGCTCAGTGATGTTGTTAAATTCGGTTCGCTACCATCCATGCCTTTTTATTTAGCCTCATTATTTCAAATTCATTTAATTTAATTGCCCCTCCAACTTCAATCCCTCTTATTCGCTTTAGAGTAATTTTTATGCCCATTTTTCTAAAATGATACTCTACAAAATGAGCGCCAATAATTTTGTACCAA